>Ga0123353_10001345_pt1 | contig 30135 bp, 25 predicted proteins | sample TergutLab28metaG_3_FD_92763 | JGI IMG/M metagenome (GOLD analysis project Ga0123353, IMG submission 92763) | Labiotermes labralis P3 segment gut microbial communities from Petit-Saut dam, French Guiana - Lab288 P3 | ecosystem: Host-associated > Arthropoda: Insects > Digestive system > Gut ...
CTGGAATCCCCCCTGTGGACGAGCAAAATCCTGATCTGGTTCACGAAGCTCACGAATGGGAAGCTGAACAAAGTGGAGCACTTCGAGCTCGCCCTGGAGCTTTACGAGGGGCTGTCGCTGGAGGACTACGGCATCGACGCCGAGATCATCGCCCTGCCGGGGCATAGCGACGGCTCCATCGGCATCGTGACGCCCGAGTGGCTCATCGCCGGGGACGCCCTGACGAACCTATTCCCCCCGGCGGGCAAGGCGGCGCTCTGGAGCGACAAAGAGGCCATGGAGGCCAGCGCGGCCAAGGCCGCCGCCCTTGGCGACCTGACGGTCTACTTCGGGCACGGCAAGCCCACGCCCAATCAGGCCTGGTGAAAAGCAAAACAGCGCGGCGAAGATCACCGCGCTGGGGGAGGGCATCAAGGTTTGGTTCGGGCATGGCGGGCCGGTGGGGAACCGGGCGTGGTGAGGGAGCGGCGCAACCAGGGCCGTTTCCTGCGATACAGGAGAACGACAACCGGCTTTATCTACGCGCAGCCCTCGCATAAATCCCATTCATCATCAGACAGAGTCACATCCTCCGGTGTCAGGTGGGTGTGATTCATTTTGTTCCAGCAGTCCAGGCAAAATTCAGCCATGCATAATCACCTCTGAAAACAGTATATCCCATATTGGTATAAATGTCAAGAATACCAATGTGGGATATTACTATTTATTCGTGAGGTGGAATTATGCGGAACGAAATCCTGAAATATCAGAGAATCCGGGACTTGCGAGAGGACAGGGATTTAACGCAAAGCCAAATCGCGCAATACCTGAATATCAAGCAAAATACATATTCGCGCTATGAAACAAACGACAGGGATGTACCGCTGGATGTCTTGGCCCGGCTCGCTGATTTCTACAGCACAAGCGTTGACTACCTCATGGGACGAACCGACGAGCCAACGCCATATGTACGCAGATAAAAGCCCCCCTCTTTAGAGGGGGGTGGCGCGAAGCGCCGGGGGGTGTTCGTGATGCCTACCGTTTGACAAACACAACCCCCTTGTCATTCGTCAAATCCCCGTCCAGCGTCAGGGGGATGGGGTAGCCCAGGTACTTCGGCGAGGGCTTGAATATGCAAAAGAGAAAATCCTTGCAGCGGGCCAGCAGCTCGCGCAGGGAGTTTTGCGTTTGGGTGGCATAGGCCCGGTAGTCGCAGGAGACCCCGTAGGCCTCCAGGCCCAGCTGCCTGGCGATGTACAGCGCGCGGAACAGATGGTAGCGCTGGGTGACGATGATGATTTTCTTCGCCTGGAAGACGTCCCGGGCGCGGTACATGCTGTCGTAGGTGGAGAAGCCCGCGTGGTCCATGAAGACGGCCGGGGAGGGCACGCCCTGGTCCACGGCGTACTGCTTCATGGCGGTGACCTCGTCGTATTCGACCTGCCCGTGGTCGCCGCTCATGAGGATCACCGGCGCGGCCCCGTCCTTCCAGAGCGCCACGGCGCGGCGGCAGCGGTCCTCCAGCATGTGGCTGGGCGCGCCGGAGGGCATTACCCTGGCCCCCAGCGCGAGGATGCAGTCCACGCCCTCCAGCTGCGCCGCCTGCTCGGGCGTGAGGATGCGGGCGGCTTCACAGCGCGCGATGCAGAGATTCACGCCCGCGAGGGCGAGGCCGCCGCACAGCGCGAGGCACAGCAGCAACGCGGCCAGCCGCACGCGCCTGCGCCGCTTGCGCCGCACATTGCGCGAGGTCATCACGCTGCGTAGCGCCCTGTTCGGGCGTTTTGTTTTCGCCATGGCAGTTCACCCCCTTCGCCAAATACTATTATATACAAAATTAGCAGGGATTACAAGACTTTTTGTGATATTTCTTTCATTGTTGGAAAAAATAGCTGAGATAAGGGGGGTGCGTATGCGCTCTGTCAAGCATGTTCGGGCGAGATTGGCGCGTGGGCTGCGCATATTGCGCAGGCAATACCAAAAATCGTTGAAAGACAAGAGCGCCGCCGCCTACCGCGAATGGCTGCGGGATAACCACTACCTCATCGAGCGCGAGGGCAGGGCTGTGCTGCGGGAACTGCGGCGCGCCAATCCCAAGCCGGGGGATTTCACCCCCGTGCTGGCGATTTGCCGGGCGCTCTGCGCCGGGGATGCCCTGCCGGACGGCGCGGCCCTCGCGGCGGCAATGCTGCGGGCGCGCTGCAAATCGGCGGGGGTGGCGTTGGTTCCCCTTGCCCTGCGGCTGGCCTTGATTGAGAATGCCATTGCCTCCGCAAGGGAAAAAGAAGACCCCACACGGGTCAAGCGCATCAGCACCGCCGTTACGGGCCTGCGCGCCATACCGGATATAGATTTCGCCGCGGTGCTGGAACAGGCCAGCCCCCTGGAGCGCTGCCTGCGCCGAGATCCGGTCTACCCCCGCATGGAGGAGGGCAGCCGGGCGGTCTACCGCCACCTGCTCTCCCTGCGCGCCAAAAAAAGCGGGCGCGGCGAGGAGGAGGAGGCCGGGGCCCTGCTGGAGAGGGCCGCCGGCGCGTTCGCGGATAGCCACGTGGGTACGGCCCTGCTCAAGGGAGCCTATCGGCCTAAATGGGGCGCGGCCCTGCTGCTGTGTGAGACACTGCTGCCCCTCCTGCTGGCCGGAGGCGCCGCCTTTACTCTGCAAAACCGGGCAGCCCTGTGGGCCTGGGTGGCCTTTCCGCTGCTGTGCCTGCCCCTCACGGCGCTGGGCCGCGTGCTGCTGGAGCCCCTCTTCCTGCGGGGGACACAGAGCATCCCACTGCCCCGCATGGAGCTGAACGGCGTCGTCCCGCCGGAGGGCCGAACGCTCATCACGGTTTCATCTCTCCTGCCCTGCGCCGATTTGGGCAAACGCATGGAGGAGCTCTATATGTCCAATGGCGGGGCGAACGTGAGCGTCTGTATGCTGGCCGACTTAAAAGCTGCAAACGCGGTGGAACTGCCCGGCGACGAGGCCGACCTCCACGCAGCGCGCGCGGAAACGGAGAGGCTCTGCGCCAAGTACGGCGGCGGCTTCGTCCTCGCCGTGCGGCACAGAACCTACTCCCCCACCATGGGAAGCTACGCGGGGCGCGAGCGCAAGCGCGGGGCCATCGGCGACCTCGTCAACGCCATCGATACAGGAGAAACAGCGCCGTTCCGGCTGCTCTGCGGCGATCTGGTGCACCTGCGCGATTTCAAATATATCCTGGCCCTGGACGCCGACACCCGGCTGCCCCTGGATACTGTTCAGGAGATGGTCGCCGCCGCGCTGCACCCCTCCAACCGGCCGCAGTTCGATCCCGTCCTGGGGCGGGTTGTCCGGGGCTATGGCATCCTGGCCCCCCACGTGGAGCTCGACCTGGAGAGCGCCCGTGCGACCCCCTTCGCCCACGCCATGGCCGGGGAGGGCGGCAGCAGCCCCTACGAGAACCGGGTCAGCGAGCGCTACCAGGACCTCTTCGGCTGCGGCATCTTCGCGGGCAAGGGCCTCATTGATGTGGAGGCCTTCGCCATGCTGGAGAGGGCGCGGCCCTTCCCCGCCGAACAGGTGCTCAGCCACGACATTCTGGAGGGCGGCTACCTGCGCACGGGCTTCCTGGCGGACGTCCACGTGGCCGACGGCTGCCCCGCCAGGCAGGGCAGCTACTTCACAAGGCAGGAGCGCTGGGTGCGCGGCGACTGGCAGAATATCGCCTTCCTGCGCAAAAAACGCGGCCTGCCCCGCTTGAGCCGCTACCAGCTGCTCGACAACCTGCGGCGCTCCCTGGTCGCCCCGGCGTGCCTGCTGGCGATTCTGGCCTCCCTCCTCGCGCCGAAGGAGATCGCGTGGGTTCTGATGCTGGCCGGCGTTTTGGGTGTATCCGGAGGACAATTGCTTTCAGCATTGCGCTGTTTATTTTCCGGCGGCTTGGCTATGCTCTCAAGGGATTACTATTCCGGCGGCCTCCCCGCGGCCCTGGGCGATCTCACCCGCTTGGTATTGCAGCTGGTCGTCCTCGCCCAGGAGGCCTGGACGAATACCTGCGCCGCCGCGCGCGCGCTCTGGCGGCGCGTGACGCGCAAAAAGCAGCTGGAATGGACGACGGCCGCCCAGGGCGAGAGAGATAAAGCGCCCCGGCGGGCGATACTCGCCCTCTGGCCGAGCCTGCTCGCGGGCGGCCTGCTGCTGGCCTTCGGCGGGGCGGGGCAGCGCCTGGCCGGCATCGCGATCCTGGCAAATTTAATTTTCGCCCCCCTCAGCGGCAGAGAAAAAAAGAGGGACAAGCCTGAGCTCACGCAGGAAGAGCGTTCGCGCGTACACGAGTATTGCGCATTGATGTGGAACTACTTCGAGACCTACTGCACGGCCGACCAGCACTACCTCCCGCCGGACAATGTGCAGGAGGCCCCGGTCTTTCGCGTCGCTTCGCGCAGCTCGCCCACGAATATAGGGCTGTATTTATTGTGCATTCTGGCCGCGCGCGACCTCGATCTTATCGATACGCCCGGCATGATCGAACGCCTCATTAAAACTTTGTCATCCATTGAGCGCCTGGAAAAATGGAACGGCAATCTCCTCAACTGGTACGACACCCGCACCCTGTGCCCCCTGGAGCCCAGGTATGTCTCCACGGTTGACACGGGGAATTTCCTGGTGGCGATTCGCACGCTGCGCATTGGGCTGGAGGAATACGCAACACCTGTAGGGGCGGCATGTATGCCGCCCGAAGGCAAAGACGAAACACCGGGTGGTTATAAAAATGGCCCGGGTGGCAAGAATGCCGCCCCTGCAGATTTGTCTTCGATCATACAGCGCCTGCGCACTCTCGAAGAAACCTGCGACCTGTGTGCCCTCTACAACCCCAGAAGAAAACTTTTTCATATAGGCCTGGATTTGAGCACAGGCAGGGCCTCGGGCTCCTATTACGATTTGCTCATGAGCGAGGCGCGCATGACCAGCTACTACGCCATCGCCGCGCGCATTGTGCCCAAGAAGCACTGGGGCGCGCTGGGGCGCACCCTGGCGCGGCGCGGGCGCTTCACGGGTCCGGTGAGCTGGACGGGCACCATGTTCGAATACTTCATGCCCTACCTCTTCCTGCCCGCGCCGAGAGGCACCCTGGGCTACGAGGCTCTACGTTTTTGTTTAAGCTGCCAGAAGGCCGCGGCGCAGGGAGACACGCCCCTGGGCAGACGGCCCCAACTTCCCTGGGGCCGCAGCGAGAGCGGCTTCTATGCCTTCGACCCCGGCCTGAACTACCAGTACAAAGCCCACGGGGTGCAGAAGCTCGGCCTGCGGCGCGGCCTGGACGGCGAACTGGTCAGTTCGCCCTATTCGAGCTTTTTGGCCATGCAGCTGGCCCCCAAGAGCGCCCTGGAGAACCTGCGCCGCTTCGAGCGCATGGAGCTGCTCGGCGCCTGCGGCTTTTACGAGGCCGCGGACGCCACTCCGGCCCGCGTCAACGGGCAGGACTACGCCGTGGTGCGCAGCTTCATGGCGCATCATGTCGGCATGAGTATGCTCGCCGCCCTGAACACCTTGCAAGACGGCATTTTGCGCCGCCGCTTTCTTTCCGACGGCGGGATGGCCGCCGCGAAGGGCCTGCTGCTCGAGCGCATCCCGGACAGGGCCGCCGTGTTCCGGGACGTCGGCCTGCGGGACACCCCGCGCCCCCGGGAGCGCGTGTCCACCGCCCGGCAGGTATTTACCCGCGCGGACCCGGCTTCCCCCCGCGCCCACCTGCTCAGCAACGGGGAGTGGAGCTGCGTGGTCACCGACTGCGGGGCCGGGGCGTCGTTCTACCGGGGGGTGAGCATCTACAGGCACAGCGCCGACCTGCTGCGCCGCCCCTGCGGCGTGCTGGCCGCGCTGCGCGGGCCCGGCGGGCCGCCGGTCTCCATCACGCCCGCGCCGCACTACAACGCCGCGAAGGCGCGCGTCGAATTCGCCTCCACGGAAGCGTTGCATTGCATTGAGCATGGCGGCGTCACGGCGCTGATGCGCACGAGGGTGCACCCGCGCCTCCCGGCGGAGCACAGGCAGTTTATCCTGAAGAACACCGGCAAGCAGCCCGTCAGGGGCAGCCTGTGGGTCTGCTTCGAGCCCAGCCTCGCCCCTCCGCGCGAGGAGCACCCCGCGTTCTCGCAATTATTTTTGACGGACGCCTACGACGCCGCGCGCGAAATCGCGGTATTCACACGCAGAAAGGGCGAAATGGCCGCGGGCGAGGCCCTCTGCCTCGCGGCAGGCTGGGGCAGGGGGGTAAAAGCGATATGCGAGCGTTCGCGGGAAAAGGCCCTGCGCAGGGGCCTGCCCTTCGGCGGGGCAATCCTGGAGGGCGGCAGCGCCGGCGGCGGCACGGCCTGCGCGGCCTTTGAAATCGCCTACCGGATGCAGCCGGGGGAGAGCAGGGAGTACAGCCTGTACCTCTGCGCGGGCACGACCCCCGGGGAGGCCGTGACTCGCCTGCAGCAGCTGCGCGCCGAGCCGCAGCCCGGCGGGCGCTGGGCCGCCTGCCCCTTCCGGGAGGGGGAGCTGCCCGCCGTCCTGGCGCAGCGCGTGCTGCCCCGCCTGCTGTTCTACGGCCCCATCTCCCCTGCGCAGGCCACCGCCAGGGAGAAAACCGGGTGCGCGCGCCGGGCCCTGTGGCCGCTGGGCCTCTCGGGGGAGGAGCCCTATATCTATTTGCCCGTGGAGGAGGACGTCAGCGCCGCACTGCCCTGGCTGCGCCTGTTCCGGCGGCTGCGCGCGGCGGGCCTGCCCTGCGCGCTGGCCCTGGGCTACCATGAGGGCGGGGACTACGACAGCCCCATTTGCGCCGCCCTGCGGGAGGCCCTGCGCCGGGAGGGCTGCGCCCACCTGGAGAACAACGGCTTGCGCCTGGTGAACCTGCGCCGCGCGGATCACGCCTCCCTGGAGGCCCTGGAGGCCTATGCGGCCCACATTGGCGGCAGGGACGAGGAGCCGGAGTCCCGCATTCCCGGCGAGGGGATGCCGCTGCCCATCCTGGCGGCGGGCTGTAGAGACGCACGGCCGTGCGTCTCTACGCAGGGCGCTCGCGTCGGCCAGGGCACATTCCTGCCCGGAAAATTCGTGATTGACAAGCCTCCATTGTCCATTGCCAATTGTCAACTGTCAACTCTCAACTCTCAACTCTCAACGCATCTCCCCCCAACCCGCCCCTGGAGCCTGCCCCTGTGCAACCCGGCCTTCGGCACCCTGGTGAGCGACAGTGCCCTGGGCTTCACCTGGGCCGTCAACGCCCGGGAGAACAAGCTGTCCCCCTGGCACAGCGACCCCTGCGCGGATAACAGCGGCGAGATGCTCCTGATGAAATTTGGCAATCAGGTGTTCGACCTGCTGGCGGGGGCGCGCTGCGCGTTTTCCCCGGAAATGGCGCGCTGGTCCGGCGAAATCCACGGCATTGACTACACAGTGACCTGCCGGGTGCCGTCGAAGGGCCTGTGCAAGCGCGTGGAAATCACGCTGACGAATACGACAGACCGCACGCTCACCCCCGCGCTGGCGTATTACCTGGAGCCCGTGCTGGGCGTGCGCCGCGAGCCGCTGCTGCCCATCCGGGGGGAGCGCCTGCCCGACGGCGTGCTGCTCCAAAGCCCGGATGCGGCGGTGCGGGGCTACTGCGCCCTGCTCATGCCGGGGGGCGCGGAATTCACCTGCGCCTCGCGCCCCGCGTTCCTCAAGGGCAACTGGAGCGCGGGCGGCGCCTACCCACAGGGGGACCCCTGCGCGGCCGTCGGGCGGCGCTTGCAGCTGCAGCCGGGCGGCGAGAGCCACGCCGAATTTGTCCTCACCTGGGGCGCGTGCAAAACCGCTGCCCTGACGGCGCACCTGGTGGCGGAATACGCCCCCTCAGAGACGCATGGCAGTGCGTCTGCGCCCAACACACAGCCTTCTTGCGGCGAGACGCACAGCCGTGCGTCTCTACAGCAGGGGACAGACGGCTCCCCCAAGGAGGAGCCTATAAAACTCGCCCCCGCGGGGGAGATGCCGCGCAGCGGCAGAGGGGGAGAGCGCGAAATGCTCCGCACCTGGCTGCCCCACCAGGTGCTCGCCGGGCGGCTGTGGGGGCGCGCGGGGCACGCCCAGTGCGGCGGGGCCTGGGGCTTCAGAGACCAGCTGCAGGACGTCCTCGCCCTGATCGATACGCGCCCTGAGATTGTGCGCGGGCATCTCGCGCGCTGCGCGGCGGCGCAGTTCCCCGAGGGGGACGCGCTGCACTGGTGGCACCGCCTGCCCGGCCAGGACGGCGTGCGGGGGACGCGCACGCGCTGCGCGGACGACTACCTCTGGCTGGCATACGTGTGCGCCGAATATGTTCTGGGCACGGGCGACCATGCATTTCTCGAGACAAAAATCCCATTCCGGGAGGGCGAGCCCCTCGCCCCGGAGGAGGCCGAGCGCTACGCCGTATACTACCTGGGCCGCGAGCGGGCCTCCCTCTACGGGCACTGCCTGCGCTGCGCCGACCGCGCCCTGGGGCTCCTGGGCGCGCACGGCCTGCCCCTGATGCGCGGCGGCGACTGGAACGACGGCATGAACCGGGTGGGCGCGGGCGGCGCGGGCGAGAGCGTGTGGCTGGGCATGTTTTTAATCATGGTGCTGGAGCGCACGGCCAAGCTGTGCGAGTTCAAGCAGGATTTTTCCCGGGCAGAGGAATATCGCGCGCGGGCGGGGGCGCTGCGCGGCGCGATAGACGGGCACTGCTGGGCGGGGAATCGCTACCTCAGGGCTTTCTGGGACGACGGCGAACCCCTTGGGGGCCGCGACGGCGAACCCTGCGGCATAGACCTGCTGCCCCAGTGCTTCGCCTCTTTATGTGATATGCCGGACAAAGAGCGCGTGAACAGCGCCCTGGATACCGCCATGGCCGCGCTGGTGGAAGAGGAGCACGGCATCGTGCGCCTATTGAAAGAGCCTTTCACGCACAGCGGGAAGCGCGCTGGCTATATCAACGACTACCCGCCCGGCGCGCGGGAAAACGGCGGGCAGTACACCCACGCGGCCATGTGGCTGTGCCTGGCCCTACTGAAGGAGGGCCGCGGCGAGGAGGCCCACCGCGTGCTGGAACTGCTCAACCCGGCCATCTTTTGCCAGGATGAGCGGCGCATGGAAATCTACCGGGGCGAGCCCTATTTCCTGGCGGGGGACGTCTCCGGCGCGCCCGGCGGCGAGGGCCGGGCGGGGTGGACGATCTACACCGGCGCGGCGGGCTGGATGATGCAGGTGATGCGAAACATGTGAATCTGATTCGTCGCACTTTAAACCGCCGACCTTTGGTCGGCCGCGATGCGCAATAAAGCGCGAAAGATCGCCTTCGCAGCCATTACAAAAAATTCAACTTGACATTTCGTGCGCAAAGTGCTATACTACAGGAGAAATCTCATAAAAGGAGGGTTATCGCATGGACGTTGGCGCTCTCACCGAGCTTCTCAAGCAGCTGTTGGGCGGCATCATGGGCCTGTTCGGGGTTTCCACCGAGACCGGGCGGGAGATATTGAAGTTCGTGGATATGATGGGGTCTATCACCGGGGGAATCCTGGATTTCTTTGGGCGGTTCTTCCGGTGGATAGGGTCGCTCATCACCGGCGGTTAATGGACAAGCCTGTAAACACCGCGCCTTCCTGTACCCGGAAGGCGCGCATTTTGTAGATAGTATACATATGAAGAATTCCCCAAGAACCGAAAAGGGCCTCTCCTGGGCGCCGATAATGCTGCTCATTACGGTCTTCCAGCTGCTCAGCTTCGCGCCGCTGCTGCTCCGGGAGGGCCCGGAATGGCCTTTATTGGTTGCCCTGCTGGGCTACCCCGCCCTGGAGTGGCTGTTTCTTTTATTGCTGCGCCTGGCAGCCAAGACAAAAAATCTGGCCCCGGAGCTGCTGGGCTGTTGGCTCTCGGGCCTGGGGTTGGCCATCTGCGGCAGCATTTCGGCGGAGTACGCATGGAAGCAGGCCGCGGCCATCGCCGGGGGGATGCTCACCTACGCCGTTTTGCTCTGGATGACCGCCGACGTGGACCGCGCCATGAAGCTGCGCCCCGTGGTGGCCGTTGGGGCGGGGGCATTGCTCGCGGTGAACCTCCTGTTTGCCACGGCGGTTGGCGGGCAGCGCAACTGGCTGACCCTGGGCGGCTTCTCCATCCAGCCCTCGGAGCTGGTGAAGCTGGCCTTCGTCTTCGTGGGCGCGGCCACGCTCGACAGGCTCCAGAACACCAGGAGCATCACGCGCTACCTGATCTTTGCCATGGGCTGCGTGGCGGCGCTGTTTTTGATGAACGACTTCGGCACGGCGCTGATCTTCTTCGCCACATTCCTGCTCATCGCCTTCCTGCGCTCCGGGGACATCCGCTCCATCGCCCTGGTGTGCGCCGCGGCCGGAATGGCCGGCTTTCTGGTCATCAACTTCCGCGATTCCGTGGCCAAGCGCTTCCGGGTCTACCGCCACGTCTGGGAACCGGAAAACATCCATGCTGCGGGCTACCAGCAGACCCGCGTGCTGATTTACTCCTCCTCGGGGGGCTTGTTCGGCCTGGGGCTCGGGCAGGGGCGGCTGCGCGGGGTCTTCGCCGCCTCCACGGATTTAATCTTCGGCCTGCTGTGCGAGGAGCTGGGCATGGTGATCGCCTTCCTGGTGCCCTTGTGCTACATCGCCCTGGCGGTCTTCGCCCTGCGCGGGGCGCGGCAGGCCCGCTCGGCGTTCTACGCCATCGCCTCGGTTTCGGCGGCGGGGATGCTGCTCATCCAGGCGGCATTGAACATCTTCGGCGTCACCGACCTGCTGCCCCTCACCGGCGTGACGCTCCCCTTCGTCTCCCGCGGCGGCACGAGTATGCTCTGCGCCTGGGGCCTGCTGGCGTTTATACGGGCGGGGGAGGGGCCGCCGCGCAAATTTTACAAGAAATCTTCTCTTACCCCCTTGCAATTTGACGAAATATAGTGTACAATATGTACAACAGACTGGGGTATTTTCTTTATAGGAGCAACACAATGTTGAACCGGCTATACCAGAGTATGCTGCCGCGCCTGAGCGACACCGCCGGGCGCGTGGTGGGCATGGTGGACGAGGCGGGCGTCATCTTCGCCTGCGGCGAGCCCGAGCGCATTGGCGAGGCCGTTGACGAGGATTTGTCGCCGGTGTTCCTCGGCGGCGGGCCATTGGCCGCGGCGGGCAGCACCTTCTGCCGCCTGGAGGACCAGGCCAACGCCCCCTTCGCCGTGTTCGTGGAGGGCACGGACGCCCACGCGGTGAGCTGCGCGCGGCTGTGCGCCGTCACGCTCAGCTGCATCGACGAATTTGCCGGGGAGCGCTACGACCGCGCCAACTTCGTCAAGAACGTCATCCTGGATAACATCCTGCCCGGGGACATCTACCTGCGCACCCGGGAGCTGCACTTCAACAACGACGTCCCCCGCGCCGTGCTGCTGCTGCGCATGGCCGGCCCCACGGAGATCTCCATCTTTGAGGCCGTGCAGAGCCTATTCCCCGACAGGACGAAGGACTTCGCCATCAACGTGAGCGAGACGGACATCGCCCTGGTGAAGGAGCTGCGCCCCGGCATGGACGGCCGGGACCTGGAAAAGCTCGCCCGCTCCATCGCCGACGCCGTGAGCCCGCAGTACGAGGGCCAGCCCTTCATCGGCATAGGCTCCATCGTCAACAGCCTGGCGGAGCTGGCTGCCTCCTATAAAGAGGCCCAGGTCTCCCTGGAGGTCGGCAAGGTCTTCGACACCGAGAAGAAAATCATCAGCTACGACTACCTGGGCATCGCCCGCCTGATCTACCAGCTGCCCAAGCGCCTGTGCGGCATGTTCCTCCAGGAAGTCTTCAAGCGCGGCACGATCGACAGCCTCGACCAGGAGACCCTGTTCACCATCCAGAAGTTCTTCGAGAACAACCTCAACGTCAGCGAGACCTCGCGCAAGCTCTTCGTGCACAGGAACACCCTGGTCTATCGCCTGGAAAAAATCAAAAAACTCACCGGCCTGGATTTGCGCGAGTTCGACGACGCCATTGTGTTCAAAGTGGCGCTGATGGTGAAGAAGTATTTGGACGCGAAGCCGGTGCGGTATTGATTCTCGCCTCAGTGCAGCGGCGTGGCAATGCCGCGCCGTGGACAAACGACAACGTATGTATTTAAATTCACCCTTTGGGCGGAAGCATTCCGCCCATTGCGCATCTTTGGGAGCCCGTCAAATCCTGGGGCGCTTTTTTACATTAAATCGCAAAATTTGCAGAATCCCGGGATTGTTCGTGAATTTTTTCCGAAAGGATGAGGATATATGATTGACTTTATCGACGTAACGAAGGAGTACCCCAACGGTACGGTGGCCCTGCGGGACGTGAACCTGCACATCGCCCCGCGGGAGTTCGTGTTCGTGGTGGGGGCCTCGGGGGCGGGCAAGAGCACCTTCCTCAAGCTGCTGCTCCACGAGGAGCTGCCCACCGAGGGCACGGTGCGCGTGGGCCGCTTCGACCTGAACCAGCTCACCCGCAGGCAGATCCCCCTCTACCGGCGGCAGCTGGGCGTAGTGTTCCAGGATTTCCGGCTCATCGCCGACATGGACGTCTACGACAACATCGCCTTCGCCATGCGCGTGGTGGGCGCCAAGGAGAAGGCCATCAAAGAGCGGGTGAACTACTTATTGCAGCTCGTTGGCCTGAGTTTAAAAATCCATTGCAGGCCCAGCGAGCTCTCCGGCGGGGAGCAGCAGCGCGTGGCCATCGCCCGGGCCCTGGCCAACATGCCCGACCTCATCATCGCCGACGAGCCCACGGGGAACATAGACCCGCGCATGAGCCAGGAGCTTCTCGAGCTCTTCGTGCGCCTGAACGACGCGGGGACGACCGTGGTGATGGTCACCCACGAGCACAATCTTGTCAGGCAATACAACAAGCGCATCATCATCCTGGAAAGCGGCGCGGTGGCCGCGGACGGCGGCCTGCGGCAGGCCCCGCCCCCCCAGCCCGCGAACAATGCCTGGAGCCCCCCGGGCCTCCCCAGGCCGCCATGGGAGGACGAGATGGCGCTTCCGAGGTTTGAGGCGGTGTGAGCCAATCCCCGGCTCCCTCGTGAGGGACACGGTTCGTGTAGGGGACGGCCTCCCGGATGTCCCCGGGCCATAAAGCAAAAGGTTTTTGCTTGGGGCGTCGGGGACGCCGCCCCCTACAATTGGAATTCAAGTGATAGTTAGGAAGTGATGATCAATGAAAAGCAGCGGCCGCATGTTTCTCACGCGCATGGGCCTGCGCAGCGTCCACAACAACCGCACGATGTCCATCGCCTCGGTGCTGGTGCTGGTGTCCTGCCTGATGCTCATCGGGCTGGTGACGCTGCTGGCGGTGAACTTCGACCTGGTGTTCTCGCAGTTTAGCTCCCGCAACGTGGTGATGGCCTACCTGGTGCCGGGGCTGGAGCGCGAACAGATCGACGGGTTGCAGCGCAGGATCGACGCCCTGCCCACCGTGGGCGGCAGCGAGTTCGTCTCCAGCGAGGAGGCCTTCCGGCGCGTGATGGCGCGCAACGAGAGGGATTTCCCGCTCCTGCAGGACGTGGACCCCGCCTTCATGCCCGACGGCTTCGAGGTCTCGCCCTTGAGCCAGTCGCAGCTGGAGAGCACGGTGGAGCAGATCAGGCAGCTGGACCCCGCCATCACCAGCGTGCGGCACTTCCAGGGGGTGGCGGCGCAGCTCGCCGCGCTCAAGCAGGCCGTGACGGTTTTGGGCGCGGCGGTGATCGGCATCCTGCTGCTGGTCTCAATATTTATCATTTCCAGCACCGTGCAGACCACGATGTACTCCCGCCAGCAGGAGATCAAGGTGATGAAGAGCGTGGGCGCGGCCCCGGCCTTCATCCGCTGGCCCTTCCTGGTGGAGGGCCTGGTGCTGGGCCTGCTGGGCGCCGCGGCGGCGCTGCTGGTGGTGTTCCTGGTCTACTTGGGGCTTGAGAAGGCCTTGGGCCCCCTGTTGGAAACCCTGCTGGGCGGTTTTTCGCTGGCGCCCTTCGGGGAGCAGCTGCACCTGCTGCTGCCCGGGTTCTTCGCGGTGGGCATACTCACGGGCGGCGGGGGCAGCATGGTCTCCATCACCCGGTATTTAAAGGAGAAGGTTTATGAAAAATCAGAATTCGAGAATTAAAATCGCTTCGCTTCTGCTCTGCGCTGTCTTGCTGCTGGTGAGCGTGTTCACCCCCGTCTCCGCCGCGCCGCAGACACAGGAGGAGCTCGAAAAGGAGCTGGCGGCCATTGAGCGGCGCATCAAGGAGCAGGAGAAGACGATCGCCGACCTGAAAAGCCAGAAGGCGGGGCAGGAGAAGCTCCTGCCCGCGCTGGAGCAGAAGATGGCCGACGTGGAGGCCAAGACCGCCCTCATCGACGCAGAAATCGGGCGGCTGGGCGTCAGCATCTCCAGCATCAAGGCGCAGGTGGATGCCCTCAACGCGGACATCGCCGCCTGCGAGGCCGCCATCGCGCAGATCGACCTGGATACGGCCGCGAAAGAGGCCGAAATCAAACAGATGCAGCTGCAGCTGATGCAGCGCCTGCGAGAGCAGTACATGGGCGGCCCGGTGTCCAATTTACAGCTGCTGCTCTCCAGCCCGGACCTCACCGCCCTGATGACCGCCGCGGAGTACATCAGCCGCCAAGAGGATCACGACAGGCAATTGCGCAAACAGCTGGAAGATGAGATGGAGGAGCTCAAGCAGCTGCAGGAGCAGCAGCGGCAGCAGCAGACAGTGCTGGAGGGCAAGCGCGGCGACCTGCAAAGGCAGAGCGCCGAGCTCGTGGCGCAGTCCCTGAAGCAGCGCGAGGCCAAGAAGGACCTGGACGCCCAGCACGACGAAATTTCCGACACGCAAAACGAAATCTTCGATATGATCGAAAAGCTGCAGGGCCAATCGAAGGAGGCGCAGCGCATCATGGAGAAGGAGCTGCGCGCCCAGGAGGAGTTCGAGCGCCAGCTGGACCGGCTGCTGGCCCAGAAGCTGGAATCCGGCGAGATCCCCAAGGACATCGCCAACAACGGGAAGATGCTCTGGCCCTTCCCCTACAAGGGCTGCCGCATCACCAGCTATTACGGAGAGACCAGCGGCCGCGACCACGCCCACCGGGGCATAGACATCACCCACAGCGACAGGTCCAGGGACTACCCCATCATCGCCGCGCTGGACGGCGTGGTGGTGGACTTCGGCTTCCACAGCTCCATGGGCAACTACGTGGTGATCGTGCACGGCTACTACGCCCCCACGGGCAAGTACATCAAGACCACCTACATGCACATGAAGACCGGCTCCTTCACCTCCAATGTGGTGGCCAACGCGAACATCAAGGCCGGCGCAGCGCTGGGCATGATGGGCAGCACGGGCAACAGCTCGGGCCCGCATCTGCACTTCCAGGTGAACGAGTTCGCCGATTCCACCATGAAGACCTCCGCCGCGGTGAACCCGCTGGGCAGGTATGTGACGAACACGTATGCGTGATACGCAGTGGCAGGAGGCGCAGCAGCCATGCGCCTCCTGCCTGTTTTTAAAGCCATCAGTTCAGGATGTTTCTGATTGCCGTTATGAATTCGCGCATATCCGCGAAATAGTTGGGGTAGGCGCTTTTCAGGCTGTCGAACGAGTTGGTGGCGACGAGAACGACGCTGTCGACACTGTTCTCTGTTTTTTCCCACGTCACATATCTGCTATAGGCCTGCTCGTATTGTTTTTTGGTATACCCAATTGCCCTGTACAGCCTTTCGCTCTTGTTAATATAGAGAAGATAGTAATCTTTGTTAAATGCGTCCTTGCTGTCCGCGTATTTGCCAAAAGCATTCAATGCCTCAAATTTTGTCAAAAAGTCGTTGCGCTCATCGAGCAATTTCAACTCGCGTCTGATTTCGTCCATGGTGTTCGGCGTATTGGGAACAGGTGCGCACTTTTCCTGCAACGCAAAACAGGATGACGCCAACGCGAAGAAACGAAGCCAATCCTCTTCCCCAACGCTTGCCTTCAGCGAGGTCTCGCTGAGAAGGCTTGCAGTCTCCACAGCCGTCGCCCAGATATGCTGCAGCCTTGTCCGCAATTGCACTTCAACCTTCAAGCCGTCCCAGGCGGGGTTTTTGCTGGAATACCTGAAAACCAAATGAAAGCTTCTATACCCCGAGTTGCGGGGACTCGCGATATAATCGTCTTCGCCTATGAGCTTGTGCTTTATGCCGGAAGAGCAATAGACGTTGCGCAGCTCATAGACCTTTTCGACGTCGCTTAGTACAACCCTGCAGCCGCCGATGTCCTGCATCGTCGAAAGCTTCATTTTTGAGTAACGTACCAGTTTTTCTTTGATTGACTTCATTTTCTTCAGGCGCTGCGCAAAAACATAGCCAACGTCAATTTTAACAGCCTTTTTTCTTAAGGCTATTTGAAAGGTGTTGAGAGGGGCCTTGTGCAAAGAACGCCATTCGTTCACAAGCGACAGCGCGTGTTCGTATTCATCAGTTGCCGGGTCGCTGGACTTCAATACAGCGCCCGCACGGTCTATTTCCCCATTCGTCATACGGCCTGTCTGCCCGTTTTTCATATCGGCTCCCCTCCTCTCAAGTCTTCTCTCTATTGTCATTATAGCACAGCAGCCATCGCAAAGCAAGCACAATTTGTACCTAGTATGCGCGAAAGTCCTTGCATATCCCCCTGAAACGTGATATAATACCTTCACAAAACTTACCCTTCAAGGAGGCCAACCCTATGCCCCTGGTCATCTCCCACCGCGGCGCGAACCGCCTTGCCCCCGAGAACACCCTCGCCGCCTTCCGCAAGTCTCTGGAATTCGGCGTGGACGGCTTTGAGAACGACGTGCACCTGACGTCCGACGGCCATCTGGTGGTCTGCCACGACGACACCGTGGACAGGACATCGAACGGCAGCGGCTTCATCTGCGAAAAAACCCTGGAGGAGCTGCGAGCCCTGGACTTCGGCGGCTGGTTTTCCCCGGATTTCAAAGGCGAGAAGATTCCCACGTTGGAGGAGTTCTTCGCGCTGTGCAGCCCGCTGAAGGTGATCAACGTGGAGATCAAGCGCGCGCCGGACGGCAGCACCGCCGCCGCCCCCGCCGTGGTGCGCCTGGCCAAAGAGATGGGCGTATTCGATAAGCTCATCGTCTCCAGCTTCGATATGGATATGCTGCAGGCCTGCCTGGCCGAGGACGCCAGCGCCCGCGTGTGCTTCCTCTACGCCCCGAATTCGGGGGACGTGTGCGGCGAGATCGCCGGCGACCCGGCCGGTTTTGCCGCGCGGCACGGCCTCTATGCCTACCACCCCTTCGCGATGTTCGTTTCGGAGGAGTACATAGAAGCGTGCCACGCGGCGGGCCTCGCGGTGAACCCCTGGACGGTCAACCAGGACCGGGGCATGGCGCTGCTGCGGGAATGGGGCGCCGACGGCGTCATCACCGACGAGCCGGAGCTGGCCATGAAAATTATCTATGGGGAATCCTAAAGAAGTCGGCACCGCGCCGCGCGCTGCCGGGGACGTCGGCGAGGCCTACGCCGCCGCCTGCCTGGAGGCCGAGGGCTACCGGGTGATCGACCGGAATTTCAGCACGCGGCAGGGGGAGATCGACCTCATCGCCACCGGCCCGGAGGGCTCCCGTGATATGCGGTACCTGGTATTCGTGGAGGTGAAGGCCCGGAGATCCGGCTCCATGGTGAGCGCCGAGGAGGCCGTGGACAGATATAAGCAGCGCAGGCTGCGCTGCGCCGCGGAATATTACCTCGCGAAGCACCCCACCGAAATGCAGCCCCGCTTCGACGTGCTGTGCGTGGAGCACGGGGCGGACGGTCGCATCCGCCTGAGCAACTGGATCGAGAATGCGTTTTAATTTTGTGCGGGCGGCAAGAATGCCACCCGCCACACATGATTAAGAAAGGAATATCCCCCATCACAGAAAATTTTTTAAATCTCTTTTCCCCCGACCGCGCCGCCCTGGCCGCCGTCGATACGGGGCAGTACGATATAGAAGAATCCCTGGCGGAGTTGGCGGAGCTCGCCCGCACCGCCGGGGTGGAGATTATCGCCAAGGTGGTGCAGAACCGGGACGCGCCCGACAGCGCGCACTACTTCGGCAGGGGCAAGCTGGAGGAGCTCAAAGAGTGCATAGACGCCAACGAGATCACTCTGGTGATCTTCGACGACGAGCTGAGCCCCTCGCAGCTGCGCAATATAGAAAAAATCCTGAACCCCGACGAACACGCCGTGGACATCAAAGTGCAGGCGATGGACAGGACCATGCTGATCCTGGACATCTTCGCCATGCGCGCCCACAGCCGGGAGGGCAAGCTCCAGGTGGAGCTGGCGCAGCTGAAGTATTCCCTGCCGCGCATCACCGGGCAGTGGCGCGGGCTCTCGCGCCAGGGCGGGGCCGCCGCCGGGGCCGGGACCGGCGGGCGCGGGCGCGGCGAGACGAAATTTGAGACGGACAGAAGGCACGCGAAGACCCGCATACGCAAGCTGGAATCTGAATTGCGAGAGCTGGAGAAGCAGCGCGCCCTGCTGCGCGAGCGCCGCAAGAAGAACCGCGCCGAGGCCGTGGCCATCGTGGGCTACACCAACGTGGGGAAATCCACCCTGATGAACGCCCTGACCGACGCGGGCGTGCTGGCGGAGGACAAGCTCTTCGCAACCCTCGACCCCACCGCGCGCGCGTTAATCCTGCCGGACGGCCGCAAGGTGATGCTCATCGACACCGTGGGCCTGCTGCGCCGCCTGCCCCACCACCTGGTGGAGGCCTTTCATTCCACCCTGGAGGAGGCCGCGGGCGCGGATCTTATATTGAATTTGTGCGACGCATCATCGCCGGACCGCGACGAGCAGCTGCGCGTGACTGCTGAATTGCTGGACGAGCTGGGCTGCGAGAGTATCCCCGTGCTGCGCGTGCTCAACAAGTGCGACCTGCTTGAAGCGCAGGCGCTTGACCTGCCAATCATAGGCGAGGCGATCCGGATTTCGGCCCTCAACGGGCAAGGCCTGGAGGATCTTCTTCAGCGCGTGAGCGAGGCCCTGCCTAAAAACCGCGGGGAGGCGCGCCTGCTGCTGCCCTATGCCCTCTCGCAATATGGCGCGACATTCCGTGCCGAGGGCCGCGTGGACATCGAGGACTTCCGCGAGGACGGGATTTACTATGAGGCCGTGCTGCCGGTGTATCTTTTGGAAGAACTGGAGGCGTATCTGCTGTGACTATCCTTTTCCAGGGCGACAGCGTCACCGGCTGCGACCGCCTGCGCATGAACCCAAAAAGCCTGGGCAAGGGCTATCCCCGCTATGTCAAAGAGGCCATGCCAAATCACCCCAACGAACCTGCGGGTTCGCCGGGGGCCACGGGCGTGCGCGTGCTCAACCGGGGCATCTCCGGCAACCGGGCCAAAGACTTGGCCGCCCGCTGGCGGCAAGATTGCCTGGATTTGAATCCCGACATGGTGAGCATCCTGATCGGCATCAACGACGTGTGGCGGCGCTATGACTCCAATGACCCCACTTCGGACGCTGCCTTCGAGGCGAGCTACAGGGAAATCCTGGAGCCCCTGCGTGAAAAACAGATAAAAATTTTGCTCATCCTGCCCTTCCTGCTGGACGTGAGCGCGGGCGTCACGGCCATGCGGGAGGATTTGACCGGCAAGCAGTCTGTAACACGCCGCCTGGCGGAGGAATTCGGCGCGGCCCTGCTCGACGCCGACGCGCTGTTTCTTGATGCCGTGCGGGAAACGGGCAATCCCCCCGCCCATTACGCCGAGGACGGCGTACACCCCACCGAGGCCGGGCACCGTCTGCTGGCGGGGGCTGTGGCGGGTGCGCTGGGGAGGCTTCGGGATAAAAAGGGGATAAATTTTTAGCCACAGCAAAAAATCGCTTGACTTTGCGGGCGTGCCGTGGTATACTATCAAAGCCCCATATCGCGGGGTAGAGCAGTTGGTAGCTCGTCGGGCTCATAACCCGCAGAGTTTCTCTCTCATGAAAGCGCCGCAAGGATGTGAAAAAATCGAAATCGCGGGGTGGAGCAGTTGGTAGCTCGACGGGCTCATAACCCGTAGGCCGTGGGTTCAAGTCCCTCCCCCGCAACCACGGAAGCCTTGATTATCAAGGCTTCCAACTTTTTTTGCCACTTGTTCGGCTGGCCGTTTGTTCGTTTGACACCAATTGACACCAATTTAGGGCTTTGCCTGCACTCCGATTTTGACCTGCCGGAGTGTAGCCAGAAATCAAGGCTGAAGGCACGTCCAAAATCCAATTGACACCATTTTTGACACCAACCAGGTTTTTGACACCAGCCAAGCCGCCCCGATCTTGCCTCGTCAAACTTGGGAACATTTGCTCTGACACCAATTCGGGCGAAAAAATCTGACACCAATATGTGGTGTCAACCTGCCCTTACGGCGCCTCTCCCACATAAAAGGAGCGCATTTTCTCCATGCTGACCCTTTTGTGGTCCGGCAAGGCGTGGCCGTAGCGGTTGAGGGTGGTGGATGCCTGGGCATGTCCAAGGATGGCCGATAATACTTTGATGTCCATCCCGGATTCCAGCGCCCTGGTGGCGAAGGTGTGGCGCAGCGAGTGGAACGTGGCGTCGGCTATCCCGGCGCCGCTCAACGCACGCTTGTAGATGTCCTCGTACACACGGGGATCATGTGCCTTCCCTCTGGCAGTGCAAAAGATGTAATCCTGGTCGTTGTAGTCCGTGCCCATGGCGTCGATCAGCTCCAACTGCTTTTTGCGAAACGCCATCAGTCCTGCCCAAAGCTCGGGAAACAGGGGAATCTCCCGGAGAGAGGTTGTGGTTTTCGGCGTGCGGATTGCGATCTCGGTGCTGCGAGCCGAAGGGTCGGCCACATTGGACCGAAGGGCGACAGTTCCGTTCGCGTCTACTTTCTGCAACCGGCCAAGGGTCCTGCGCACCCGGATGGTTCTCCTTTGCTCGTTGATGTCCTTCCACTGGAAGGCGAGCAATTCACCCAGGCGCACGCCGGTGCTAAGGGCAAAAACGATCCCGAACGCCTGCAGCTCCGGTTGCCGGTGCACGGCGGCCTGTAGGCCTGCCTGCTCCTCCTTGGACAGTACGCGCATTTCCCTGGAGGGTATCTGCGGCAGCTTTACGCCAAACGTGGGGTTGCGACTGAGCCTCCGGTTTACCACAGCCTGATCCAGAGCCGCGTGGAACATATTGAATATGTTCCGCAGATACTTGGGAGAATGCGTTTTCTTCTTCCTGTTGAAGAAGCGCTGAATGCTCTCGGTGGTTAGCTGCACCAGTCTGATACTGCCCAGCTCCGGCGTGAGGTGCAACCGCACATAGCCCTCATAGGACACGTAGGTGGACTGCTTGACGGTCGGCAGCGCGTAAACCTCCAGCCATTCCTTCAGCCACGCGGCGACGGTCAGGCTGTTCGGCTCCACGTACTCGCCGCTGGTGACATCGCTCATAATTTTACGGATTTTGTCCCGCACCTCGGCGTGCGTTTTTCCGTAAACCGTTTTACGTTTGCCGTCCAGCGTATAGCGGCCCATGAAGCGACCATCAGTTCGCTTGGTGATAGAACCTTCACCATTTGCTTTTTTGCTCATATTCTTGAAAAACCTTTCTGTAATAATATGAGCAAAAGGTTCTTGCGGTAGCTTTCACTTGTCAAGGTGCGGTGGGGCAACAACCCCTGATACATTATACCGCAAACTGACACCAAAAACAACAGCGAATTTACTTTTGCTCAAAAAGGCTCCTGCGCTTGCATTTTTTCGTCGAGCCAGGCGACAAAGTGCTTTTTGCTGATAACGATACGCCTGCCGATGCGCATCTTCGGGAAATCCGGCGCGTTGGCCAGGTCGTATGCTTTGTTCCGGGATATCCCCATGATTCCCGCCAGTTCCACAGGCCCGAAGGTAGCGGGGACATCCTCCAGGCACTTATATGCTGTGGGTTGAATGGTTCTGTTCATTGAATCGGATCCTTTCCGTTAATTTATCCCCCCCAACGTCCTTGGCTGCAGGACTACCAGAATCGCCACTTCTGAGTCCCCGGAACGGGTCATGGCGGACACGAGAGCCGCCCGTGTTTATGTACTCATGGCTCCAGCTTGCCAGGCCGGAGGGATAGCCGCTCGCCGTTCAGGGGAAGTATTGAGGGATGATATGAGGCGTTGCCGCCTGTTTGTCAAGGTGCGGGATGTCTTCATAAGGATAATGACAAACATTCTGTGTTTTCTCGCAATTTTCAAAATATTTTTTCCGGCGGTATTTTGAAGCGCCGAGTCATCTCGAAGGCCCGCAGGCGTATGTACTGGTAGCAGTCCTCGTCAAGGCCGCTTTTAGTCATAGCAAGCCGCCGGAACAAGGGATCGTACTCCTGCAAGATCAAGGACATTGCCTCGCTGTCGCCGTCAATGGCGCGAGCCAACAAAGTGGCGAAAATTTCATTGGTCATCTCTCTCCTCCTCCATCATATCCCGGATTTTCCGCAACGTGCGATGCTTCTCGTTGTAGACATAACCGACGGAACAACCCAGCTTTTCGGCAATTTCTGGGGCAGTCAGTTGCTCCACGAACAGCATACTAAGAACACGCCGCCGAAGCAGCGGGAGCTCAGACAACGCCCGCGAAAGGCGCTCTTCCGCAATTTCAAATTCATCCGGGAAATACCTGTCCTCAACCAAGGCGAGCGTATCTTCAGAGAGCTCTTCCAATGGGATTTCCCGGGAGCGATGCAGAAGCGCGCGCAGATATTCCCGGCGCGCATAGACTGCTACGCGGCTTATATAAGTTGTATACATAGCCCGGATTTCGTCATATAACATCTCTCATGCCTCCTGGTCATGCCACCCCGGCCGGTGACATGCCAAGATGGCATGCATTCTAAATTTTCGTTGGTCAGTATTTAATGCATGATCAACGAGCGCATAGGCCTCACCCCCTTTCCGCTTTGCAAAAGAAACAGGGAGATTCACAACCGCCCAAAATCGGGCGATTGCGGAATCTCCCTGACCCCTTGCTGTACCCGCCAGTTAAATCTTCCCTTCGCTCCCCCTTCGCTTTATTCCTATACTGCGATAAAGCTGTTTTTTGTGACCAAAAAAGCCGCAATCCGTCGAAAAGATGGATTGCGGCGTATAATGTTGAATTATCACCCGAAAAACTTCATGCTGTCCAACATGGTATCGATGCTTGCTTCACTGGGTCCTGCGGCTTGCGTCTCGCCAGAAAGCTGGATCATCATCCCCCTTTCCGCCAGCACCTCCCGGATTATGTCCTTCATATCATCCCGACTGAAGCCGCCGACACCCGGAAGGAGATTGCCGCCTGACTCCATTTTTTCGGGATGCTCAGCAAGATACTCGCTCAACGCCATGACAATAAAGCGGCTTTTTTTATAGCCCAACCGCTCCAAAAACTCGCCAATCTGCCGCTGGTACGCCGTTGTATCCGGGAATTGCAGCGTGAAGCGAAAGCCCTTCTCGGTTCTCATGTGCCCTCCAATTCCATGCGCCGCAGCTGCGCTTCAGCCAGCATCTGATACCCTACAGCATTGGCATTCGATTCGAGGACAAATTCAAGCTTCGTGACCATGGGCGATGTCTCTAGGTATTCGCGCAGCAGGATCGAACCGCCGCCGATGAATATTGCCGGCGTGGTACGCAGATCGACTTTCATTTCACGCAGCTTCTCCAGAATGACGTCCGCATGCTGCTGCGCGCCCCGTACGATGGATTCCCGTACTTCCGACGGCAGGATGGTCTCCTGGCCCTGCAACACCATTTCGATGTGGTCCGCCTCGATCGTCATATCGTGCCGCGCCGTGACCCGACCGATCAGCGTGTTCTGTAATGTGATGATGCCGATCTCCAGGCTGAAGTATTTGTCCGGCCGTCCCTCGCTCAGTAGCAGAACATCGGTGGTCATGCCGCCGATGTCCACGACATAGATACGTTTGACCTTCATCAGCTCGGCCATTCTGGGTGCCATGGCGGCGAAGCCCTGCACATAGACGAAGACATTGCGGATCATAATGGTGAGAGGAGCGCCGTTGTAGGCAAAGTTCACCTGGTTCTTCTTCTGGAAGTATTTTTTGAAGCTCTCGCGTAGATCGCCCATGTGCTCCGGGGGTAGGCCCACCGCCAGGTCGATCTCATTGATTGCCCGGAGTTTCTTCGCCTTCGTCAGCTCTTTGGCGACGGCGAAGAGGGTCAGGACAAAGAAACGATTGTCGGCGGCCTTGTTGCGCACATAGGGCACGCGGTCGTTGGAGAGCGTCCAGAAGCTCTCCGCGTACTCAATATACTCACTGGACAGCGGTTTGACGCGATGCTCAACAAGGCCCGAGCAGAATCTGAAATTGAGGGTTTTCATTTCAGAGTTTCCGGTGTCTACTGCGATTATCATGGTGTTGTTCCTCCTAATTTTCGATTTGTTATATTACACCGCCGAGAGGGCGGTTTTGCAACAGAAAAACGTTTTTTTCTTGCGGGGCATCAGACGATGTGATATAATGTGTTGAGACGAAGTTTGCATGAAGCGAGATAAGCATGATGATGACCATTGCCGAAATGCTCCGGGCACAGCGCAGCGGCACTCTGACCTCCCGCGCGCTGGTACAGCAATTCCTTGCGGCTGCGGAGGAGAACAAGCACTTGAACGCCGTGAGCGAAATCAACCCGGAAGCCTTTACCGAAGCCGGCGCCCTGGACGCGAGCAAAGATAAAAGCGCCGCATTGCACGGCATACCTGTTTTGATAAAGGATAACATCGACGTCGCCGGCATGGTCACCGGCGCGGGCTCTCTTGCCCTGACAAAAAATATCGCGCCGACGGACGCGCCCATCGTGCGCCTGCTGCGCACGGCGGGAGCCGTGATCCTGGGCAAAGCGAACATGACCGAATTCGCCAACTACATGGCCGGTGACATGCCCAACGGCTACAGCTCCCGCGGCGGGCAGGTCCTGAACCTGTTCGATTCCGCGGCGGACCCCTCCGGCTCCAGCACGGGCAGCGCCGTTGCCGTCGGCGCGGGGATGTGCGCCGCCGCGGTGGGCACCGAGACCTGCGGCTCCATCATCTCCCCCGCCCAGCACGCCGGAGTCATCGGCATTAAACCGACGGCGGGACTGATCAACGGCAAGGGCATCCTCCCCATCTCCTTCACCCTGGACACAGCGGGCCCTATCGCCCGCTGTGCCGACGACGCACGAATCCTGCTGGGCGTTTTGGCGGGCAGGCAGTACGACGTGCCGGAGCCAGGACTGCGGGGATTGCGTGTTGGAATCTGCCGCATGTTCACAGACGAGATGGAAGACCCGGAATGGCTGGAGCCCAACGAGAATCTGGTCTCCGTCATGCAATCTTGCGGCGCGCAGTGCGTCGAGCTCCCGGAGCACGGCATCCGCGCCGGAGAGTTCTTGGGTCCCATCATGAAGCATGAGTTCAAGTATGGCGTCAACCGCTATTTACGGTCGATGAACAACCCCGTCATTCCGCAGAGCCTGGCCGAGATCATCGCATACAATCAGCGCTACGCCGATGCCGCGCTGCGTTACGGCCAGGGAACTCTAATAGAGGCCGAAAACACGCCGGATACCCTGGCGGAGCAGGACTATTTGACGGCGCTGGAGGCACGGGATTTGGCGATCCGTGATTTTGACGACTTATTTGCCGAACATGAAATTGACCTGTTCTTCATGACCGCCGCGAATTCCGGCCTGGCGGCGGCAACTGGTTTCCCCAGCATGACGCTGCCAATCGGGCGGACATCCGGCGGGCTGTCGATTGGCTCGTATTTCGTGGCTAGGCGGCAGCGGGAGGATGTACTGCTGCGGGCGGCAGCTGCGATTGAATCGGCGCTCGTCACCAAAAGTATATAGTATTGGTTACAAAGCAAAAGCGCCCCTCAAGCGAAGGGCGCTTCATTCTGTTACTTTACTCATACCTTGGCCCGCAGGCAACCCTCCCATACGTAGTCATCCAGACCGTTATAGTCTGGGTTCCATAGGTAGGTTCCGTAGCGGAAGCCAAGCGCACATAACATGCGGGTGAGTTCTGCATAGCCGTTCTGCACATAGTAATTCTTCAAAAAATCCATGTCGAAGGCGGTCATGATATGCTGCACCCCAAGGCGCCTGAGTTCCAGCAGGGTTTTCTCCAGCTGTGTCAGGGTATTCACGCCGGGCACAGCCAGGACGGTTTGGCCGGTGAGGTGATGCACCACGTCTGCCTTCAACGGGCCCTCGATCAGGATGATCTTCTCCCGCGGTGGACCAACAAAGTGCGTCCAGCCCTCGGCACGGCAGCCGTCAGGGTAGTTTACGCTAGAGACCCAGCGGAACTTGCGCTTCTGCGTGTTGTCCCTGCGGACCTGGAGGCCTTGAATACGGCCCCGCACGTCCCGCACAGGAATCAGTATGCCTCGCTGCTCGGGCACAAAGCTCCATTGGCCGTCTTCGCGGTAGAAGCCAGGTACACCGGCGAGGGTGTGTCCTTCGTCCAACAATTGCTTGGAAAGGGCTCTCATACCCACCAGCGGCGTAGTGCGATAGCTGTTCTTGACGATAACTTCCTCAGAAAGGCCCCGGCTCAGTAGGTTTTGCAGATGATCCGAAGCCAGGGAGAGCTTCTGGAGCAGGGCCCGGTAGGTCGCGTCCCTCACGGATATATCAGCACAGGGCGACGTGGCGATCTCGGGTTGCGGCTGCGGCTTGCGAATGACAGGCATCTCCCTGTGAGCAAGCTTGGATTTCAGATCCTCAAATACCTGCTCACGCGGGACCCCGGTGAACAGGGCGTAAAGATCGAATACACCGCCATTTGTTCCGCAGCGGGGGCAGCGGTATACATCCTTTGCCAGGTCGATGTTCAGGTGTTTGTCGCGCCCACGGTCGCAGCAGGGACATGGAACATAGTAGTCCAGGCGGCGTTGCGGCGGGTCAGGCAGGCTCAGTAGGGGCAGTATATCCATCATGGTATAAAGCATGGAGCGGTCCTTTCCGGGGGAGCAAGTCGCCTTACTCCCCCTTTGACGATTTGTTACGCAGCGATTGCGCGGTCGCAGATGAGTTTGGCGCCATCTTTTAGCTGCTGCTCTCCGGTGAACTTCTCGACGACCCAGACCAGGGCTTTCGGATCGATTACCGCCACCTCACCCAGCGTTTTGCCGCTGTACTTCCCGATGGGGCACAGCAGCGTGAGCGCCTTTTCGTAGGTTAGTACTTCCGGCTCGGGTTCGGGCGCGGGCTCGCGCACGATTGCCGGCTTGGGCTTTTCCTCTGCTTGGGCATCGGCGCTGAGTTCATCCGCGGCGGGTTCGTCGAAGCTCTCGCCGCAGGCGTGGAATTGCAATCCGAAACCGGCGTTGCGCAGGGCGATGCCGACGGCGGCGGTCTGTGCCCACTCACGGGGCGAGACGTTCGGCTTGTCCTCGGAACGCCCCCGGGAGGCGCTGGCCTCGGCGAGGAAGTTTTCCGGCGGGTCGTTGTAGTGTACGTACACCCGGGCCGTGGCGACGAAGAAGTCGTTGACCGGCTTCACCGTGATGGCGATGCGTCCCTCGGGGTACTTCAGCCGGAACCAGGCAACCTGTGCCATGACGGGCAGACGCTTGCGGGTTTCATTGGTGGTCAGGTCGGTGTAGTCCACCGCCAGGGTTACGGGATCGAAGCCTTCCACGGCGTTGATGCCGCGGATCAGTTCTTGTGTTGTTGACATTTTCAGTCCTCCTTTTTGATTTCAACGTAGCATTGACGATGCTGTGTCCATGCGATCAGCACGTTGTGCAGTGCTTGGCCGATGTCCGCGGCGTACTGTTCCGCCGTACCGGGCCGGTAGCTCTTGAAGCGCCGCCGGTAGTCCCCGATCACCCGGTTGAGGTTTTCGAGGGCCGCGGCGCGATGCTGTTGTTGCGTGTCGTCAACGGCTTTGCCGTACTGCCGTTCAATTGAGAGATGCTGGACGTAGGCGTCCACCACCTTGTAGTGCTGCCCGAGGGCTTGCGACTCGGTGGTACGAGGGGCCGAGCGGCAGAATATCTGGCAGGACTCAAAGACCTCAATACGGTAGTTGAGTTCCTGGAAGAGCCAAAGCTGCTCCGGGGTCAGCGCCGATTCCTCCGCTTGCCCCTCCAGTGCGGCCTTCTGGGCGCGCAGTTTTTCCAACATGGTCATGATGCGTTCTCCTTGTCTGTTATTCTCGCGGCGAGCATGGTGCCGCGGCGTTCGGTGTCGGTCGTGCGGATCGCCATGGCAAGGGCCTTGCGTTCCCCTACCAGGATGACCCGCTGCTTTGCCCGGGTGATGGCCGTGTAGACCAGTGGCCGTTTCAGCATGATGTAATGGGCGTTTTGCAGATTGACGATCACCGTCCGGTATTCGCTGCCCTGGGACTTATGGACGGTGGAAGCGTAGGCCAATTCCAGCAGCTCCAGATCGGAGCTTTCGTACCCGGCCACGCGGCCATCGCCGAAGTCCACAGTGAGCGAGGACTCATCATCAGACTTGATCACCTGCCGCACATAACCGACATCGCCGTTGCTGATGTCGCCCTTGTTCTTAATCTGCATCACCTTATCGCCCAGGCGGAAGCAGCGCTTGCCGCTGGCGATTTCGGGCTTGCCGGGCGTCGCAGGGTTCACAAGCTCCCGCAGGCGTTCGTTGAGGGCGTTTGCGCCGGTGGCGGTTTTCTGCCGGAAGGGGGTCAGCAGGGCGACGTTGTCCACGCCGCAGCGCTGTATCTCCTGCAGATAGTGCCGTTCCATCAGATGCGCGGAAGCTTCCAAATCTTCGGAAGTTGAAATCTTAAAGTCCTCACCGTATTCCAGCGCGGTATCGCCATGACGGATTAGCGCGGCGTTCGTGGCAATTAAGCTGCCCGTGTTCTGGCGGTAGACCTTGTCCAGCTTGACGACGGGCACACACCCGCAGGTGATGAGCTCGCTGAGGACAGCGCCGGGGCCCACGGAGGGCAACTGGTCGGCGTCACCCACGAGCACCAGCTGGCACCCGTCGGGGACGGACTGCAGCAGATACCGCGCCAGGAACACATCCAGCATGGATACCTCATCCACCAGGACCAGGTCGGCCTGCAGAGGCTTCGGCTCGGTGAACGTGCCGTCGTCGCCCGCGAACAGGCCCAGGGCCTTGTGTATCGTGGATGCGGGCTGCCCGGTGGTCTGCTCCATACGCCGTGCAGCGCGGCCCGTGGGGGCGCAGCACACGATCTTGGCGTTCGGATGCTCGCGGCGATAGATGTTCAGCAGGAAACGCTGCACCAGGGTCTTGCCGGTGCCCGGTCCGCCTGTGATGATGGTCAGAGGTGAACACAGGCAGGTTTGAACCGCCTGCCGCTGCTCGGGCGCCAGACTGAAACCCTGACTTGATTCCTCCTGCCAAATCTCTGTATGAATGTCCAGTTTGGGTTTGGGGACGGAGCCGTTCAGCAGTTCCCGCACGCGCCGGGCAATGCTTTGTTCCGCCTTTGCGGTCGGGGCCCGGAACACGTGATCCCGGTAGACCGAGAGCGCGCCGTCCTGCAACAACTGATCCGCCTCCTCCATGAGCGCCAGGTCCGTAAGGCCGGGCGTGTCAAGAAGCTCGGCGCACAGGTCGCGATGCTGTTGTCTTTCCAGGCACAGATGGCCTTTGGTTTCGGCGTCCTTCAGCACCTGCAGCAGCCCGGCGCGGATACGCTCCTCGGAGAGAGGCGCAAGGCCCATGCTTTTGCCAATGGCGTCCGCCGTAGCAAAGCCGATGCCGGACATCTCACATAGCTGATAGGGATGGTTCTTGACGACCTCCGTTGCCCGGGGGCCGAACTGACGGAAGATCTTCACCGCCCGGTTGGCGCCCACGCCGTGGGGCGCGAGGAGAGAAACCACCTCGCGCGCCCCGCGGGACAGCAGATAGCCGTCAACAATGCGGCTGAGCTTGGCCGGGCTGATGCCGGGGATTTTGAGCAGAGCTTCGGGGTCATTGTCAAGCACATCTAGGGTGCCGTCTCCGAAGCGGTCATAGATACGCTCTGCGGTCTTGCGCCCGATACCCTTGAGCAACCCCGATGCAAGATAGGCAATAAGGCCCTCCTTGCCGGGAGCGATGAGGTTCTCGTAGCTCTCCAACTCAAACTGGGGGCCGTATTTCGGGTCCTTGCTCCAGCGGCCGTGC
>Ga0123353_10001346_pt1 | contig 30125 bp, 14 predicted proteins | sample TergutLab28metaG_3_FD_92763 | JGI IMG/M metagenome (GOLD analysis project Ga0123353, IMG submission 92763) | Labiotermes labralis P3 segment gut microbial communities from Petit-Saut dam, French Guiana - Lab288 P3 | ecosystem: Host-associated > Arthropoda: Insects > Digestive system > Gut ...
AGAGGTCTCTGCGTCGGGCTGATCACTCGTCCAGAGGAGTCCAACCGAGTGTGGCGTGTCTGATTGTGATCATGAATCCTCGATAATGCGAAGGCCGTGGCCCACTGGGGCTGTTGCGCCATGGTAAAAAAATTACATGCACCAAAATATTCACATCAGACGTTAGTAAATCTCCTTCGTGTTTCGACACGTCATAGATGTCATCTTCAGGGAGTCTTCTCAATTCTCGAAATGGTCCGTTACACAGAAGTAGGTAAAAACAGCCATACACATGCGTACGCATTAAAATCCGTGTTAAAATACAGAATACCCACAACACAAATAATAAAACACCATAAGAAATGTTCCTTCGAGCACCGTACAGACTGCAAGTGGGGCTCTGTAATCTTCACTAGAAGCTACTGATCATCCACGAACCACTTCGAAGCCCAAATTTGGGTTGAGTCCTGGTAAAGTCTCATGTGTGCAGTTTTATGTTGAGTAGAAGCCTGTGGGTGTTCAGTTCGTCACACGATGAGCATATGGCTATCACAGCAATTAACGAAATTGGATTTAAATTGAAATAGACACGGTTTCGATAGAGATTCGACTTTCGACTACCTGAATGCACGTATTTATTGCTCTTCTTTAATACTGTTCACAGCAGGGTACTCTTACGAGAAAATTTTGTGATATTGAGTGCATATTGGGTTTATTGAACTTGTGACGTCTTCATTAGCGAACCGTGGTTTATTTTATTATTAAAAGCCGTACTTGTAGTGGCCTTGAGATTTCAAGAAGAACATTTGATAATGTCCATCTCTAGCAATAGTTTCCACAGCAGAGTGTTTGTTTGACTGCTACACAGTAGCATTAGAGTGACACTCGAAATCACGACTAGTGATTATCCGCAATGTTTAAATGTTCCCGGAAAGGTCGAGAATGTAATATCGACGAAAGCATAGGTTTATCTGACTTCCGTTAATGGATTATACGTTTTGTTGCTATTCACAGTACCAGCAACTCTGGCTGCCACATAACGTCAGAGTAATGAATATTACTGAATGTGGGCGTGCTTAAGTAAATATATTTTGATGTTTTACTGACCGTGCATCTCAGTATAATCGTAGCAATTAACCAACTTAATTTACACATTCTTGTTTTATAATAAGTTTATTATATTCCTCTACATGTAGAGGAATATAATAAACTTATTATAAGACAAGAATTTGTGCATTAAGTTGGTCAGTTACTAAGATTAAGTAAATATAGTTACGTTTTGGAAGCTCTGCGGCAAGTCGAAATTTTCCCAAGTCGGAACGTACATACGGTAAAGTATATGTGTTACGTACACTAGGAAGTCCAGTTGGAAGTCGAACTCCACTTCACCTGGGTCCCTGATCGGCCACAGCACGCCCCCCCCCCCTCCGCCGCGCCTGTGTGATCATCCGGCTGTATTCTTCCGCCAACTCCGTCTCATCGCGTGTTCAAAAACTTCGTTATTTCGAAGTTTTATTTTTTTCAATTAGCTTGAGTCTGAAGTAGCGGAACTTGGAATTCCGCAAGTCGGGTAATGCCTGTATGGATGTTACGTTATTAATCAATTTAGTAGTATTAATACATTAATTCAGTATGAATGGATGATTCAGATCTTTTGAAATGTTATGCTCTATCGTTGGCATATATTTCCCGACGTTTCGAAGGATCGTAGTGCAATCATCTAATCTAGTGTCTTCTTCGTCTAGCACTTTCTACAGTAAGACCTTCGAATGTCTCATTGTGACAGAGTGAGACACGTTTAGATCTTCAGATCCCAGTGTTAGTATATGGTGCCAGCTGCTGTTAACTGTAAGAAATTCTGCTCGTTGCCACATCATCCCTTTACATATTTCGTATGGTTCTCAGAACAAACCGCGATTATTACCTAACTGGCCTTTGTAACGGTCGCGGAACGTGCAAGCTGTCACGTAGGAACTGTATCATTCCGATTAACTTCAGCCTTCAGTGGCTAATACAGGGGCGAACAAGTCCTGGGATCTCTATCTCCACGGTGACTGAATTGTGTGCGGTGGCAACTGACATTAGTGCGTCTTCACTATGGAAATTTGTTCATGTCACCCTTCTGGCGCCTAGAATTTTGAGGTGTCTCCTAAATTTTTGGAAAATATGTGCACCCCTTGGTTTATTTAACAAAAGTTTCGTCTATTGAGGCTGACAGCCTGGAAGTTAATTTGAAAGACAGCTAACGAGGGTCCCGAATAAAATTACTTGGCCATCCCTGTTTTAATGTGGTCTATTATCTTACGTTTAAACGACGGCATGCAGTGATGTCATGCTCCGTAGCGTACTAATACCGTCGTCAGAGTTACGAAATAGAGTTATCTGCCTTTGGCCGACAGATAGAATGAACCTGGGACAAAGGCACGGTATCGTCTGAGGGCTGCGCACTGGGCCGTTCAACAAGAAGGGACACAAGGTCCTTTTAGAAAGCGTGGCCTACAGTGGCGTACCTTGCAGTAGCACTACAAGCATATACCCGACTTTCACAAAGCGAACTCATAATAGTGAGTACAGAATTTACGTGTTGTTTCCGTGTCGTTTCGTTGAATCTTTTGTATTACGTAGGCACTTTCGATTAAAATCTTTTATTGGAAAATTTGCATTAAAGTTTTTCGGGCGAAGAATTTACCTGTCTGAATCTCCATTATATGTCACGGATTTGTGGTCAGTGAAGTTTAAAATCGGACGGACGGCTGGCTGCATATGAGAGCTGAGGTTCATGTAGCAGTGACTGCAGCTTGGCAGATGGATACTGCCTCTCGGAGAAACGTACTGCCACCTTCGCTAGGATAGTGCCCAGATGGTGACAACAGTTTCCTCAGAAACGTACCAGTGTGCCAAACTACAAAGCACAGTTGAAAACTGAACTTTCGTACGAAAAGCTGGGCTTGTTGCTGGGATGGAAGAGAAAAGCAGTACATAATTACAGGTCCCTTGGAGATCTCTAAACGAGTATTTCCGTGGAAGATTGAGGGTATATGAGTACACAGTTAGGGCACATGAGACCTGTTAGGGTAATACATTGTAAGCTTCGGACATAAACGAAACTGGCTCAGAAATGTCTTCTTAGTAGTGCTGAGGCTTAGAATTCAGACATTCAGGAGGTACCCTAATTATACCAATGTAGTGTAGTTATACACTCTGATTGGATTCGCACGCCACTGAAGCAAGAGAAAAAGCCGTAGGCCCAATATATTAACTGCAACACCATTCACAAGACACCAAGTCGATGTCAGTGTGCATATAATTTGTAAGTCCCTAAGTACTGTAATCCTTGTTAAGACATAGCTATCTCTGAATTGTTAACAGCGGCTTGCTAATGAATAGTTGCCCATATTTTAGAGGCAATATATTACACAGTAGACTCTTGGCTTTCTCTTATATATGCTCCACCCTTAACTGAGGCAGTCGTACTCTTAATGAAAAGCCTTCCTCCCCCTACCCTACCCATCCTCTATGAAGTTATCTCAAATACATACTACAGACACTGTTCCACCCTCTCCCCAACTCCTCAACCTCTTAATACCATCTTCTGATATCTACTAGAAACATTAACCTTACAATGTAAGGCATTAATGTCTCTTTTAAATAAAGGCGTTTTCAAATTGTCCCCGAGATTCTCTGAGTCTCGGTTCCTTCGTATTTCACACTGCAGAACATTGTTTATCTTCTGCTTTTGCAGAAGGGATTATTTTGAGGAATAATGGGGGAAGGTTGGATATATTACAAAGTTTATCAATTGAATCATTCATATCAGGTAGGCCATGCCAGCCTACTGGCGTCATAATGCCACAGCCTTTCTATTCATGTCTCCCGACTCAGTTATTCACAAAGTTTTAGGATAGAAAGCTGTAAGGTTCTTTGATTGAAGTGTCTTCCACTTCAGGAGAAGAGACACGTGCCTTAAACATTGCTATACAATACCTGAAGGAACAACTGAAACTCATCTTTCTGTAGCAAATTTAATTGTAATGAAATAATTGTATGGTCTGTTCGTAAGCAGATCTGGTCATCTTGATGGACATCATACCGTTGTGCTTCCAACGGTGATTAAATAATCAGTTTTAGAAGGTGATATAAACTTTACGTTTTTTGAACCGTGCATTGTGATATACATATGCAATAAGAACCAACAAAATCCACATATTTTACATTTATGATTTAATAAATTATAGCGTCTTCGACGTATTTCGAAACATGTCGAAGACACTATAATTAAATTAAAACATTAATGTCAAAAGTGCGCATTTTGTTGGTTCTTACTACACACGGTGATATAACTGATTATTTGGAGATCTGGTCTTTCTTTATCATGCCACAGAAAAATATCATGTAGTGACATAAAAAGCCACTGCGATAGTATTGCACTTTTGAAAAAGAATAAAAAACAACAGCCTGCTTGCAGTGTTAGAACAAAACTTGATTTTCGATCTATGACAATTTAATCTTATTTTGCTTGTCACGTCTAAAGCTATTCCTTGACTGACCTGGACAGGCTCGTAGGACTCCTGGAGCTTGAGGCTCCCAGAATTTCTAGACAATGGGCACAAGAAGGTGGCAAGGTTGTCAGCCTTACGAACCGGCTGCCTTTACCCCCCAGAAGATACTGCTGATGCTCATTTTGTTAGAGGACGAGTGAACTCTTAGTGCCATGATGTGGCCGGAAGAATGAAGTCAATAAGAAATCCTAGTGACCCCATCGGGAATCGAACCCGAGACCTTCCTACTTGTAGCTTAGTGTCTCAGCCGAGTGCACCACCTCTTAACGTCTGTAGCTGCCTCAGAGACCTTTTTCCACCTTTTCTTGGGCTTCTTCTACCTCTCCACTATTATCTGAGCTATGTGTACTCATCCTATTTCCACCTCTCCATACATGTAGTGACTTATTCACCTATATGATCGCTTGAAGCTTCCATCTTATTTAAGCCTTTAGTTTTGACGGCATGTGTGCGTATATCAAGCTGATACGCTTAAACGTTTTCCTTTTACACCTTTTTCCCCAAGTACTTTTACCGTTGGTCGAACCATTATTTTTTAAAGTTTCAAAACGTAGTACTGTATAGCCGATTACGTTATTTCAGTGTAATATCTGTGCATTGTTCAGGTTTAGATGATTAATTTTGATTCATAATTTAATAATGTTACTGAAGATAAAAATCGAGGACGTAAAAGCTTTACGCTGAATTCGAGTAAAAATGTCCGTGTGGCAACTGTCACATCCATCGCACTGAATTTTGTAAATTAATTTCTTCATGGTCAGGTATCTGAAAAATTAGTAATAAGCGGATTGTATCTCTGGCGATTGGAGGTCAGGTGGCTAACAAAAATAGCCGCTTCAGATTCCGTCCTGTCACAGTCATGCGTGATGCGGTATTCTTATAATGAAAGCCAACGAGATGCAGTATTTTTCGAATTCATTTCATAAAGTACTCTACATGTTTCGGAGAGGTCCACTGTCCATCACAAGGAGTATCTCAACACTGTATATACATGCAATAGGTATTTGTCTTGCTAGTTCTATTGGCGTCTGCTAGGAGTATCTCAACACTGTATATACACGCAATAGGTATTTGTCTTGCTAGTTCTATTGGCGTCTGCTAGGAGTATCTCAACACTGTATATACACGCAATAGGTATTTGTCTTGCTAGTTCTATTGGCGACTGATAGCAGACGCCAGCAGAACTAGCATGAAAAATACCTATTGCGTGTTTACAGTGTTGAGATACTCCTGGTGATGGACAGTGGACCTCTCCGAAACATGTAGAGTACTTTATGAAATGAATTCGAAAAATACTGCATCTCGTTGGCTTTCATTATAAGAATATATCACGATGCACGGTCCTCTGAATGTCAGAATGCGTGTTGCGGTCTCTTATTACGAAGAAGTTACCGACGACCGGGTTATGACGGCTTAATTCGCAGTCGATGACGGAAGTTCCACTGCCGAAAGTCAGATGGATTACTGCATTCTATGTAGTTTATTTTTGATAATGATTTAATTGTGCAAACCTGTGTTGTGCTGTATAGCCGGTAGTTTCTAGAGTTGCCTCGAGTTTAAATCTGTCACTCAAACGATTTGTCACCAAGAGCCGTTAATATCTAATTAGCGTAGACGACCAGCAGATCCATATTTTTAGACATCTGCAGCGGGTGTGTGTATGAAGGGGTGCAAGCTGACTGTCCGGTAACGTGTATTTCCTTGACCTGCACAACACGACAAATTGCAAATTAATTTCGAATCAGATAAGCATGCCAGATATGTTTCGAACGATCAGATCCATTTTAATACGCAAGCCGTTGTAATTTGCGCATTACTGCAAAGGTTCTTAGAGCGAAATGTATTGTTATGTAGACACGCGTTGTTTTCCTCAAGAAACTGTTTGTTATGTACCGACCCTCCCCTACGTACGAAATTTTAAGGTACGCAATTTCGAACTGAATGCAATTTTATATGAAGTCAAAACAACTGATACAACATTTCTAAACACGCGCCGGATTTTTATTTGCGGAAACGAAAGGCAATGAGACGAAGGTAGCGGGAAAATGCTGCACTAAATTAGCGTATAAAATATAAGCCAGTGTAACTGCTAATTGTATTGTTATTTTCAGAGAGACTTGCTATTTTGTATCTGTAGTAGTAGGAGCAGCAGTAGTAGTAGTAGTAGCAGTACTAGTAGTAGTTGCAGTAGTAGTAGTAGTAGTAGTAGTAGTAGTAGCAGCAGTAGTAGTAATAGTAGTAGTAGTTGTTTCGTCACAGTTATTTCCTCTCTTCTGTAAGTTATGGATAGGGGTTCATTAGGCTACGTGTTCAGTGCATTATGACGATCGACGTAGGTAGTGAATTTTATTTAAATATTGTTACAAAGAAAGTATGCACAGCATGTTGAAGGACAAAGTGCAAAATTGTCACCTTAACCGACGTGAATAAATATTGACACAGTGACACAAGTGAAACAGAAGTGAATGTAAATAAGTGTAAATAACAGCAGTGAAAATTTCTTTAAAAACATTCTGCGACTGTCGGTGTGCTAATTACAGCATAATGTGCTTCGGTCGCTTATGTTTGTATTTCTTGTGCATAGTAGTCAGGTCAGCTAGAGTATAATTCCTAATTGTTGTACCGGAGGGTTGGGGTGTGAGGGGCAGTGAGCAAAAATTTGGCTGTACGTCGGTGGATGATATCGGTGATGGGCTGAATGTTGAGAGTGTCGTGCAAGTGGACAGTGGGGGTAAGCCTGGGATGATTACCGATGACTCGGAGACATTTCGACTGGATAACTTGGAGTCTGAGGTAGTTGGAGGAGCATGTGGAGTCTGGGTGGCGTAGGTAAGATTGGTTAATGTTCTGTGTGTGTCTGTTGTTGAGGATCTGAGTAACTATTTCAGAATGTTTGTGTATCTATCTGAAGTGAGTAAGAAGTAAAGTAAGGAGCGCGAAAAAGCAAGAGAGAAGGGAAGGAAGAATGAACGAAAGAACAAGTGGGGAAGATCAAACGTGTAAGATAAAGCAAAATTAAAAAGGAATAAACTGTACAAGTGAAAGAAACCGACGAAGGAAGTGAAGAGAAAAGAGGAAAAGAGAAGAAAAAAGGGAAGGTAAGGCAAGAAAAGTCGTCTCTGGGTGGAACATGCTGTGTAGGCCTACATGTACTTAATGCTGTCGGATTGTTAACGCTTGCAGTTCGGGCGAGTGTAGTTAACGCACATCCAGACAGGACACTCACATTCCATAATGGAAAACGAGAGCCTTCAAGTAAAACAGAAGTTTTTCTAATGGGCGAGCCAGTTGCCTGTGGACAAGCGGCCTAGAATATAATGTCCCTGAGCTGCCATGCCAGCAGATTGGGTCAGTTTCATGTACGTAAATCGAAGGCACTGAGTTGTACAGACTCATCAGATTGGCTTCCCGAAGAGCTGCACTGATCTGGGCCCTTTGGATACCTCTCGCGTTCTTAAAGTAGAGCATCGTGGGCTAGAGCGGCGGGAACTTGCTGGCACAGCGTTACCACTGGTTGATGACGACGAGGGGCACTAGTCCACCCTGGATCACACCCGCCCGCGTGGCACGTAACGTCCGTGCGTGGAGGAAGGAGGAGACGGTCTCACCAGGGGAGCTGGGACATTGTGAATGGCCAGCCTGTAGAGGAGCCAGCTACCAGTAAAGTGCCCAAGCCTTGGCCAGAGCCAGGAAAGCCGCAGCTGATATTTTCTTCTCGTGAACTGTCTTGCCGACTTCTTCCACGAGACGCCAGATGCAGCACAGTGCTGTGTCTGGTTTGGAACCCGAGCCGCTCATCACGCAACAGCCCGCGCCAGCTTACTTTGCTTAAGTCCTTATCAAACAGCTTTCAAGTCGTGCCAAGCTAACTTATGGGTCATTAAGACAAATGCTCCGTGGGTTTCTTTCCTGGCTTATGTGTGGGCATCACGCGCGCGTCTCCATGCTGCTGGGTAATAGTTGCTGGGGAGGACCGGATTAAGTAATATCCCTCGCTTGGGCAGATGTCTTAGGGCACTGTTCCGTATTACCGTTCAGGCGTGAGGGCCTTGCGAACCTTGACACCAGTCGTGGCCTCTTCGACGTCTGCGGCATGGCTGACTTCGGGCCACTTATAAGAGTGTACTTGAATTGTCGCATCGCCTCTTCACCCATCTCAGATACTGTAGGCACCGACGAGTCTTTTACTGGCTGAACCTGAGCCTCAAGACTGTGTAGCCCGGACCTTTGCCTTCTCAGAATCTAGGAGGGCCAGTCCTCGGGTAAATATTTTGTAGTTCATTATTTTACAAGTTTCTAATCTGGATTTTAATTCCTGATAGAATTTCATGCAGTAGATGACAGTTAAAAGGAACTGTGAATTCCATGTGTTATTTCCATAAATTCTTACTAATACTGCAGGCTTTCCTACGTCGATAAATGAGTATAATTCTAATAATGTTTCACAAAAATTGTTGTTTGTTAATATTTTATGTTATACCTGCAAATAATAGGCTTCTTGTGTGCGTTTTTGCTTCTGTTTTTGACAGCCCAGATAACACTCTTATTGCTTCACTTATTTTGATCTGGTTTATTTCATCTATTACTCATTTGGTTAAGTATTTCTGCCCTTCATGTCTCCATTCTTTCTTTCATTCTTTCCCTCTTTTCTTTAGTCCTTTCCTTCTTTGTTTATCTCTTTCTTTCCGTCCCTTCCACCATCATGATTTTTTCTTTGTTTTATTTACACCACAAAAGCAGTTGTGATGCTGTGTTCTGTGATATAGCGACCCCCTCTTCTCCTTCTTACAGACAGCCAAGAGAGCGTTTTTCCATGTTGTACATGCCATATCGTAAATAGCCAGTAGCGATGGCTTTACATATCTTATATGAACTTCTATTGGTGTAAAGTAAATTATAGGAGGTGGTTCGACATTAAATGGCCCGCGGACGGAGGTTGAGGTAACACAGAAGCACGAGACCAAGACTCCGCAAATATTGCCCAAAGAGGAAACAAGAAGGAACGACTCGTTTGGTTCTTGGGCAGGTGGCCTGAACAGGTTATCGTTGGTGACGTAAATTGTGGGGTCATGTGGGAGGCCAGACTCTACAGCAGCTGATCTCTGCGCGGTGACCAAGTAATAAGAAAAATAAATAAACCGGTGTTGGTCAACCCACGGTTCTCCACTCATAGATATAACCAGGTATATATTGTACCAACGGCACAAACGAGTGACTAAAGACGTAATCTGTCTGTCCATACGTACGCGTCATCTCTGAAGGATGTCAACGAGTTTCGATTAAATTTCGTACTTGCGTCCACACAAAAAATTATCGGGGGAATTTAATTTTAGTTCATGCATATTTGGCATCACTACTTTGCATTAATACAAATCGGGCCGGACTTTCTAAAACAACTTGTAATGAAGCTGCTATTCCATCCTTGTCCGTCACGACTGCACACATAGGGCGTCGCTGTTGTACGGACATCTTCTGTAAGGAAACTGAAGTGTAGGCTACTTCCGTAAAGGGTAGGGAGGATTTAATATTTGTGTATATGTTGTATTATGTGGGTAGGGGGAACGCGTTTCGGCGCCCATTTTTAATGTTTATGAATATGGTATGGCGTCTCATATCTAAATATGGATGTCCATTTTATCGTGTCCCTGATCACAGCGGCTATCGTGGGCGTTTTATCGTATTAGAAGCCTACACCCTCCGAGAATTTAGAGTCCACTTTACCCCGAACCACTTCTTACCATAATTCATAGAAGAGTGTCGAATTGATGTAAATTTCTGGTGGATACAGGTTTCCTTTGTGATATACGCCCTGTGATCAGTAGCACGCTACATTGCACATTCTGTCTATCAATAGTCGTTAATTTATTTTGAAGATAAAAACATGTGTTGGTCGTACTGACAGACACACACATCGCCATCTTTATGAACACGTACGCATAGCCAGTAGGGAACTAAGGTGATATACGAGTAGTGATAGAGGGTAACTGGATCGGAGAAGGCCTAAGTGAAAGACCTTTCCTGTTGTTGTAGCAATGTAAAAATATTGAACGACATGAACGGTCATTGTTGAGGTTCATAATGAGTGTGAATTTACCGTCACGCCCTTTACGATGTGACGTTTCGACACAGGGTCACATATAGTTTGCTTTACAAATCTCTTATGAAATTACATAATTTAGTTCCTCGTTTTAAATGAAGGTTTATACCCCCGACTCGAATGGTGAGGAATAAAAGTATGTACTTAAATTGCATTCGGTTTGTAAAGCTTGCGTAACTTTTCGGCAAAACATTTAAACGTGTTGTATAAATAAAATAAAACAAATAAGCATAAGGAAGAAATAGAGAAATGTAAAGGGATGTGTTGAAGATAACAGCTGGACGAGTGGAATCTAAAAAGACCCTCTCGCCTCTCTTTCTGTTTATATATATATATATATATATATATATAAACAGAATATATGCATATATATATATATATATACACACATACTCGTATATATGAAATATATTGGTCTCAACCGACGTCAAAAACACACATAAAGGAATAAGAAGGGAGAAGCAGAAAATGTGTATTTGACTTCCCCGGAGATGACAGTTAGGTATGCCAAGCTGAAATATAGACCGAGGGGGGGATCGAAACGCAGGAGGGCGTGTGGAATGTTGCTGGGAAGGGGGGGTGTATGTCACCGCCTTGTTTATGCGAACGTCTCTCTACACGCAACATCCACCACTTCATTCTGAAAGCTCCTCACCAGATGTCATCCTCGTGTCATCGATTAGCTACACATTTCAAGTTCCAGAACAGAATTTACTGCGTCGGGTATTTGGGGTATGTCCGTGGCTGCAGACAAGAAGAAACACTCTGCAGAATATCTTGCTGTTGCTAGTTATGGTTTTGTATGCACGTCCTGCGAATACCACAACATAACGGCAGTATTGGTGAAAGCCTTTTTATCTGTCCTATCGCATGAAGTACCTAAGATGAGCATACTATGAACATGTCTTATCCATTGGGCCACATCGTCTACTTGACATTGGATGTCTTCATTAAAGTGGCTCGTTCCCTAATTTGCCAGCAACTCGAAACTAAGTTTATCATTAAAAAGAGAAAGTTTATTTTATGAAAATACAAAACGTTTGGTACGCATAAAACTTATTAAGCCCACGATTTCTGTTTGCGACGTTTTTCCATTTAGTGAATATTTAACGAAATCCTACACCGAAGCCTTTCAGACTAAACAGTTCAAAATCTGTAACGCGATAAATTTGTAGCAGCAGGATTACGGTCTTATGGGTTGTGACACGGCGTCGGTGGGCAGATAGCTCCCGAGGTTTCGAAGGAGCATGTCACCGACATCTGCAAGAGTTTAATGTCCCTGAATCTTCGTCCTTGAGCCCTTGAAGGCGACGTGTTTCTTCAGAACATAGGGAGCGTCTTATGCAGCGACGCTGGGCCACATCCCACGAAACAGGAATCCTCATTTACTCCCCTGTGAACACATCAAAACTCGCATTGTAACTGTAGAATTGTATCCGAAATAAATGGGTACCAAGGTTAGTGGTGTGTGCAGACGTGCAACAGTTCTCTTGACTAACATGTTTATTCTAGACTGAAGTACCGGTACATCTTGCCTCTTGAGCGAGTAGCATAATTTAATATCGGATGGTAGAGGCAAGAGATTTTTCTTTTCTCCAAAACGTCCAGACCGGCTCTGGGGCACGCCAAATCACCGTATTCAATGGGTGCCGGTGTTCTTTTTCGGAGGCAAAGCAGGCGGGGCGTAAAATTAAACATCCACTTATATCTAGTGCCCAGTTTAAGTATGATTGGAGCTATACCCCTGCTCCTATGTATGCCTTTGCGGTGTGGACAGGGAAAACCGTCTTTTAACTGTGTTAAATCCCTTTTAGGCATGTAGCCTAAATAAATAATTTGGATGTTATGTATATATCTCTGCCGTCCCTCAAGTTCATATCCCAAACAAATTTTATCAACTTCCATTATATCAGATGTATTAAGTTTACAATGAAATTTAGGCTTGAATGAATTTCTAGTCCTTATGTGTGTAGTGTGGCGAGCTGTGTTGGAATCTCAGTCTGCATGCTGACTGACTGGCTGACTGACTTAAGTTCGACAAATGGACCTCGATCCGTCTGTGTTCAGACCAGCACTTGGGCAGACAAATGTACTTATTCAGTAAATATCGGGGACTATACTTCTTCGCGTAAAGCGGAGGGGAACTTGAAGCTGACTTCTTACCATCAAGTAGTGAAATTTTACTTCCACTCCCCCACTACACCCGGTATCGTGGTGTTCAGACGAAGGGGCAACTCCAGAGGACTGTCGTTCATCCAACAGGACGCTGCACACGACAATCTGTTCTTGACAGAAACCACGAGTGTTCAAACAGCTCTTGCTCTTGTGTCATCAGATAACCTCTGACCTGCCCCATCGTCAAGCAGTCCTATTTATGTTCCACATGCAATATTGCTCGTACATGATGGAATCCATGCCTCGCCCACGACAGGACAGTTTTCTATCTCTTCATCTCCTCTCTCAATTATTTTGTCATCAGTGCTCCGTTTTTATCCCAGTGTTTGTTTTCCTTCATGTTAATTTATTAGTTCGCCCTCCAGTTTTTGCTGAGAGTCTTCTGAATAGGATATAACATGATAAGAAATGGACGTGCCTGTAATATATATTGCTAGAGGAAAAGTTTCGTTGAAAATCCAGCGGGAAGTCTTTTTTATATGACTATGTAAATTTACTTGTCGAGGCTGTCTGACACTGCTCGCATCTTGTAGATAATAAATGAATTCCGAATTTTAAACGTGAGACTGATCATTCATCCGCCACTGCACGGCAACCGCCACTGCACTCATGTGCCTTATTGTAGGGACACGTTTACAATGCAACATTACTAAATAGACTCACGGTAACACGAGATCCACAGGGAGTTTTTGTGTCCGTCGGTCCGTCTGCATGGTCGAGGATTTGTGTTATCATTCATCGCGACCACCGACGTCACTTAAAGGACAAAACAGAGATAAATTGCACGGCTAGGATACCCGGCGCCTCCTGCGGCTTCAAAGATGCCTCTCTGCGGACACCAACCATGCACTTTGCAAGCTAAATGCAAGTCGTGGGAATCGAATTACCTGCTCTCGTCTGCTCATACTGTTTTTTTCTCACATTCCTCATTATATAAGGCAATGCAGGCTTATGTGTCATCACGTCCTTGTAGCTGTACCTGTCCAGACACGTGTGACAGCTCTCCAGACGCATCACGTCCGAATAATTCGGGTAACAGTATAGAGGATATATGGTCGTTTCTTTGTGGACTGCCCTTTGCTGTCGATGCATTACCAGGCGCTTATGAGCCATCTGTATTATCCCCACAGCAAACAAATTTTGTGAACTGAATTTGATGTTGATTTGTGTCGCGATGTGTGTGGTGCTGTAGGGCCCCATCCAGGGACACTGAGGGAACCCTGAGTTATCACGGACTAGCATCAAAGTGCAATAAATCTCAGGCGCTATTATAAATGTTGTATTGTTCCTGTTAGTTCTCCAGCTGAGAATTGGGTTCTGCATGCAGAATGGAGCCAAGCAACCGATCCGAATTCTTAATATTTCATTAAAAAAAATCTGACGAAACATTGGCGTGTTAAGTTCAGGGATTAGGAAGGATAGCGTTTACCAGAATATTGGTTGTTACTGACTGTTGATATTTCTCACAACAGAAACGATTCTGAAAACTTGCACGTTACTGTATTCTTGTTCTAAATAGGGGTATGACAGTAAGGAAGATGAAAACATTCTGTCCCCCCTACTGTGATGTTCAACAACTAAAAATTTTGTGACTGCATTCTCCACCGGTTTACGCACCACATGTGGGTTATCCCTATGCAGTCAGTTACATTCATTTAATTCCATATATACTTTTTTAAATTTAATCTTAGTTGCTTCGTTCTCTGTCCACTTAATGCGACGTAATATTTACTTCCTGCCCGAACATTATGTCATTCCTGTATGCAATTCCGTTGCATGGCTGGCAGTCCAAGTAACCGCAGCGGTTCATGTGTCTGTCTGTCTGTCTCTGTAATCGCGTCACATCTGATGTTGTTGATACTAACGTAGGGTTGCAAATATATTCGCGCTACTTTACAGAGAATCGGGAATTGTATCTTTCTGTGCGTTTCCAAACAGACAAAAAGAACGCTTTGTATAAGACTGAGAATTACAGACATAAATGATATCTGTTTTGAGCGTTACATGTCATTTGTACGTTGAAACGTTTCTGACAAAACTGAATTTGAGCTTTATGTAAAGTCGGGGTTATAACCAAAGAACAATAATGAGGTAATGATATGTCTTTGGATTTTGTCCATCGTCATAGGCCCAGTGACTGAGAATAGCGCTATCTAGCAGGTTAGGTACTTTCCTTTACCTGAAGACGGAAGCAGAACCGGCTTCTGAAACGTAGTGCTTCACTAAAAAAATCAGAGGATGAAAAAAGTCCAAGGAAAGAAGGTTACTGCAGTAAGCCTTATTTCGTCGTCAGAAGTAAATCAAATAATCTTCTCATCGACTTTTAGTGAAGCCCCAGCATGTCCTGTTATACAAAATCGGTAGCGGACGGACGAGAGAGACAAAATCTATTTAACTTTATGCGGATTGTGCAAAGAAGTCTTAACAATACAGAGTTTTGTCAACATTTGCCTTGTAATGATTGCCATTGCTAGGCCACATATGCAGGCCAACAGTTCACAATGTGGTTATCGCACCATTTGCAGCGAGTGTGAAAAACCACGACAAACGCGACAATAGAATAATAAGCAACAGTATAACCACAAGTCCGCTTCATTCAGTATATTTGTCCAGATATTAGTACAGGACATACTATAATTTCGTAATGTAAATAGAATTCAAGACCAATTCATAATAAGAGTTATAAGACACTTGAAATTCGATCTCACGGCTGTGAACATTAAGACTGCAGTCTTATAAGATGTGATGCTGTGTAGTTTTGTATCAACGGGTGGGTAAATCTGGCGCTTGTTTCTATCTTCCGTCTACCAAACTACACGGCTTCAAGTACCATAATGGATAAATAAATCTAAAGTAATGTGATAATTAGATTTTATCATATGGTAACATTTGGCTCAGGCCAGGGACAGGTGGCGGTTACTTGTGAACGCTTTAAAGAACCTTCAGTTTCCATAAAATGCGGGGAATTTCTTGACTAGCTGAGAACCGGTTAGCTTCTCAAGAAGGTTATTTTTTGTGTAGGACATCCCGTTTTGTTGTAGAACTAAAATACAATAACAATACAATATATATGTATTCAGTCTACCACAACAGTGTTTTTTATTCCATTAGTGGGAACAAGTTTCGGTCAAGCCGACCATCATCAGGCCAACACTACACAATATTTAAAAAGACTGGTTACACGTGGTGTACATAAATTGCAAGGCGTATGGAATCCCATTTACACCAATGTATTTGTATTTTTCTTCATTGTAGAATGTAAACTTTGAAATAAGGTAGCAGCCACTAATTTATCTATAGTTTTATGATAGCTCGGCTTTGGCGTGTGTGCAGTCAGTGTGACAGTTTGTGACTCACAAATTTCCACACTAACTGCACACACGCAAGCTAGTGTGGCAGTTTGTGACTCACAAACTGCCACACTAGCTACAAATCCGTCATCACAACGCCACGCGGAATGGTCTATTTATGTTCTACTACCACCACTCTGTACTCGGCTTACACGATAAACAATACAGAAATAATTTTTATCGTTGTACCGTGCATTTCAATGGCATTAAAGTTCATTCACCAACAAATGCACTTTTATTAAATTTGAGAAATCTTTAATATTTACATTAAAATTCACATTGAGTTTGCTGCTGCCACACCACCACATAGCATATAACGATGTAACTTTTATTGAATTCTAATATAACTTTATCCAGGCTCTAGCGTAAACTCCCTGATGATGGTCGTAGACCGAAACGTGTAGGAGCAAACTCAATGTGAATTTTAATGTAAATATTAAAGACTTCTCAAATTTAATAAAAAGTGCATTTGTTGGTGAATGAACTTTAATAATACAGAAATAATAATCCGAAGTCTGCGCATTGCAGCTAATAATACAATTTGTGACTAGAGACAATTTTTAATTAATTTTAATTTTATTTTAACACAGTATAACCAATTGCTATGTCATTGTGTAAATTTTATATTTTTAATTTTATTACAGTTCTCCACAAATAAAATCAATAATACATCATATCACAGGCTACAAAACTCAAGGTTGTTAACAGATTTTGACATTGGTGTAAATGGGATTCCATACGACTTGGAATGTATGTACAATACATGTAACCAAACAGTCTTTTTAAATTTTGTGTGGTGTTGATCCGATGATGGACGAAATGACCGAAACATGTTGCCAGTAATGGAATAAAAAATTCTGTTGTGTTGTTTTTGTATTTTAGTTCTCAAAAAGGACTCTGCTGCATGGAGTAAGTAAGTAAGTATATTTGATAACATCAATATAACCTGTCTTAAGAGAGTCGGTTTGGAGACTAACTTATGGGTGAAATGACCTAGGAATCATGGTTTAATTTACGGTAGAGGGAAGTTTATATTCATCTCCGGACAGTTCAGACCGGCTCTGGGGCCTACCGAGTCTCCTATCCAGTGGGTAAGGCGCCCAGAGCGTGAAGGTGATCACCTACATCCATCTAGCACTCACATTAAGAATCACTGGAGCTATACATCCACCCCATACACCTTTGTGGCATGCACAAGGACAACTTCACTGCACAGCCAGTATGTAGTAAGACTGCGTTAATTGCATTGGGTATAATTTAGACCTATATTCTGAGGACTGTGATTATGCGAATCACCAGTTGGCGTCATAATTGGTATGATAAGCTAAGTTGTCACACCTTCTTGCTAATATCATTTCTGTCGAGCATAATGTTGCTTGTTCCACTGTTGCACATGTTGTATCATCTGGTCCCCTGTCACCGGGGCCCATATGGTGTGGACCCCTGACCTGACTTGAAAATCTTACCCCCCTAGGCGCCTTGGTTCAGCGGACTGTGTGCCATTGTACTGGCCACGAACTTACTATAAGCAGTAAAACAGGGAAACGCAGGGTAATGGGCAAGACCAATACCTAGATGTTTTAGAGGGGCCTCTAAATCTCGAAATCAGATTCTGCCAGGAGAGGCAAAAGCAACCTGCCTGATGGCCACGTGGTTGAGATGAGCTGAGCGAAGTGTTAAATTGGTCATTGTGAACAAACAAACGTCTTACCACGCAGCCGTACAGATCGCATGCAGTCGGCTCCACACTTCGGCCTTTCTGTCTGTGGAGAAATTACCCAAATAGAAGCCTGGGCGTGCAGGTCCATATTCTGTTGAGGAGAAGAAAGAAGTCAGGCCATGTACGTGTAATGTAACATTGAGGCGCGTTTGCGCAACCATTGTTGCCGTGGAAAAGCAATAAGTATTACATATTCCGAGCGTGTTGCTGTAGACTTAATTATCCAGCATGCAATGCGCATGCGCCGTATTATATTGTCATTTTTGGCGTGTCTGGCTGTACCATATCTTTCCACGTTATCTCATAAACGACACGACTTTCGGAAAACAGTTACTGAACATAATATGTTTGCATTTTTTCTACAATTTTTGTCTGAAATATTTCCCATTTTAAGAAGAATCCAACGAAATATTATCAGCAATGTCCCTAGGTTTTCGTGTAAAGTACCCGTTATTCTGTCAGATTGTAATGAGACATGAACATTCTCGAAAGATTTTAGAGAAGTATCCAAATATAAAATTTCATGAAAATCCGTCCATTGGGAACCGAGTCGTTCCTTGCGGACGGCAAGACAGACATGACGAGGCTGATAATAGCTTTTCGCAAATTTGCCCTAAAATTCCTACGTCTGACTTGAACTAAATGCCTTTCGTTCAGCCTGTAGCCAGCCACCTTCCTGACGTGAAATATCCACTCAGAACTCTGTAAGTATGCTGTGTTCTTATCTTGATGTTTCTTCTGAAATTTGCTTGAAACATTTTAGAGCTGTAAGCCGGAAATCCCGTGACATTCCATACTTGAAGTCGCGGAACCCAAGAGAATTTTACAGGTACCAGAATGGGGTGTGATTTATTTATTGAACAATTTCGGAAGATTTTTAATTACAATTAGTGTTCCGAACGTAAAATTTTCAGTTTCATAACTCTCTATCTGCGCAAAGAATGAGACATGATAGTTGAACACTCAGCACTGTTGTAAGGTACTGTAGACATTCTGCGTGAAGCCGTCTGTTCTCTGGTCTCTTGTAAGTCAGTGCTGGCTGATTATGATATTTCCTTAACCATTTAAAGCCCTGCAACAACTTCACTAACATCTAAGAACTTCGCATTTTGCCTTCACATTGCATTGTATGGGCCGCCCAGAGAGGATTTGGGCCCCGGTGATTAAGTTTTCAGTCTCCCCAGCAAGGGCGGAAAGACTCAAATTCTTTACACTAAATCGAAAAGACTGAATCTCAGTTGCAGAGTGACCTGGGACTGATGACGATGAAACTCTCATAATATATGTTATTGGAGTCCATTGAAGTCTTGCTTTTTAATTATGCTTTCTAATTCTATGAACAAGCTTCTCTAGCTACCTATACGATGTTTGTTATCGATCTCCTTGGGAGAGTTCGCTTATCTACTTTCCTTTATTAACTGTCACTTTCAGACCGTAGCTTTGATTAGATTTTGTGGATCCACTCTGTGAAAATTTAAATTTTAGCAATATCAAAGTTGGTATTTTTGTCAGAGATCAAAATGCTTGTACTTCAATTTGAGTTGCTTTATAAATTCGTGCGACCTTCACGTTTGTGTTTTAATGACAGAAATTTAAAATCTGATTAACTTACATATACATGGGATGGCCTATAGAGGCATAATGTACATAACAAACATGGAAACCCGACAGCTGCTTTGACGTCTGGCGGGTCAGACGCAGTGACAGGCAGGTACATATTCTGTTCACGGAAGATATTATTTCCTTCGCTTGAATAAAATCACTGAATGGAGCGTAGACACGCTGTTCGGTTGCACTGCCCACTGGTACCGTAGTCTGCACCCAGTTAGGTGCAAGGACTCTTCCGATCCTTATTTCTGTTAGAGTCTTTGGATTTACACGCGAGAAGTGTACGAGAGTTTTGAAGTTGTATATTCTGTTATCGAGCTGTAAATCTCAGAAGATGATGCCCTGTCTTTCATCGTAATATCCGAAAGTATATACTTGCAGTAGTTACCTTCTTCTGTCAATATGCAAATCGGCAAAGACGAGGGTGGAATTAGCGATAGTGTGCAGGAAGTTTTAAGATAAAAATCCTCTGTCTTAAAGTTTTGTAGTTCTAAATAGTTGATTGTGAATATATAGGCCTATATTAAAGAAAACATTACGGGAAAAGATTGTTGGTAATCTTGGATTAGAATATATGATGCCCTATGGATATTATCATTGACCAGGTGTGGCGGTCAGACCACCAGCTCATTATCACTTTATGAGGGGACAGTTTTTGATTGAAATTCTAAGACCGTTCTTTTGTATGGGTACAGTGGCGGGAATTTTTTAAAAAGCTGAAGAACTCTTCACTACTGAAGGGCAATCCAAAATTTTGATTTGGGTAGCTAATTACACTTATTTAAGAATTTTAGAGTGATTTTAGCCTCCTAGTCTCCTCCTCCGGAACACAGCGATTTACAATTATTCATTTCGTACCATCACACTAACATCAGACACCGCGTTGTGTGCCTTGAGCATACGAACACTAGCACAGATTTCAGAGTATGTAAGTTTAAGAGATAATGTGCTTCTTTTTCAGTAACTGTACGGATTCTGCTCTGTTCATGACAGACCATTTCGCTGCAACCAAAAACCAATACTTGTTTGAAGAGGTCTATGAGGTGTACCGTTAAATAAAATGATAATCTTTGTTTTCAGCGTTCCTATCGTACCGACAAGCGGTGCTAAGTGCCTGGTCTGCATTGTTTAATCAAGATCTTCCAAAAGTGACGGACGCATAGAAGCGCCAACCCTTTAAAGCCTGGTGGTTATTATATGTACCACCAGTTTCAACAGTCATAAACTGTGTGATCACAGAGTGCTTTTGAGGGTTTTGTGAACAGTGATATCTTTCCTACACGGCGTCAAGTGATTGATATTTATGAGAGAGAGTGTGTTTACTGCGCGGTACGAACTGAAACAGATATAATTGAGGCCGGTCTTTTATCTGTCAGTGTTAAGACACTGTAATCGTTTCTGAAAGTGTGTTCAAGTGGCAGTCATGCAAGATATCCAGGCCCTCATCGTTCGTAAATTCTCACGTTAAGCGGCAGATCCGACCACCCTTAGCCGTTCAATATAAAATCCTTAAATTTGGTAACCTTTTAGATATTTAGAAATATACAACTTTACTAGACCAATTCGGAAAAACAAATAATGCGTTAAAGGAAGTACAGCGCTGTACTTTCAGCTGCTTCGTGATAATTAGCAAATCACTTGCAGTCTTGTTGGGTAGAATTTACGACATTTTTCATATCTCTAAACTAAGATTTTGTTTACAAAAACAGTGGGTCTTCTTCGATTCACCATATATCATCCCCTATCAGGGGTTTGCTTAGTCCTGTCATGCGCCAAGGCACCATACCGGTACGTCTAATGGACCCCCGTTGTGAGAACAGAATTTACCTCGTTTCAAGTAGCAGATAAAACCAGGAAACATCTTGCGTCTCTTGCTACACCTTCTCAGATGTCCCGACTTGTAAACCTCTTCTCTCTCGCACTCTGATGCAACAAGGAAGGCACAAATTACAAACGAAGATCGGGTTGCCGTGACACTTGTGCGTAATGACTTGTTTATTTGTTTACGGTAGCACATGCCATGGCGGTAAACTTGTGGAAAAGTTCGGTTGGAAAAGATAAATGAATGCAGGATTTTGATGGGGAAACCAGAGTTTCAGTAGATCGGTATGAATTTTACGGGGAGAACCCAAAAATCGGGAAAATGGTGATTTCACTACTCGCAGATGTGAGTGTTGTTGAATGCAGACACACACCCACGCACGCACATTGTATACAGCTGCACATCTTGATTTGCTCGAGCGGACAAGAGCCGACCGTAAGGTCGCTCGCTGTCAGCAGATTACTTCCTCCCGGTTGACCGGGTAGTGCTTCTCACATCCAGGTCACAATGCCGGCAATTTTGGGCGATATTTTACTGGTTTTGCACACTATATACAGGCAAGTGTTGGTATAACGCCTCATATAAGGATACAGCTGCTTATTTACACTTACTTATTTACTTACTCCATGAAGCAGAGTCTTTCTTGAGAATAATCAAGAAACTCCCAGAATTTTTATGGAACCCGAAGCCTTATTACCGTATTCACAAGTGCCCGCTACCTGTCCCTATCCTGAGATAGATCGATCCAGTCCATGCCCCTACATCCCACTTCCTGAAGATCTATCTTAATATTATCCTACCATCTACGCCTGGATCTTACATGTGGTCTTTTTCCCCCAGGATTCCTCACCAGGACACTGTATACACCTTTCCTGTCCCTCACATGTTCTACATGCCCCGCCAATCTAATTATTCTCGAATTGATCACCCGAACGGTACTGGGTGGGGAGTACAGATCATTAAGCTCCTCATTATGTAGCTTTCTGCATTCCCCTGTGCTTGTTTACACAGTATTATAAATTTGTTGAAGTCAAAGGCAGATCTTGGAGCACTCTACTTGAACAGAATGCAAATTCAGGGGTGAGCGGTTTGTGTTCCCACCTCGCGTTTGGACTACGTAATTACCAAGTAGACCGGCTGTCATGGTTACCATTCTAGTTTTTTCGTCGTTCTTAGAAGATTTCGCGATCACGCCTTTTTTTAGCAAAATGTTTCGATCACTTCGTGATTGCCAAAATCCTGTTGGTAAAGGCGGATACCGTCACGAACAAGGAAATGGGCTAGGAAAGTATCGTGGTCGGAGGAAAGGTGAAAATGTGGTTTAGCTCGCATCATTTCGTATTACAGCAAGACAACGAACAGTGGCGCCATGAGTTACTTCTGTAACCTTTCTCCTTACAATTGCAGTCTTGGAAAAGACATTTCGTTTTGCAAGACGAGTCTTCTCTTCGGGCAATTTTCTCTTGTACATATTCCAGACGTAAAGAATACTCATTGTAGGAATAATATATTGTACAGAATACAGAGCGCTTATTACTTCATTTTTCGACCACATTTAAAAGAAAATTTATGGGTGCAGTCCGCAGTAGGTAACTAAATCTGACCTCGTGAAATAACTAGACAGTGCTCTAAGTGAAATTCAAATTCTGCTGACATGGCGAGACGTTAAATGGCTTAAATGTATCTTGTAATATAGAGCTCGTGTAGTGTACATTCTTAATCAATCACAAAATTAAAATGAACTACGTACTCTGCTGTGGGAACTGTCCAGCATGTTTTGAACCATTTTCTGTATTGTGACGTAGGACTGTCGCTGTTACAACCGCAAGAAAATATATAGTTGCAATCCCTAAAGTGAAGGCACGGACCTCGCTGCCTTGGGACCAGTCCAGGTACGAGTGCGAACGTCGGGATCATCCATTTGTGACAAAACTTTGGCCAAGACGCGAACGTCCCAAGCATGTCTTGAAAAGACCGGTTTCAGGATATCTCCTTCACGTGTAAATAAGTATCGAGTTGTATGTGATGCAAATAAACTGAGGACTTGCGTTGGATTTCTGGCCCCAGATCGTTTTCAGTTGTACCCGATGTAGAACTTTATCGTTCTGACACCATAACCTCATTTTAAACCTTGAGATTCAAATATGCTAATGTATAATTACGTCTTGTTTTGAAGGTGTTTCAGAACAAACTGCTTAGGATAATATCTGCACTCAACGGATGAAGTATAACGGGATTAATGCCACAAAGTCTTCAAGTTCAGGAGCCCGTAACGTTCACGAGCCAAGACTGATGTCGTAAGTCGAGAGATTGCGCGAAGTCGTGTGCGCGTATATCTGTGTGTTTGTACAGTCGGAGCGGTGGATTTGCCAATATTTGTCTGCTTATTATTATTATTATTATTATTGTTGTGATATTATCATCACAATCATCTCCATGATCACAATGATCATTAGCAGAAGATAAACTATCGAATGTTTTGGAATTGAGTAATACGTCTGTCTTGCTGCGCTAATGTCGTCGCTGGCCTCATTGTTATTTGTGATTGTTGTCTTTCAGCGCAGACAACGCTCTGTGTAAACAGCAGTGTAAAAACAGTCGTGAACTGATGAACGGGCAGTTAGGCATCTAGTATGGGTCCACGCGTGTGCCTTGATTTACAGGCGAAGAAAGGAAGGCTATGCAATAAACATGCCAAATTGCCGACGTCTGTAAGCTGATGGAGACAACCACACATGACTTGGGGGGGGGCGTCGCGATGTCAAGTAGACACGTCCTGATTGTTTATCAGAGGGAGATGACAGTACAAATAATCGTGTAAGGAAGGTCTGTGTGTGGTGGAGATGACCCGTGTTTAACTGGTGTCGTCTATGCGTCATCTGGTGTTCATATTACAACCAGTGCCGTGAATGGGATGCAATTTAGCTGTTTTGAAAGACCAAGTCGTACCAAAGGAAAAACGATTTATTGTACATGAACGTGGTTTTTGTTAAACTGATTTAAATAGTATGTACTTCTGTGTTTTGAAAGGAGAGTTTCGAGTTCGGCAGTGCAACTATTTGCAGTATCGTTTCACGTTTCTGTATTGTAGAATTTGGAACCAACTATCGAGTTTCGTGGGTGTTTTCTAACTTCACACGTTTTGCATCACCAGACTAGCCCGCGTGTACGTACTAACGTTTATAAAATTCTTCCAAGCCGACGTCGTAATGTTAGGCTTACAGATTTATATTTTCTACGTCATTTGATAGTTCCGTAGACTGCTGTTCGTCTCGTCCTGCTTTTCCAAAGACCGCGGAGTTCAGTACTGTAAGTGACTGAGGTAATTCCCAGTTACGGCACTAAATTTATTTATTTAAATATATATATATATTTATTTATTTATTTATCCTTCATGAATTTTACTGGAGGCAAGAAGAATTCTGAACTGAAGTATGGAAAACTATTCTTCAAATGTATTATTCTCTGAACTTATTCTTACATATAAATTCGGTTTGTTATTGTAGATCCAAAATACTTGAACTTTGTTTTATAATGCCGTCTTACATTCTTGTGCTGTCACATGAGCAGGTATTCTAACTTTGTCGTAATTTTTTCTGCATTTTTTCTAATTCAGCTTCTCTACTAGTGTCTAATAACGTTTCTGTCTTTTTCTTTTCGCCATTCATGTTTTTGCCTAATCATTTTTACATCGTCAGCCTTCGTCGTAAACTAATGCTTATCGGTCAAAGCAACTATATCTTGATTTTCTTGGACTTCCTAAAGTCAAGATGAAAAACAGTCACGTTCGTTCAGACCACTCCGAATAGGAAATGAAATAGACAGATGTTTATTTTGTATGTGTGGGGTGTCAGTCAAAGTGGGTGCTGCACTCAACCGGTACGCATCAAAACATAGCAAAGTCCTTCTACAAAGTAAGGGTGTAGAATGTCAGTGTGTAAGTTAATAATTTGTTTTACTGTGCGTATAATACGCACAGTAAAACAAATTATTGAAGACATTATTTCATAAGATAATGTTGTCTGGATTTACATAATTACTTCACGGCGAGTCTCCATGAATCAGCTACAAATTGGCCTTTGTCAGATAATTATACAGTCTTAAAACCCATGTGTTGCGTCGTAGTAACAGAAACAGGGTTTACAGAGATCTTAGTGACCTGTGCTAAGGTCGAACAAACGACACATTAATCACTCCCTCCTACGTTGCTTTTCTTGCCAGAACTGGAGGCTGTAGCTGCATGTCTCTGGATGTGATAGCATATTTACATGCTACATTTACCCACAGATGAGGACGGCAGTTTGTGCCAAACAAATTCCAACTAATTGTTCTCGTAAAGAAGTGGCTTGTTTACATTGGCCCCAGCAGAGTCGCCTTTTGGAACGCCTGCAACTGGCATCAGTGTTTCCTTTTGTATAACCAAACTTTTCAAGTTGATTTGGTGTCGCTTTACACTATTTCCGTTCAATAAATCTACAAATTGCACCTTGGAAATGATAATTTATATCATCATCATGAAATCGTTATCATTACCATCATCATTATAATAATCACCATCATAACAAACCAATTCCATGGAGCAGAATAGTCCTTGAAAAGCGAACAGTTGCTCAGCTACTCATGACTGTTGCCGTATTTTGTGTAGTCAGCAGGTTTATTACAATGTGTACAGCTAATTGCCACTGTCCCTAATTCGAAACACACGAATCCATTTCATGTACTCCCATCACGATTCGTCCTAATGGCGTTCCCCGAACCGTGGCTCGATCTTTTTACGTATCATTTCTCATTCAGTTTTTCCCTACCACCTAAACATAATATGCAGTCCTGTTTGTTCCCATGCATGCTCCAGGCTCCGCCAGTCTTATCCTTGTTCTGATAATCTAACCATATTTGGTGAGGAGTACAAGCTGTATTGCTCCATGCCGTACAGTCTTGTGCAATCTCCTGTCGCTGCCTCTCACTTACGTCGAAGTCTTCCAAATACTGAATTGAGGTTCGTTCCGTCAGAAAGGAGAAGGTTGAGGCAGCGGTAGGTTGTAATGTCATTTGAACTTCCGACTGAGTGTCGGCCAACCTGTATATTAAAATACTGGTACTTCAGGAGAGGCGGGCGGAATACGCCTTGACATTGTATGTCTTTAGCAGTGTTTCAATGCGTAGCAAGTGCTTGAACCGTTGCGTATTGTTTGTGTGTGTGTCTGCGGGTTGATGAGGCACATGTGGGTGGTCCCGTGGATGTTCAGAGCTATCGTCCGTCAATATCACGTGCATAGTTATATAACTGTGCAGAGGACGGTTTTTGCCTCTTGTATTTTTGCGGATTTGGACTCCGTGTCTGAGACTACTGTACTGTTCGATGTAATATAGAGCTAAGTAATTGCCCGTTGTACCGAACGCCTATCAGCTGTCTGACAAAATCGTCTATTGTTCATGTCAGCGACCTGCATAACCGACTCTTCGATAAATCGATTGTTCGATTCCTAGGCGTATTAGCTGACTGACAGACCACGTCGCCTCTTCACTGCCTAAATGACAGATCTGTGACGTAGACCGTCACATGCTCATGACCGGTAACCCATGTACAACCTGCAACGAAGGCACAGAGGTGTATAGAGGTATAGCTCCACTGTTTCTTTAACCTCGGTGCTCGGTACGTGATTAACGCCACGCCCCGGCCGCTTTACCCCTGAGAATGACTCGATACCCATTGTACAGGAGGCTGTGAGGGCCCCTGGGTCGGTGCGGAAAATTCCCCCCCCCCCCCCGGAATTCCGATGACACATGAACCTTTGTCGAGTAAGTTGCAGTGTCCACTGGACTGAATGTCAACGGCGTGAACCACCGTTAGACGTCTACTGGCAGTTACCTTGGCAATTTTTATTTAGTTAAAATAGTTATTTGCATAATTAAACATTCACCTGGACAAGCTTGATATAATTTGATTAGTCCAGTTTACTTGGAAGTTCCTAAAGATAAACAGAGGCTTGAACAAGTAATTGCATGACACACCAGGAAGAGCACTGGAAAGGCGTTTTGCATTCTGAAGTACACGCAGTTTATGTTGTCCCAACGCACCCCACTTTGCATATCTCATAGGTGTGTATGTTCGTTTATTACACCGCAGAAACCTCACTAAAATCTGCCCTACAGTGTGTTGCGAAATATTGGCCTGTACCGTATAGAAAAATATTTCGAATGGAATCTGAATAATTACGTGCCGGCTTGTCGTTTAATTGGGAATCTTTTCGACTTTTACAATGATTGTTATAAAGTATGTTTAAACTTGTTGTACATTAGTAATAGTTTTATTGGACGAATGCGACAGAACCGTATAATTCCCCACCCAACTGCAACCCAGGCACCCGCCCCTTCCCTCCTCTTTCCGAATATAAATTTGTATTGGCGTCTGTTATTTAGGTTAGGAGCTGATAAATACTGATCATCGCAATCCATGGGTTGTCATATTCTGGAGGTACGGGCTTCAAATCTCAGCCTGGAAACATGATATCGTGACTCAGACGTTTTGTGATGTCTCAGTTCTCCAAATCTTGTTCTAAGAACAGGACATCAGATTGGCCGAAGAGCCAGTTTTTACAAAGAGGGTCGTATGTATGAGGTCTTGCTTTTAAATTTCGGTCCGCAGAACGACTATTGTCTGTGACGTTTCTGCAGGTTTTCCTTTGTTCTTAGAGAAAATGCCGGGTTTGTAGCTCAAATTGAGATGCCGCATTAAATCAACCAGAGCGAAGAGACTAAATAAATAACTGCTAACCCTAATTATGTACCTATTTGTGCGCTTTGTGTGGAGGATATAAAGGTATAGAGCTGTATGCATATGAAGATAAGTCCTTAACGTCAGATACAGAATACAGTCTACTCTCTTACTGAAGACCATTTTTGACAGTAAGTAAAACGCATCCATGAACAGACACAAACACAGACTAGACGGTCGGTTACTTAGGCTTCTGCTCTGGCATTTGGTGGTCTTAGGCCTTTGAAGCAAGACCAGGACAAGACATGTCAGTGACCCTGTTCAATTTGTTCCGGGTGTCCCTTGTGGCACATAGTACGGGGCCCAGGCACGCGTCAAAATGATGGCCCTCTTCATTACCCGCGCCCCCAGTTGCCAGAGCCGTGATCTGGCGGTCGGCAGCGCACCGAATGACTTCGTGCCCAGTTTAACACTAGGCTACGTGGAATCGGATTTTCTTCATTGTATTTCATCGAAACAGTACTAAATATTGCCCATATATTCCTATCTCTATTATCCGTTTCCCTTTTCGTTTATCAGCGTGATTCTGTTTTGGTACCTTTCTTTTTATGTATTTCCCTTCCCGTTCATTTCCTCATTCTTTAACTTAGCGCTTCAGTTTCGTCCATCATCATCGTCAACTGCTTTGAATTCAGTTATGAATTTTTTGTCTCTCTTATTCTTTAGTCTCTGTTTTGTGTCTTGCCCTCTTTTTCTTGTTAAGTTTTGCCGTTTCTTATAATCGCTGTTCGGATTTATCTCCCTCGTGTTGTGTCTTCCTTCAGTATCATTTTGTCTTCGTGTTATTTTCTTTTTGCCTTATTCCCTTCTGTCTTTGCCACTGTTTAATTTCGTCCAGTGTATTTGTCTTTGTTTTGATGCCACGTAAAAATCAGTTAACTTTTTACGGCCACTTACAAAATGGATTTTGTTAAAACAAACATAAATAAATTACCTGTTGAAGTGTTCTCTTCTCCTTTTGCCCTCTGTTTGTTTCTTTCTGTTACCTTATGACGTTTCGTCGACACTGTACCAACTGAATTTGTGTGCTTGTGACATATTAGAAGTTACTGTCTCTGAATTTATCTGCTGCGATTGCAGAAATATATGAGGAGCCACAGCTTTGACTGCAGCCAGGTATCTAGGCGCAGATACTAAATAAGGACCCCTCAAATGTCACTGCTCCACGACTTTGGCCACCCGTGTTCTGTAGAGCAGTTCGTGTTTTCAGCGAGTCTGCTGTTCACATTTGCTTATAAAATGGAAAGGTAGCAAGCAGCACTGTGGCTGTTTGCTCCAGAAAGGTTTGTACACTGGAAGCAGAAGCCAGTGACTCAGAAAACAGCATATGGAGGGAGGAAGTCCGTGGTGGTGTGTCCATTGTGCCACGTGTCATGGCGGATAAAAGCCATGATGTATGGTCCGTGGCGGGAGATGACAAAGAAAAGAGATACGAAGATGTGTGGCAATAAATATGTAGAGGATAGGTTGAATATGTATAGTCATATATAGAAGAAATTGGTGTATCGTATATTGCACAACCTGTAATATCCTTCCTGTGTTTGGTGTCCTCCAGCCAAAATACTATTACTCAAAATGTTTACTATTGTGTCAAAACTTTATTTCTACATGGGTATGACCGTTATCAAACGCACTTGGGAGAGGGACATAGTGCATTGTCGGTGGGCAGAGAAAAAGGATGCTGTTGCTATTGCTTAATTAGAAAGTGTGCAGATTCGTTAGCTTTGCATTGTCACGTTATGTACACACGTCACTGTGTAACAAACTTACAATAATAAATAACACTACAACAATAAGAACACAACTTCAAGAGTGTACAGATAAAAATGTGGACCTCTAAATTTTTGGACCACAGTACAGGCATCATACAGTCACGTGACAAAAAGCCTCACGTACAAGTTCGTGAGTGTATTGTTAGTGATAGAAATATTGCATATATCAACATATAGTACTATTAGATTATATTTATAATGTGTCATAAAATAATATGGATATTTTTCCCATGAATACGTCAACAGACTATGTCAAGATAATGAGCAT
>Ga0123353_10001348_pt1 | contig 30098 bp, 22 predicted proteins | sample TergutLab28metaG_3_FD_92763 | JGI IMG/M metagenome (GOLD analysis project Ga0123353, IMG submission 92763) | Labiotermes labralis P3 segment gut microbial communities from Petit-Saut dam, French Guiana - Lab288 P3 | ecosystem: Host-associated > Arthropoda: Insects > Digestive system > Gut ...
CTGTTTCGCAAATACCATTGCCTATTTTTTGCTCTCACGGAGGCACGGGGTTCACGGAGGAGTCGAACATGCCAATCGATTCCTCCGTGTTCTCCGTGCGAAACAAAAGCAATACCAATTGAGAAACGGTGTACTCCTTTATTCTTACTCCTCTATTCTTACTCCTTTATTCTTTTTCGTCAAATCGACATTCACTATTTGTTGCCCGCCGCGACGGATCACCAGTTTCCCGCCGACATCTCCGGCGGTGTTAAACGTGATCTCATACTCTTTGTCGGCGTAAGTGAATTTCGCTCCCACGCTGCCTTCGTGTTGGAGCGTTGTTGTATCGACCATTGATGGAAGCGACGGGGCACCCACTTGGATCAAATGGAGGAAAATGTCATCCGTCGCGGGTGTACCGGGCGTGACTTCCACGCGCCATTGACCAAGCAGTTCATTCGTATCCTGTGGTCGGCTGGTTCTGCTGTAATTCCAGTCATCGGGGGACAATACCGGCAATGCCCAGTTTCTGCCGTCTGACCAAAATTGCTTCCCTTCGCCGCCGATTTTTTCCAGCGTTGCATCGAGGGGAAAAAGTGTTTTGCAAAACAGCCGACCTTCCATTTGGTCGGCACGCAACACACGCCCGCTGATGATCGGTTCTCGTGCGGTGTGCAAAAGCCACGTTTTCGGATATTCCGCCTTGGTTGCATCGACCCGGTCAAAAACGACAAAGCAATCGGGCGGCAGAAAAACAAACTGCCTGACCACCAAGTTGACCTTGTCTTTATTGTACGATTTTGTGGCATCGCTTGCAATATAGACATACTCCTTGTTTTCGTCAAAGGCAATGACCTCCGAACCGATGACATTGTTTTGACCACCATCGTTGGGCACAGGCAGATTTTCTTCCGACAACGCAGGACCGCCCCAGTAACTCGGCATCTTTTCGTCGGGCATGCGTATCAGGATGCAATTATGAGCGACTGTTCGACAATAATAGTGCGAAAGGTGCAACCCGGGTTCGGGACGAGTACCGGAATCCAGTGCCAAAAATCCCTTTTTGAAGAGGACAAAGTTATTGTTATCGAAATGTTTGTGGTTGGTCAAGATGCCGCCAGAGGTAAACAGAGCGTAGGTATCGTTGTCTCCCGAACCCGAACGCATGAATACCTGTCCCATGTTTTCAAAATGTTTTCCCTTTGGTACATTTTCGTCTGGAGCGGCAGGGACGATATCATCGTGAGCGTTGGTCAACAAAAAACGGGTAAAGGGAAAAGCGTCGCTCCTTTGCCGCTGAACCTTTGTTTGCATCCATTTGACTCGGGCGATGGAGCCTGGGCGGCTCTTGCCATAAAAATGAATCATTTGCGACAAATGAATGTGCAATGAACCCGTTGGCAGATTATTGGTGGTATGACCGGTATCTCCAAAGCCGAATTCCTTATTGCCAGGAAGCCAATTCCAAAAAATATAATCGATGAACTTCGGCACATAGTGCCAGTCGTTTGAAATGTCGACTCCTGTTGCGGATTGGACGGTGTGAAAGAAATTGAATTCCGCCCAGGGATACGCTCCCATACAATAACCCAGTGTGGCAGAAGCGGCACCGCCGTCATTTCCGGCGATATCGCTTCGGTATTTCAGAAGCGTGAGATGATCGTTGTATCCTTTCAGGAGTAATTCTTTCGCCAGTTCGTCATCAATGCCGGCGCGATGAAACACGACCCCGGCATACCAGGCTAAACAGGGAGATCCATAAAACCCCGTCCGATAATCTCCCGTATTTTCTCTGAAAAATGCCCGTCTCCCTCTGGCGGGAAGCATGAAATGAATGGCTTTGAGAAACGGGGTGCCGATTTCAACTCTTTCTTGTGCCGTAAGATCATTGTAAATCCAATCGTAGGCAGCCAACGCGCAGATTCTCGAAAAAGCGTACCATTGAATATTCAAATTGTTTTCGTTGCGAAGGGTGTAGTAATCGACCAACTTGACCAACATGGTCTTCGCCCGTTCCAGATACTTTTTATCTTCGGTCACGAGGTAAACAAATGCCGCTTCGGCAGCACGAGTCCCGTATTCGTGATTCGAATTTTGAGTTCCATCGCGCACCAGAGGATCTTGAAATGTGATTTCTTGACCGAGCATGGCATCTATTCGAACTTTCATTTCGCCGAACAGCTGGCTCTCCTCTGTCAATGCACGTTGTTTGACGGCTCCGAACGATTGCTTGTTGAAAAACAATCGCGGATGTGCCTCTTGAACGTTGTTCGCCCAGGAATCGTTTTGAGGCAGCCCTTCTTGGGCGAAGGTGGCGTTTGTGGAGACGAGAAGAACGCAGGCAACGAGGAAGAAGGCGACAATTCTCATGGTGTACAACGTTGATCTTGACGGGTGATCGCGCGATCTCATTCTACGTTGCCCTCCCACAAATGTCAATACCCGCTTGGCGGTTGCACCCACGGGCGACCGCAAACGGACTCTTCGTCCGCCGATTTTGACGGTTTTTTCTTCAAGAGTTCCTCTGAACTGACCGATTATCAGGCATAAGCGTCCTGATAATCGGTATAAGCGTTATATTTTGCCTAACCAGATTGTCCAGACCACGCAAATTAACAGGTTGCGTCAACTGACAATTTGACTGCTGCCATCCCCCCGTCACGAGGAAAACATGAAACAGTTATCGTTCAACATCGGCTCATTGGGAATCGCCTTGCTGGCTCTGTGCCTCTTTTCCACTGGAGTCGCGGATGATCTTTCCAGTTTGGAGCAATTGCTCAAAGAAGAGCCAAACACTGTCGCTGGCAAAGCGGATATCACGACCCCCCGAAGTCTCGGGTCCGCCAAACAGGCGGAAACATCCGCCCCAAGTCCCGGAACTCCCGCACGGACAGCTGCGGCACGACCCGCTTCACGAACCGCAAATACAGAAGTGATCAGCGATGGCTGGTCTACCATTCAGCCGAACGCTCCCGGAATCGTTGTCCCCGAGCCAAAGGTGGTCCCTGAACCCAAGGTGGTTGTTCCCCCCGTCAAACCTGCTTTCAAAGAATCGGTTCTGTCCCCCTTTGCCCTGCCGGAAGAACTGCAAGAGCCAGCGGGACCCACTGAACCGGAAGCCGTCCAGATCGAAGGATCCGGCCAATCCCCCGCTCTTCAACCAGAATCGGAGTCGCTCATTCCCAAAGAATTATTAGAAGAGGGCTTCGATATGGTGTTCGAAATCATCAATGAGGGATCAGATACAGTGGGACCCGAAGCGGGCGAAGGTCCCGACAGTGTACTCACCCGAAGAATTTTTAACAATTTTGGGGACTTGGAAGCGGCGATTACCGAGCCGAGGAAAACCGCTTCCGCAGCCACTTTCCCGAAAAGCGAATTGAGTTCGACCTTGGACGATCTGGCAAACGCACAAGTCGAGGAGTCGGCAACCGCCGAATCGACAAATGAACATCCCGCGGATCTTTCCGAAACCACGCAAGTCACCGTCCGCGTCCCGGACTTCGACAACGATGACGATGAAACCGTCTGGAAACTGATTGATATCAGCCTGGTCGGTGATCCTCATGCACAAGATAAACTCAAACTGATGTATGACGAGGTGATCAACGGGTTGCGAACGCGGAACATTACCAATCGCTATGAGATGTGGAAAGGTTTTGCGAAAAAGGCTCTCCGCGACACCGCCGGGATCAACACGGGGAGCGAACTTGATGGTCGTTGTCGACTCACCTGGTATCAGAAACTCTATGCCGAACCGGTCCAATCGACGTTTGAAGTCGAAGAGTATTCTCGCGAATTGTTTGTCGGTTTGTCCGGCGGACACCGGCACTTCGCCGAGTTGATGCCTGGTATTCGAGAGCGGATGGATGTTCCCAAGCGGGAAGATGCCGGAATTCGTTTTCCGCTTTGTGCCACCACCACCGAAGCCCTCCATGAGGTCAAACGTTGCCTGCTCAATGCGGCATCGGCTCATGCAAGGACGTTTGCAACGCTGACGCATGCCGAACTGACGGAACTGGACAAAAACTTTGTGAATACCTTCATCGGACCCGGTTGTGTCAACGGTCATACGATCCCTGCCCGATCGGTGGGTCGAAAGCATGTCGATATTCTGGACAAGATGGACAAAGCGGCATTGTACGATGCGGGTGAAGCCCTCCTTCCACTCACCAATACCGCACTGCTCGACCTGCTGGAACAATTGCCGGAGGATGCACTACCACAAGTCATGATGAACGGTCAAAAGTTTCAGCGTCTTTCCACCGCAGCGGGGGACATCATCATCGGTGGTCAGGGCAAGAATAATACCTACGATCTTGATTCGCCGGAAATGCGTGAGGTGATCTGTGTCATCAGTTGTGGTGCCAACGACACCTATCGTGAAGGTTCGTGCAACATGAGTCGTCCCGTGATGGTCATTCTTGCTTTAGGGAAGAAAAATACGTTTGTCGGTCAAAAATTGGGCATCCAAGGCGGATCCGTCATGGGAGTTTCCATGTTGCTGGATCGCTACGGCGACAGTACCTATTCCGCAGTGGATGTTGCTCAAGGCTCTACGATGGGCGGAGTGGGAATTTTGGTGAACTACGAAGGCAATAACACTTACATTGCGAAACGGCGGGTACAAGGGCATGCGCTGCTGGGGCTTGGCATGTTGATCGACAAAGGAACCGGCAATGCGACCTACAAAGCCTCGATGTGGGCACAGGGTTTTGGTGCGCCGGGCGGATATGGAATCATCTCGAATGCCGCCGGGAACAACTATTATTACTGTGGCGGAATCTACCCCGACTCTTATCCTGAACACCCCGGCTATGATGGCTGGGGACAAGGTGTGGGGGCGGGGATCCGACAGGTTGCCAACGGTGGAATTGGTGTCATTCTTTCCGGTGGCGGGGACGATGTCTACGAAGTGGATTACTTCGGACATGGCGGCGGATACTGGCTTGGTGTCGGCATTGCCCGCGACTTCGGAGGAAACGATCAGCGGCACGGAACAACCTTGAAAACATACGATGGCAGACAGCGACCGCTGTCAGGATCATCAAATGGTGCTCAAGGTCAATGGACACGGTTCGCGAATGGCTTCGGATGCCACTATGCACTCGGATACCTCTTCGACGATGGCGGCGATGACCTTTACGGCGGAAGAATCATGGGAACCGGGATGGCGTGGGACTTGGCGTATGGAGTCTTGGTGGACTTCAGCGGCAGTGGCAGATATACCTCCATTGGCAACATGACCAACGGAGTCGGTGCCGAAGCGAGTATCGGTATTCTCTTCTCTTACGGTGGTGACGATACCTTTCTCGGACGGAGTATGGGACTTGCCAGTGGCAGCGTCACCTACCACCCGCCATCGGCTGGCGGCAATTTCAGTTTCCTGATTAATTACGGCGGCGACAATAAGTTCAACAATGTCGCGACGAACAATTCGTATGTTCGACGTGGAATGGACGCGGGCTTCTTGATCCAACGACCCACCGAAAGAGAAGCGTCACACCAGATCGTTGCCCTGCGGCAGGCGATTGAAGCGAGAAATCAAGAAATTGCGGAATACGATGCAACGGTGTCTCGATTGCGTGAGGAAGCCGCTGCGAGAAGACAGCAACTCCGTCTGCCAGCGAATCTGCGACAAAGACCGAAACCGCTCTCGGAAAGTCAACTACTCAGTGCCGTGCCGGACTTCGACTCCAACGTCAGAAGAGCCGCCAGTGCAACGGAAATGAAAACCAGTGTAACGACGGAAACAACAGTTAAGTAGTCAGAAGACAGAAGTCAGGAGTCAGAAGGCGCAAGCGCACCGGCAGAATTCCTGACCCCTGACTCCTGACTCCTGACTCCTGACTCCTAACCTTAACCCCCCTTAACCAACGATGAAAACAACTTTACTATTCAAAACAATCCTTGCTTTTGCTCTTTGCGGTCTCCTTTTCGCCGAGGAAGAGTACACCATCAGCGAAATACTGGAGCCGGAAGACATGGCGGAAATCTATGTCCCGAACGAGGTGGATGCGCCGGCGAAAATTATCCCGTCGGTCAAGACGGAGGAGGACTCGCTCATCCTGCCGGGGGATATTCCGGTGAAACCGCCGAAGTTGATGCAGATGGACGGTCAACTTGTCTTGGTGCAATACTCTTCCAGGAGCCAGAAGCAGCAACCAGCAGCCCCGCCCGCTCCGGAACTGCCGCAGCAGCAGGACTTCAATACCATGAACGAAACGGAACGTTTGGAAACGTTGCAGAAGTCCATCCAGGCGGTCCTCCGAGCCAATACGGGGAACAGACGGGGCATGAATATGCAAAATCACACCCCACATGATGTTTTGCTGATGTCCTTACCATACGGTGCCGATGCAAGGGTTTTTCGACCGAATCCGAATGTCGATCCAAGGGATAGAAATGCTCCCAAGGGAGATTATATTTATTCGATGGGAGTATTGTGCTGGAACATGCCCTGCAATGGCAAAACGCTGTTGCGAAGCGATGGCACGAAAGTTATTGCGAGAGTGGGGTCTGGTTATCAGCGGCAACCCGCGATGCTGGCGGCAGCGATGGCAATGTCGCATGTCGTGCCGGACTACGAATTGAAGTTGGGGAACAACGCCTACACGCTGGCTCACTTGATCGCTTCGGAACGAATGGCGGTCTCGAAAGGGATGAACTTGTCGATGGCACTCGTTGCCCTTTCGTTCTATGGTGAATCGAAAGATCAATGGAAGAACGAGTTGGACGAAACGTGGGACATTGAAAAGATGGTGACGAATGAGTTGAATCGCTCTCTCGACCAGGGGACACCTGATGTCACGGATTGGCTGCTCGGTTTGACGGCGGCGGTCAAGTTGTACGAGAGTGAAAACAGACCGGTTCGCGGACCGCTCGCACTCGCCAAGAAGCAACTGCAAACGTATCACGATTTTGTCTTGTCGATTCAGAATGATCGGTATCTCTGGCATCCGAAGTTTTTCTTGTACAAGGGTTTCAATCCGAATGCGTTTGAGACGATGTATTCGAGCGGACACATTTTGCGGTGGCTTGTTTATTCGTTGCCGGACAAGGAGTTGCAGAATCCGCAGGTGGTTCGGTCGGTGATGAGTCTGACCACGACGGTCAATCGTGTCAAACCGGAAACAATGGCAAACGCGATGAGTCCGAAGGAGTTGGAGGGTTTGGCGGTGTCGCTTCATGCGTTGTCGGTTTACTACCAGCGCACATTCGGCGAACTCCCGAACGCGACACCCGCAGCGCAACAAACCGTCGCCGTACGCTGATCCCACTCGCTGGTGGAAAAGTAGTCAGGAGTCAGTAGTCAGGAGACAGGAGACGCAAGCGGTGCTGCTGTATCCTCGACAAATATACTGAACCCGGGGAGAAAATGTACGTTTTCAAGTATCCGTCCCCTCCCCCTTTGGGCAAAGGTACTATTGCCCAGAGGGAGAGGGGTCGTGCTAAACGTGCAATTTGATCCCGTGTACGGTATAGTGCGGTAGCACCCTCCTGATTCCTGTCTAGTCTATTCTACCGCCCGGAAAGAGAAATGCTGCAAAACTGGGTAGAAAACTTCTCCGCGAGAGCCTTACGGCAGCACGCCGTTTTCGAGAGTGGTGTGCAAGCCTGCGAACAGAACCACAAACACATCGCCGACCCGTTCTTGGAAGCACCACATTCCCGTTCCGAGAGTCAAGCTGAAGATGGCGAACATCAACATGCTGTTGATCCCGAAACCAACAGACATCAGGTTGAGTTGCGGCAGGGTCTTGCTGAGCAATCCCATCACGAGCATCGAGATCAACGTCGCAATGAGTACCGGTGCAGCAATCCGCAACGCCAGATTAAAACTGGTACTCAAAATAACGACCAGCGAATAGACAACGTCCGGCTGAAATCCTGCCGTGCCGATGGGAATGGTGGCGAACGTATCCAGCAGCGATGTCACCAGCACGTTCAAACCGCCGATCAAGGCAAACACGGCGATTGCCAAAAATTGATATGCTCGTGCCATCAGTGGCACTTGATCGCCGGAGACGGGATCGAAGATTTGCGAGGCTTGCAACCCGCCGACATGACCAACGAGTTCGCCTGCCAACGCGATACCAGCGAAAAGGATGTACAGACCAAGCCCCATGGCAAGTCCGATGAGGAGTTCGGCGGCGATCATCACCACAAAGGCGGGGAGCGAATCCGGTTCGACCACTTCGACGAACCATTGCGAGGGCAGCATCGTCAGCGAGAGCGCAAAGGCGAGCAACGCTCTAAACTGCATGGGAGCATCGACCGAACTCATGACGGGAGCCATGATCACGAGTCCGCTGACTCGGGTGAGTACCAGCACATAGACCAAAACCCGCGATGTGTCGATTAAATGCCACCAGTCCATTGTTTGTCAGCGGGAATAACGCCCGGTATGTTGTGAAAAACGTCCTTTGCGTGTTCGACCATAATATCGGTCATCCAAGACATCATAAAGGCAGCAACAAGGACCATGACGATGATTTTGAGGACGATGGCAATCGTTTGTTCCTGAATTTGGGTGAGTGCCTGAAGCAGACCGATCGCCAAGCCGACGACCACTCCGGCAAGGAGAATCGGCATTGAAATCATCAACGCCATCCAAACAGCGTCCCGGCAGAGGTCCACAGCAAATTGAGCATCCATATCGGGAAGGGTAAGGAAATCTTCCGATCAGGTCAAGAGGGAAAAGGGAAGAGAGTGAGACCCGGAGCGAGCATCCGAGCCGGGAGTACAGACGATCACCATTCGTTTTCAACTTCGCGTTCGACCATCCTTTGGCGGTACTCGATGACATCGAAAATGTACGGGTCTTTCAAAACTCCGTCCCGCACTCTCGGCAACGGGCGAACGGGGCGTTGGCAGGGCTTCTCACTGCACTGCCGCACATGGGGCAACGCAAGTCTTCCCATTCGTTCCTGCCAGCATCAATGTTTCGTAGTTCCCGGTTATTGTGGGCAACGAACTCGTCCTGTGAAAACGGCTCCGTCGGGTCATAGTCATCGTCATCAAACATGGTAAACGCTCCTATGGTAATGGGTGAATTGTACGGCGGGTCGATGTAGATCACGTCGATTTTTCCGGCGTGGGTGTAGTTCAAGACGGAGAGGGCGTGGTAATTGTCTCCTTCGATGATGAGATGTGTTGGCAAGTTACTGCCGTCGTCGGGCAGCAGCGAGTGACGAGTGGCGAGTGACGAGTTGCTAGCCACTCGACCTTTGCCACTCACCACTCTCTTGATATGTCGTTTGGCAACTTCGTTCAAGACGGGCAGTTTTGTTGCACAGAGTTCGGCAACTTCTTCGGGCTTGTCTTCCCAAACGAGTCCGAATTTTCGCTTTTGTGCTGACAGTTCTTTGACCAGTGCAATCAATTCCTCACGCGATAAATCCTCAAAAGAGGGCGCGGGATTCTCGTTCATATTCTTTGCGGAATTGTCTTTGCTGGTGCGTTTTGCCATTGTGTTGCTAACAGAGCCGCAATTTTTTGGGATTGCGCCGAATCGGACAAAAAGTCCGAGAAACAACACTTTCAAGAATCGCATCGCATAACTCGCTTAGCGCAAAAAAGAAGGGGCGTTGATATCCGTTGCCAACACCCGGACCTCACAAGTACCGTTTACCAAACAACGCGATCGAACGCCCGCCAGACGGCGGACGCAAAGTTCATCGTTTTGGTAAACAGTCAAGCAGCACACCCTCGACAACCGACACAGAAAATCAGCGGCGAGTAAAAATGCTAGTCCTAAAAATAATCTTGTGAGGATTCGGTGTTGGACTAATGACTTTTCGTCTAAAAAAATGATTTAATCAGTTATTGAAAAATTTCGATTCGTTCTCTGGGGTTAAATGGTGGAAAATGATGGTAAGAATATATCCGATTCAGTTACTCGGTGCAAGATGCCCCCATGTTGCAGGCAGGAAGTGGGGGGCGTTAGCCCAACGGAGGCGACTCGCACCTCTTGATATTTTTGTGGAAAAGTATACACTACGAGAAGTGGTTTTTATCCTGTAATCCCACCGAATGACCAGTATTGCCCATCCGCACGATCATCTCGTTCGGCGATTCCTGATTGACACCGAACTGTTCGCAGACCTTTTGCGACACTACATCAAAAAGGCTGCCGATCAGCAGGCGGTCCAATTGCTCGATCTCACGCACTTGAAATGCCAATCGCCTGTTTCGATTGACCAGAATCTCGTCGAAGGGATCGGCGACTTGCGGTTCGCAACGACGTTCAAAGGGAGCCATCGGCAGTCCAACGTGTTTTTGATTTTTGAGCACCAGTCGACAATCGACCGACGGATGCGGGTACGAGGGCTGAAATACATCGTCCAAACATACGATCAATTCGAGGAGACGCACGAAGAGAATGAGAAACTACCCTATCCCGTCGTGATCGTCCTTTATCACGGGAAGAGGTCGTGGGAGTCGGTGCCGGAGATGGATGACCTTATCGACATCATCCCGGGGGCGAAAACTGGTTTGCTGGACTACACCTTGATTTTGATTGACATCTCGGTCATTCCACCGGGGGAATTTGCGGGGCATCCGGCATTGCGGGCACTGCTGGAAACATTGCAACGGGGATCGGAAGGCAAACTGGTTGCCAATTTTGACCGGATTATTGACTATTTTCGACCAGTCAAGAACGATCCAAGAACAAAGGGCTGGCTCCGCTCATTAGCCCGCTATGCAATGTCGGTGGCGAAAATTGGAACAGAACAAATTGCAAAAGCATTTTCAAAGGTACTTAACGAAAAGGAGGCAAACAGCATGGCAATGACAACTGCACAAGAATTGATACTGGAAGGAAAAGCCGAAGGGAAAGCCGAAGGGAAAGCCGAAGGGAAAGCCGAGGCGGGAAGAGGTATGGTGTTGACGTTCCTTCGGGCAAAATTTGGCAAAGTTCCGAAAGGAATTGAACAGACAATCCGCCAAATGAGCGACCCGGTTGCGCTAGAATCCCTGGCTGTACATGCTGCACACAGCAAGACGCTGGACGAGTTTTCCGAAGCGTTGTAGTGATCGGACTATACTTGGAGGCAAACAACATGGCAATGACAACTGCACAAGAATTGATACTGGAAGGAAAAGCCGAAGGGAAAGCCGAGGCGGGAAGAGGTATGGTGTTGACGTTCCTTCGGGCAAAATTTGGCAAAGTTCCGAAAGGAATTGAACAGACAATCCGTCAAATGAGCGACCCGGTTGCGCTAGAATCCCTGGCTGTACATGCTGCACACAGCAAGACGCTGGACGAGTTTTCCGAGGCATTAAAATGATGGCGGATTTTGGCGATTTTTCGAGGGGATTGTGTTGGAATAGCCCGTGCGACCAGCTCAATTCCCGCATCTCTATTTCGCAAACGCCGTCTTCAGGTCGTTGTAAAGTATTCTTGTTGCTTCATCGTTACTCAAATTCAAAAAAACATCTGGCTTGCCGTTGCGTTCGATATGGATGGTCGGTGAGGCACTTGCTCTCGTAAAAAGCAAAACTTTTCCGTATTTGTTTGACTGAAAATATCCCTTCTGAGAGGTAGGTGTGCTATATCCATGGGTTTTCCTCGTCAGTCCAATACTATTGATCGTATTGTCGATCAGGGAAATGTCGATGATCTCAGCATAGTCCATTTTTACCCCATACATGCCACGGATTCGAACGCCGTTATCAGTGATCTTCACGATAGGTTCCTTTTCTCCGAACAACAGCAATGCGGGAATAACAAGAACACTACCGACAAGCAAAACGCCGACAATCCATTGAACACTTCGACTGCATAGAATTCTATCTAAAGAACGTTCATCTGGCTTTTTTTCTCTATCTTCTTTTTTGCGAAACCGATTTCCCGTGTTTGCATAAATCACAAAAGCGAGTGTGCTTACCGTTATTATTCCCACCGTACAATAAAGCATCCCTGTGTTTTCGCCGTGAATACCGAAGGGTACAAGCATGATCCAAAAAATCGTCCAAAGCAAAAACCAGCCCGTGGAGCGGCACAAGGCTTTTGCGTCATACTTTGCTTGCTCCTCTTTTGGCATGGTGTTATAGCCAGCAATCAAAAACGCTCCTTTGCCATTCAACAGAAATAACGACATGACGATCATCGGAATCAAGACGCAGCCCCAAATGAGGGACTCGGTAACACTCATGTTTTCAAACATGGTTGCAGGTTTTCTTTCTGCGTAACCCTCTTTCCAAACATTGCAGTGAAAACCGTCAATCGTCGTTTCCGAAAACGTGACCCAAATTTTCGCTGGACGTTTCGTGCCTTGATAGTAAAGATAGACGCTGCGCAGACCCAGATTTGGATGCTCAACGATTTCTGAATTGTTGACCTCTCCCAATCGACCGAACAATTGGTCGATCCCTCGTGCCCATTCGATAACAGTGTCGGCGTTCGGCATGCCCGCTCTGAATGCATCGGTCATCGGATAAGATTGCAGGACAGCATCCGTATCTCTTTCGACAACCTGACGGACAAATCTTTCAGCGACATCGCGAATGTCGTCATTCTCTGTTGCATACAAATACGCCGCTGATGACACGAGCAAACAGACTGCCAAGAATATTAAGCCTCCGATTTGTTTCATCATTGTAGCGTCTCCCAAAAAACGATTGCGCACCAAATCACTCTTCATCTTCCACCAACTTCGCCGACGCGATAATCTGCTGTTGAATGTTCCCCGGGACGACATCGTAACGCAAAAATTCGATGCTGTAACTCCCTTGTCCCCCCGTCATTGACGCGAGTGTGCGGTTGTACGTCATCACTTCGGCAAGCGGCACTTCCGCCGTGATCGTTTGCATACCCCCCCCCGCATCGTCAATCCCAAAAGGACGACCACGCCGATTCGGCAAGTCGCTGTTCACATCGCCGACATTCGCAATCGGAACCGTCACCTCCATCTTCACAATCGGCTCAAGAAGTGCCGGTTTCGCCTTCTGAAAAACCTCTTTGAACGCCATCGAACCCGCCGTTTTGAACGCATGTTCGTTGGAGTCGACATCGTGATATTTTCCGTGATAGAGCTCGACACAAACATCCTGCACTTGGTAACCCGCAATGACACCTTTCGTCATCCGATCCTTGAACCCCTTTTCAATCGCGGGGAAAAAGTTCGACGGAATCACACCGCCGACGATACAGTCCACCCAAAGGAAATTGTTGGCTTCGTCGTAGGTGTGATTTTTGTGCGATGGGAATTGATCCTTGTTCGTAGCGTAAGTTTCCGGGTCAGTCCCCTTCGGGAACGGATACATCCGAATATGCACCTCGCCGAACTGCCCCGCACCGCCAGACTGCTTCTTGTGCCGGTACATCCCATCCGCATTCGCCTGTATCGTTTCCCGATACGCAATTTTCGGCTCGTGCGTGTCCAACTCGACTTTATCGCGGCGTTTGAGACGCTCCTGAATGACTTGCAAGTGCAATTCACTCATTCCCGTAATGACAAGTTGCTTCGTCTGCTCGTTTCGTTCGACGAGGAACGTCGGGTCTTCCTGCGTAATTTTCGTCAGTGCCCCCGACAACTTCGCTTCGTCTCCGCGACTCTTGGGAGAAGCAGCAAGCCCCACCATCGGTGTCGGAAACACAAACGGCTCCATCGTGAAGTCGCCGAGTGTCGTGCAAGTTTCCAGTTCTTCCAGTTTTGCCACCGCAACGATCATACCAGGGGTTGCCTCGTCAATCGGCTTCGTTTCGCCAGCCTGCATTTGGAAAAGTTGGGCGATTTTAATCCCTCGGCGACTCGTCGATGCAGCAAGCGACTGACCATTTTTGAGCGTACCGCTATAAACACGGAGAAAACTGAGTTTCTGCACAAAGGGGTCGATGCGAGTCTTGAACACCTGCGCAATGACAGGGCCCGCTGCGTCGGCTTTGATTTCGACTTCTTCACCCCCGGCATTTTTGGCAGTTCGCTTGATTTTGTCGGGAGCCAAACCGCACAGGGCAAAGGTATCCATCAGTTCCGTCAGCCCGACTTTGGTTTTGCCCGAAATGCAAATCACCGGAACAAGCGTACCGTCGAGCATCGCTCGCTGGATCAAGTCGCCGAGTTCGGCATCGGTCGGCGGTGTGCCTTCGAGATATTTTTCCATCGCGGCTTCATCGACGGTCACAATCGTTTCGATCAGTGCATCTTTGTAAGGAGAGCCATCGGCAAGAGCACTCACGACCCCTTTGAAACTTTTCCCTTCGCCGTCGGGGGTGTTGAACGGCACACATTCGGGACCGAAAACATCCTTGACGAGTTTGAGGAGTCTGTCGCAATTGGCTTTGTCATCATCCATTTTATTGAGGACAACGATGCGGGCAAGCCCCAGTTTTTTTGCCTCGGCAAAGACGCGGCGGGTATTGACTTCGATCCCCGAAGAGGCATTGACGATCACGGCGGCGGTATCGACTCCGTTGAGGGCACCGACGGTTTGTCCGATGAAGTCGGGATAGCCGGGGGTGTCGATGATGTTGAAGAGTTTGCCACCATGTTCAAAGTGAATGACACTGGTTTCGATGGTGTATTTGTGGGCTTTTTCTTCTTCGTCGAAGTCGCAGATGCTCGTGCCGTCATCGACGCTGGCGAGTTTTTTGACCGTCCCTGTTTCGTTGAGCAGGGTGTCGGCGAGGGTCGTTTTTCCTGATCCGCCGTGTCCACAAAGAGCAATGTTCCGAATATCCGATGGCGCGTACTTTGCCATAACTATCATAAGTAAGGGTTAAAAAGATGCGGCTATTTTATCAAAAGAAGCGTAAACTACAAGAGCGGCGGACGATCCACTTGCAGAGAGTTCCGTCCGGGTGGCTCAGCCCGAGCCATCGTCCAGAGAGAGAATCCGGTTATTTTGCCATTGAAAACAAAGGGGGCAACCCGGGAACGCGGGCATCTTGCCCGCCGCATCGCGTGACAACGTCGCCACGCAAGATATGCGTGAAACGGGGATAAATTGGTCATTTTCATGCCGTTCGGAGTATAGTACACCGTTGCTCAATTGGTATTGCTTTTGTTTCGCACGGAGGCACGGAGAACACGGAGGAATCGATTGGCATGTTCGACTCCTCCGTGAACCCCGTGCCTCCGTGAGAGCAAAAAATAGGCAATAGTATTTGTGAAATGGTGTAATAGTCTCCACGCCCCCTCAGAAACTGAACCAGCCTCGCATGCGTTGATACATGGTCGGCGATTTCGGAGGCTTGACCTCTTTGGTGACGGGCGGTTTGAGAGTCGACACTGCTGGTAGCGGAGCCGGTGCGAGAACTTGTTGAAACAAGAGCTGTGCCCAATGCTCCTCCAAGAGAGAAATCAATTCCGAGAAACGACCCGACGAACAACGACGATCCGCTACCGCCAGCATTTTTTGCAATTCGACCATTTCGTTGGAGGAGAACATCGTTCGCGCCGTCTGAACCCGCCAGGCAAGTTCATCGACCTTTTGTCGCAGCACCCCCTCAGCACCGCAAAGCGACAGCGGACAGTCCACTTTGACCGATTCAATGGTGGTGTTGGGATCGTTGATGGAGACTGCCAACAGATCGTAAGGTTGTAAGGACGCTCGCCACGTATGGCTCGGAGTCCCAGAGGGCGTTCGGCTGAATGACCGGATCATACGGTGCCCGGTCAATTCCGACATGGCACTTTCGGGACCGGCAACGAAAGCAAAATCCGCTTCCACCGCGAAGGGCGCATCATTCACCATATAGACAATGACCTTGTCCGGCAAATGGGTGTAACGAATCGTGAGTGGTTGGTGCGAGGGGGAATTTTCCGCAGCAGGTTGAAACGTCTGAAACGGTACGAGCGGCAACTGCCGGTAGGTATCGAGCAAATCGAACATTGCCGACTCCTGACCAAATGGCAGCGAACCCCCCCCCTCCATGAACATCATCACGTCAGCTTGGGCGAGTTGCCGGACAAATCGCTTTCGGCTTTGAGTGTGTGCCGGTGTCGTGACAAAATAATCGGTGGCGGCGTGGACAAACTGCACTCCCGGTAGCACACCCGATTGTAAAAAAAAGGGGACGGTTTCGATGGAGTTTAGCCCGTCGTAACCATCATTTTTCGTATCCGAAATTTGGGCAGGCCTCAAAAAACGGAGTGATTCTGTTTGCGAAAGGAGTCGCAGATCGAAGCCGAGCAATTGCAACGCTTGCAAGGAAGCGGCATTGGAGGGAAGCGTCGGCGTACAAAATTGCCGGATTTCCGATTGATCGAACATGGTGCCGCCGAGAAGATAGAGCGGCGCATCGGCGCGTTTTGCCTCGCCCTGTTTTATCGCGCCCTGTTTCACCTCGCCCTGTTTCGCCGCCATTTCGTTTGCCAAACGTGCATAAAAGCCGCTGACCTTTGCCGCACGCCAGCGATTCCACGTATCCCAAATCTTGCGATCGCTTTGCAGGAACTCCATTCGCTGCGTCAGTTTTTGCGCGAGGTACTGCTGCATCGGCATCGTTTGCCGAAGTTGTTGTTCATCGGGAAAGGGAAGTTGTTGTTCCATCTCTCGCCGGAACTGCGCGAAGGTATAATCGTCCGGCGGGTAAAAAGCAAAGGGGAGCTGCGCGTAAGTCTCCGGCGCAAGCACAATCGCCACGCCGCCATACGAAGGATGATGACGGAAGCGATTGGCAAGATCGAGAACGATCTCCGCCATCGCTTGTTGAACGGCAGGATGCAGCACATTGTATTTTCGGTCTTGGAGACCACCCCCGTCGCCCCCGTGGGGTTTACCGATCACAATTTCTTCCGTCAGTTCTGGATGCTGCGTGAGCAACTGTTCGAGCGAAGGAATCGGCAAATCGAATTCGATTGCCGGGATGAGCGTTAATTGCTCGCTATTGCATCGCCGGAACAGCAGTTCGAGGATGTTCCGCGAATCGCTGACGGTGGGATAGAGAGAGCCGTTGCTGGAAAGTACGGTCAGCGTCACACCGTCGTAACCGCCTCGATGAAGCGAGTTAATCAGTTGGGACTGCCCCCAGTATGCCCCCCGCCAATCCACGTCGTGATGGACTGCCAGTCGCAAAACATCGTCTCCCACCAACTGCCCGATCCGCTTTCGCTGTGCGGTGCCTTCCAATAATTTCGGGAGGCGTTGGTTGTCCTGCTGACCGGGCAAGGTAATGCGTGAAATGCGAACATTGCGGAAAAGGGCTTCTTGATGCGGTTGCCGATTGATGAGGACTAATTTGGAAGACTCCGTTTCCGCCCAAAAAAGGAATTGATGAGTGGCGGATGTCTGCGCGGACACGTCTTGCACGATTTCTTCGGCAAGGTACACATTCGCCGCAGCATGCATATTGCCAAAAAAATCGGTCTCGGTCGTATACCCATCAACAACAATGCCGACATCAAACGATTGGGGAACATTGATCGGATACTCCATTTCAACGAGGTAATACTTTCCCCACTCGGTTTCCATTGGCAATGAATACCACGTACACGAGCGTCCCTCTGTGGCGGGCAGGGCGGAAAAGTCAGGATTTCTCTCCGATTTTTCTGAAAAATATTTTTGCGAAAGGGGTAATTGCAAATGCCACTGCCGGGGGGGATCGTCCTCCTGCGAAGAGGATTTGGCACTATTTGATCTGCCGAACGGAGGAAATCTCAGCAGGGTTGCCGGTTTGGGGAACCCTGTGGCAATGCCGGTAATTTTTTTGGGCAAATCGGCAACTCTCGGCGGGGGGGGTAAGGGGGGCAAGAAACGGCGGGACGCTGGGTCGGCAGGCGGCAAGTCAGCGGGAAGCAGGTCTTTCCTGTCAGAGAGCATCCAACCGCCGGAAAGCCGAGTGGCTTGCGGAGCGAGAACGACAAACTGCTGACGGACTTCGGCGACTTGCCAATCGGAGGCGGAGGTACGTGGAAGGTTCAACAGAGAGCGGTTGGGTTTCACGACGGAAAGGATCACTTCGTAAACTCCTTCTTTGTCAGGAGTCACCAACGGAACCGGCAAAGGAACGGCTGGGGTGATTTGTGTATTGAAGTTGCCAATGGTCGCGGGAGTCTCCGGCGACGATACATCGGTCAGCGTGACATGGAGCACCAAGGGAGCAGAAGGATCGGAATAGGTCAACGCAATATCCGCTTTTGTGTTACGGGACAAAGTCGGCATTTCACGGGAAATGGACCCTTTTGCCCCCAGCAGACGAAGGGTGACATCTAAGATAGCCGACTGCTGGGGGGCAAAAATACCGTTGCCTTCACGAAAAGTGCCATCGAGCGACCAACCTTGTGTGGCATCCGCAACGGGAGCATCGGCGGCGTGAATCGAGATCGCTACGGTCAGGACGCAAAGCAGCAGCATTATTAAGACGGCAGACGGCAGACGGCAGACGGCAGCAGACGCAAGCGGGGCGGTAAGGGCAAAAGGTTTTTTGCCCCTACGACCGTCTGTTGTCTGCCGTCTCCCATCTGTTTTCTGTGGTCTCAAAAAAAGCATTTTCTCCCTGTGCGCAGTAACCCCCGCGAATTATGCCAATTTTCCCGAAAAAACGCCAGATCAATTTGGCAGGAAAAGCGATCGGGGAAGGAGTAAGGAGTACGCAAGCGGAAAGGAGCAGCCTCGGCACATGTGACTTCTTTCTCCTTACTCCTTTACTCTTACTCCTTTCCACTGCGGGTATTTTACTTTCCGGCGAAAGCCTTGACAGACAATGGCTCTTTTTGTAGGATGGGGGAACATGAGAGTTTGAACAAGCCAACTTTAGGAGAAGCAATCCATGAACCGACGTACTTTTTTGAAAGAGACAGCATCTTTATCCACTCTTGCCAGCGTGTCCGCCGTGTTGCCGATGTCGCTCTTGGCGCAAGAGTCAACGAGATCGGAGAACGACCGTTTGCATGTTGCCGTCAACCAATATACGGCAAACAATATTTTTCAACGGGAAAACAAGAATTTTTGGGACGAACTGGCGACGTTGAAATCCTGTGGCGTGGACGGATTCGAGGCGACGCTGGGTACTGCCAATGATGCGGAAAATGCGGGGAAGCGATTAAAGGATGCTGGTCTTGAGATGCGTTCCGTCTATGTTGGCGGCAACCTGCACGACCAAGCCCATGCCGACAGTGCGATCAAACGAATCGTGGAAGCCGCCGAAAAAGCCAAAGAATTCGGAACGAAATTCGTCGTTTTTAATCCCGATGCCAAAAAGGGGAAGACAGATGAAGAGCTGATATTGCAGGCGAAAAAAGCCGACGAACTGGGGGCGAAATTGAGAGCAATGGGCATTGTCCTCTCGTTCCATTACCACACGACGGAGTTGGAATTGGGCGCACGCGAATTTCATCATCTGCTTTGCAATACGGATCCCGCTAATTTCACGCTCTGCCTCGAACAGCATTGGTCTTATCGCGGCTGCGGCAATTCGCAGGTGGCACTCTTCGATCACCTCAAGTTGTATGCGTCGCGTGTGACAACGGCACACTTGCGTCAGTCGATCGACAATGTGTGGAGCGAGTGGTACGGAGACGGTGACATTGACAGCAAACGGTTGGCGGCAGCACTCAAAAACTTGCCGAAGTTGCCGCATATTGTCCTCGAACAAGCCGCCGAAGGAGGCACCCCGAAAACCATGTCTGCCGTCGAAATTTTCGAAAAAAGCATGGCGTATATCAGGCAAATTTTTTCCTGAGACCTGGAGCGGGTCATTTTTCGGCTACGCCCCCGCTCAGCCTCTCTCCGTTGTGGGCTAAAACATTCGGCATTGGGTCTATCTCCAGACAAGTTCAAGCACGCCGACGGCAAACAGTCCGAGCGAAACCAGAACGTTCAGTTGGAAAAAGGCGACATTGACACGTTGCAAATCAAGGGGACGGTTGGGACGTGACATGACAAGGAAGTGTTCCGCCACCAGCACCATCGCCGCCAATCCCACGCCGATACCGTAGATCACGCCGAAGGGTTCATAGACAAGCGGAATCATCCCCCACAGCACCACCGCGACGAGGTGGCACACCCTCGAAAGGCGAAAGGTCGCCGCGATCCCGTATCTGCCGGGGATGCTGTACAAGCCCTGCTTGTTGTCGATCTCGGCATCCTGCGTGGCGTAAATCAAATCGAAGCCCGCCGTCCAAAACAGCACTGCCAAGCCGAGCAGCAGCGGCGGCAACGGCACGGGAAACAACACCGGTCGCACGACCACCCAAGCCGCAAGAGGTGCCAACATCAATGCCCCCCCCAGCCAAAAATGGGCGGCTGTTGTCCAGCGTTTGGCGTAACTGTATCCGAGCAAAAAGAGCAAAACAGGAACCGAGGCAAATAGAGGAATTCGATTCGGCAGAAACAGTAACGTCGAAACGACAAAACCGGCAGAACAGAATATCACGAAGAGAAGGACGTTTCGTGGAGACAGGAGTCCACTTGGCAAATGTCGCTTTGCGGTGCGGGGATTTTCCGCATCGATCCTGCAGTCGGCAAAGCGGTTGAATCCCATCGCGGCACTCCGGGCAAAAACCATGCAGAGCAGGATACCGACGAGGTCAAGTCCGCGAAAAGGGGATGGCGGCGTTGCCAAAAGATTCAACTTCAACGCCATGCCGTAAGAAAGCAACGCAAAAGGAAGAGCGAAAAGCGTATGCGAAAAACGAACGAGACGGAGATAGTGAGCAATGATCTGCATGACGTGAGTCGGGACCTGAGCCGGGTTAAACGATTCCGCGTTTCCTTTCGTACTCGGTAATTTTGGCTTCCGATTGTAAGGTGAGACCGATTTCATCGAGACCATGGATCATGCAATGCTGACGGAACAACTCAATCTCAAAGGGCAGCGACAATTGTTTCCCATCGGAAACCGTCGTGTGTTCGAGATCAACGGTCAACGAGAGCGGTTTGTTCGCTGCTTCCAGTTTGAACAGGCTCTCGATCTGCTCTTCCGAAAGCCGAACGAGCAACAGTCCGTTTTTGAAGGAATTGTTGTAAAAAATATCCGCAAAACTGGGAGCGATGATGACCCGAAAACCGAACCCGTACAATGCCCAAGGAGCATGTTCCCGGCTGGAGCCGCAACCGAAATTTTTCCGGGTGAGCAGAATGGAAGCTCCCTGATATTCCGGCTTATTCAGCTCAAATGTCGGATCAGGCTCTTTGTCGTTGTAACGCCAATCGTAGAAGGCGAATTGACCAAATCCTGCTTTGTCGATCCGTTTCAAAAACTGTTTCGGGATGATCTGGTCGGTATCCACATCACTGCGATCCATCGGCACCACCAGACCGGTATGCTTGGTAAAAGGCTGTATCGTCATCGTTAGGGTAAACTGAAGGTTTGAAATTTCTGATGCCGAACATTTTAGCCCGACAACGGAGGGCGATTGAGCGAGGGCAAAGCCGAAAAACGACCCGCTCCGGGTCTATGTTCGTGGCTACGGAGTCCAGTCTAGCATTTTTTTTCTGAATTTCCAGAGGACAGAGGACAATCGTGAGCGAACCACCCCCTCCCCCACTCCCACTCCAATTTTTCACAAAATAAGGTACACTTTCTTCCGTAGAACGACTCCCCTAAACAATAATGATCTTAAAACTTGGAATTCCCGCTGGTAGTCTGCAAGAAGCGACATTTGAACTTTTTCGCAAGAGCGGCTACAATCTCTCCGTTCAGCCGCGAAGTTATGTCCCCACCATCGACGATGACGAAATCGAATGTCTCTTGATTCGCGCTCAGGAGATGGCACGATACGTTGCCAATGGTGCACTTGATGCCGGACTGACCGGGTACGATTGGATCGTCGAAACGAACTCCGATGTCAAGGAAATTGCCGAATTGCGTTTTTCCAAAGTGTCTCGCCGCCCCGTCCGTTGGGTGCTGTGCGTTCCCGAAGACTCGCCCGTTCAAACCGTGCAGGACTTGCAAGGCAAACGCATTGCGACGGAAGGAGTCGGACTCACGACGCAGTTCCTTGCCAAGCACGGTGTGACTGCCGAAGTCGAGTTCAGTTGGGGCGCGACCGAAGTGAAGCCGCCAAAACTTGCCGATGCCATCGTCGAAGTGACCGAAACAGGGAGTTCGCTCCGAGCAAACAAACTACGCATCGTTGCCGAAATCCTGCAAAGCACGACGCGGTTCATTGCCAATCACACATCGTACAACGACGAATGGAAGCGACGCAAAATTGACGACATCGTGCTGATGCTTCGGGCGACCATGGCGGCGGAAGGAAAGGTCGGCTTGATGATGAACGTGCCGAAAGCAAAACTCGACGAGGTGATTGCGATCCTGCCCGCGCTGCAAAACCCGACCATTTCGGGACTTTCCGACAACCAGTGGTTTGCCGTTTCGACAATCATCGAAGAATCGATGGTTCGGAAATTGATCCCGCAACTCAAATCGTCCGGTGCTTGCGGCATCGTCGAGTATCCCATCTCCAAAATTATTGAGTAGCCCTTAGGCTTTCGCCAGAAATGAACATGCCATTTTTCAGCCTTATCACATTCCGTGGAGCAGAATACAGTAGTCAGTAGTCAGGAGTCAGAATAGTGCTACCACACCATTTGACTCTGGTAATTCCTTACCGCATGCGACTTCTGGCTTCTGACTTCTGACTCCTTGCTCCAGAATGAAAAATAAAAAAACAGACCAGTTATTTCCTGGCGAAAGCCTTCACCAACCGATGAAAACAGAAAAACCAACCTATCATCTTACCGAGGAGGTCGTCTGTGCGGTGACTCACGCATTGGGCGGTTATCTGGGCGCGGCGGCGGTGGTGTTGTTGATACTGTTTGCCGTGTGGAGTGGGTCGCACGACGTTTCATGGAAGGTCGTCTCTGGTTCGATCTTTGGAGCCACGATCATTATTCTTTACTCGGCTTCGACCATCTATCATGCCGTCACGCACCACCAGGTCAAAGACTTGTGCCGATCCTTCGACCAAATGGCAATCTATGCGTTGATTGCCGGCACTTATACGCCGTTTTGTTTGGTCACATTCCGGCAAATCAATCAGGTTCAAGCGTGGACGGTATTCGGTGGTATCTGGGGAATCGCGATTGCAGGAATTTTGTTTGAGGTTTGGACCAAGCGGCAATGGAAATATCTTACGACCACCATCTATCTTGCAATGGGCTGGGTCGGTCTGCTGCTCCTGAAACCGTTGACCCAACATCAAGACATTTTTGCATGGGGCGGACTCGTTTGGCTGGTGCTGGGGGGCGTGCTTTATTCATTGGGAGTTGTCTTCTTCCTTTGGCGGAGTTTGCCGTATAACCATGCCATCTGGCATCTCTTCGTGTTAGGGGGAACGATCGCGCACTTCTTTTGCATCCTGTTTTATGTGATGATGTGACGAACCGCTTGGACAAGCCACGAGCCGGGTCAGGTCTGCAACATGGCTTCCAGAGCCATGCCATAAAACGTATATTCGACATCGCTCTGCTGGTCCCCCGCCAATCCGAAAAAACCGCCATCGGGAGAACGCAAACTCGTCGCGTAATTCCGCAGTGCCGATCGATTCACCTGACCAGCAGCATCAAGATCGTGCAATGCCATCAAAGCGGAAAAACTGCTCAATAAGTCGGGCAGCGGAATTCGTGCATGGGCTTGAAAGCCGCCAGAAGGCTGCTGGCATCGACAGAGAAACTCAACCGTCTTCTGCTTCTCCGGCAATGGGACTTCGAGCAACGTCAAAAGCCCCACCGCCGCCGCAGTTGGATTCGTACCGCTATACCGAAGCGGTGATAACTCGACAAATCCGCCATCCGTCCGGCGACGTTCCAAGATCGGTTCCACGGGAATTGCCCATTCGGCTTCGCCCAGCAATTCATAAAAAATGGCGGTCAGAAATGTTGTGTACGTACTGGAATGAACCGATTTTTCGGAAGCGGCAAAGCAACCATCCGCACAGCGGAAACGTTCCCAGCGACCCAGAAGGGCGGCAATCTGTTCCGGCACCCATTCTTTTTCCTGAACCGTATTGACGAGGGACGCACAAAAAGTCCAGGAAAGGATTTCCGCAGGGGATAAATCGTTTCTTTGCAATTGTTCCGCGAGAAAGCCGGTAACACCCGCGATGAGTTTTTCGTCATTGAGCATCCCGAGTAGAAAGAGACCGCGCAGAGCAAAGGCGGAGTAATAGAGATCGCCGCTCCCTTTTCGTCCGCGAAAGCCCCCATTTTGATCGAGTGCGGCGAGAAAGCAGGCGCGAAGTTCGTCCCGCCGCTGCGGCTTTTCCCGCAACATCCCGGGCAGAATTCGCCCTGTTAATTGTGCAAGGTAGGAAATCATTCTTAGGCTCTCGCCGGGAAGTTTTATATCCAGTTTTGCCGTATCTCTCATTCTGAGCGGTAGAATATAGAAGTTAGGAGTTAGGAGTTAGAAGTTAGAATGGTGCTACCGCACCGTTTTTTCGGAGGTACTGCAATACCGCTTGCGTATTCAGACTCCTAACTTTTCTTTACTTTTTGCCCTTGACAATCTCACGGCAAGCATTTGCAATATGTGTCTTGCCGAAACCATGTTTGTTGAAGAGATAATTTTCCGTGGCGACTTCGCCGAACTCGTCGGGTACACCGAGGCGTTTGATCTTGACGGGACAGTGCTCTGCAAGCGTTTCACACACGGCACCGCCCAGTCCGCCGATGATCGTTTGATTCTCGACTGTCACCACCACCCCCGTCTTTTTCGCCGATGCCGCAATGTCATCGACCGGAAGCGGTTTCACGCTCGGACAGTGCAACAGTTCGACACCAATCCCTTCGCCCGAAAGTTCCTTCGCCACTTGCAATGCGAAGTGTGTCATGTAGCCCGTCGAAACAAGCGTCACGTCTTTTCCCTCGGTGAGCCGTACTGCTTTGCCGGGCTTGAACTCGTATGTCGCGTCGAAAATGGCAGGTATCTTGGGACGCAGCAACTGCATATACATTCCGCCGAACGTTTGTGCCATGTAATGCATGAGACTGCGTAGTTCATACACGTCGCACGGGCTGAAGACTTGCATGTTCGGCATGGCACGCATGATGGCAAGGTCTTGAAAACACATGTGCGTTCCGCCGTTCGCTCCTTGCGTGATTCCGGGACCGGTGCCGACGATCTTGACGTTCGTGTTGGCGTAAGCGACGCTGAGGGTGATTTGGTCATAGACCCGGCGAGTGGCAAAACAGCAGAAGGATGCACAGAAGGGAATCTTTCCTTCGGTGGCAAGTCCTGCCGCAACGCCGATCATGTTCGCCTCGGCAACGCCGACATTAACGAAGTTGTTGGGGTGTGCTTTCAGCACCGTCGGATTCGTTCCCGACGCTTTGCTCAAATCGGATTCGAGGCAATAAACATTGCGGTTCGCGTCCATGAGTTCGTTGAGAACCTGCGCGTAAGCAAGCCGCATTTCCTGTTCGTGGAGTGTGTTGAGATTTTCAATCATGTTTAATTTCTTGTTAAAGTTAAAGTTGACAGAGCTGCAATCGTCAGATTGCGTTCGTTGTTCGTTATTGCAATTTTTTGACCACACCGTTGACTTTGATCTTAAAAACTTCTATGCTTTCGAGACCGTCGTTGTCAACGGCTTTGACGGCAATCACGTATTCACCGGCTTTGAAATGATGTGTCTGCTTTCCTTCACTGTCGATGACCTTTGTTGCCTTAAAGCCTTTTTTCTCGTCAAAATCAAAGTCCCAAGCGTAAAAATTGATCGCCGCTTCACTTTTGGCTTTCGCCGCAAATTCAATTTCTGCATTGCCCCTCATGTCCCGCGACAATTCCCGTATCTTGACCGTTATTTCTGCGGGTCCCTCGGCGACGGCAACGATTTTATTGACTTCAACGAGTTCAATGATAATATTTTCTTTCACCTTGAGACGTGCCACCTCTTGCCTCGCGCCACTTCCGCAGGAAAAAGCGATCATGGAACCAACCGGTTTTTTTTCCTTAACATTTTTGTCGTACAACTTTTTGTCGTCGCGTTTAATGGCAGAGAGAAAATTATCAATGACATTGCGTCCGACGTTATCGCTGCGTTTGACTTGTATCGGGATACCCTCTTTTTTGCCATCCATTCCGCCATCGCCACGTTTTTTTGTGTTCGGCACACCTCCGAATTGTTGGACGATCCAGTCCTGAAACTCAAATGCGTCTTCGTAGCGCAACTTATTGTAGTTGAACCTGTGGAAATGCACCGTACAGAGTTCGCTGAACATGTCCATTTGTTTTTGCAGTCGTAGTTCCGCCACTTTGACGGCTATCGTCGATTGATCGATGCCGATGAACCGCCGCCCTAATCGCTCCGCAACCGCAACTGTTGTGCCACCGCCCATGAAAGGGTCGAGAACAACACTTTCTTCTTTGCTTGCAATTTTGATAATGCGTTCCAGCAATGCCTCCGGTTTTTGCGTGGGATAACCGATTCGCTCCTTGGACAGATTATGCAACACTCGAATATCGTCCCATACGTCTTGCAATGGCAATCCTTTCATGTCTTCAGGATACACCTTTAGTCGCGGCATTCCCCCTTTCTTTTGGGGCCAATGAATCTTGCCCATCTTGTCGAGTCGTTCGAGTTCATCGGGAACGTATGCCCAGTGCCTCCCTTTTGCTTTCACGTCAATATTTCGCCACGGCTTTCCAGAGATACCCCGTGTCGTTCCTGCACCTGTCAAATCTGCTCGTTTATATTTTCTGCCATTTTCGTCAACACTGTCAAAAAATTCTTCTAAATACTGTTCGCTATAATTTTGATAGATGACATTCCATTGATGGGCACTTGATTTTTGGTAGTAAAAAATACTGTCATGAATATTTCCGCATCGGTCAGCGGAATTATGCGCGGAATTTCTTTTCCATACAATCTCATTACGGAAATTCTTTATCCCGAAAATTGTATCTAAAATGTCCACACGAATATAAGCGTCGGCGTGCCAGTCGCAATGCAGAAAAAGGCTGCCTGTTTTTTTCAGGAGGCGGTGCATTTGTTCGACACGTTCTTTGAGCCATGCGATGTAGTGGTCGATTCCTCCCGCCCAGCGATCTTCAAAACTGCGAATTTCCCCCTCGTCCCCCCAAATCACCTCGTAGTCGCGATTGCTGAAAAACGGCGGATCGAGATAAATCAAATCGACCGACTCGCTTTCCAGCGTCTTCATGATTTCTAAATTGTCGCCGAGAATGAGCCGGTTCATTAAGGAGGCAGGAGGTAGGAGGCGCGCCGCGATGCAACGCACCTACACCGGTGCGCATGCGACTTCTAACTTTTAACTCCTTTGTTAGTACGGCAAATCGAACGGTCCACCGGTGACTGCGGCGAGGTATTGGTCGTGCGTCTTGCGATCAGCAACTTTGATGTTGTGGCTGCCGACTTGGTTTTCGACCATCGTGCAACCCTTTGCCTTGATCGTGTGGGCGATGAGCATCGTTGGCTTGCCGTTTTTGAACGATTTCGCTTTTTCGATCTTGTCGAAGATGTCGTTCCAGTTGTGTCCGTCCATCTCCAAGACGTTCCAGCCGAACGCTGCCCATTTGTCCGTCAGTGGCTCCAGGCTGAGAATTTCTTCTGTGGTGCCATCGATCTGCATTTTGTTGTAGTCGGTCATGGCGATGAGGTTGTCGAGTTTCTGGTGTGCGGCGAACATGCCCGCTTCCCAGTTTTGTCCTTCGTTGCTCTCGCCATCGCCGATGATGCAAAACACCTGATGCTTCTTGCCGTCCTTCTTCGCTGCAAGAGCCATTCCGCAAGCGGCAGAGAGTCCCTGTCCGAGCGAACCGGTCGTCATGTCGATCCCCGGTACGGTGCGTCCGTCGGCGTGGCTGGGCAGTTTTGTACCGTCGGCGTTAAGAGTGGCGAGCCACTCTTTCGGGAAGAACCCGCAGTACGCCAGCGTTACATAGAGTACCGGAGCGGCATGTCCCTTGGAGAGCACCAAGCGGTCACGGTCTTCCCACTTGGGGTTGGCGGGATCGGTGTTCATCGACCGGTAGTAGAGCGTCATCATCATCTCGACGAGCGATAACGCCCCGCCGATATGCCCCGAACCGCTGCGACAGATCATGTCGGTCATCACATACCGCAGTTCCGCCGCCAGGCGATCCATTTTGTCCTGTTGAAATTCTTCTTTCTTTGTCATTCGTTAAGTACCCGAAGTGGGATAAAAAATTTTGTCACATACTCCGTGCCCTTTGTGCCTTTGTGAGAAAAATAAATTCTCGCACGAAGGCACAAAGGACACAAAGGGAAATACTCGTCCATTTACACTCCACAGCATCGTAACATTTTTAACGAAACTTTGCAAGTAGACCCGGATGGGGCGGTGCCGACCCGAGCGCGTCCTACCGGCACGTTGTCCATTGACAGATTTCTCTCTGTTTGTTAGAATCTGCCCCGCAAGGGGTTGATTGTTTTCATACGTCCTCGCGCAGCCGCTTCTGTTGTCGGGCTGACACATTCGGCTTCTGGTCTTTTCAACCGACTTCAGTAGAGTAACCAGGTATGATGAATTGGCTTCTCATCGGCTATATGTGGCTCTTTGTGCATCGTCCCTTTGAAATATGGACGTTCCTCGGAGATTTGCGTATTGAGCGGGTTTACCTGCTCTGTGTCATCCTTGCCTGGTTCGTCAGCGTCTCGGAAAAGCGGTCACTCGGAAATATTTTTACGCCCGCAGCATTTTTGTACACGTTGGCGATTACCGCCGCGACGCTGTTAAGCCCCTACTCGACTGTTTTAGACAACTATGACTTTCAAGAGTGGCTCAAATACCTTGTCTTCTTCGTGCTTCTGATGACGAGTGTCAAGACCGAAAAGGATTTGAAGATCATCGTTTCCGGTTTTTCCGTTGTGGCTTTCATATTCATCGCACATTCCTATCGGGAATTTTTGCATGGTCGGGTCGATTATGCGGCTGGTGCCACGCGGCTCGTCGGGGTCGGTGTGACGTTCAGCGAGTTTAATGACTACGGCACCATGATCGTTTGTATGCTGCCGTTGATTTTTCCCATGCTCACCTTGTGCAAAAAACACTGGCACTATCTTTTTATTGTAGGATATATTCTCTTGACACTCCGTAGCGTGATGTTGACCGGTTCACGAACCGCCTTTGTTATGGTGGTCGCACTGATGGTTCTGGCGGTGTTGTTTTCGCGGTACCGTCTCCGAATACTTCCTTTTCTCCTTCTCGCCGCTCCGATGGGCTGGTTGGTCATGCCGGAAGAACTCCAAAATCGCTATCGGACGATTTGGGACTCCTCCATGAGCGACCAAGCCAATCAAAATATGCGTGGGCGAATAACAGGTTTTAATGAGGGAATGGCGAATTGGGCAAACAACCCGCTCTTTGGCGTGGGACCGGGGTGCCACGGAGTATCCATGGGGCATGGCTTCCAAACACATAACCTGCCCGGTCAAGTGGCGGGGGAGACGGGAACACTCGGCGTGGTCACGTTTCTATTGATGCTCTCCTGCTTCGGGATCAACCATTACAATATATGGAGAAATTATAAATATCTTCAAGAGAAAAATCTTGGCAACGAAGGATTATACTGTTGGCGGGTCTCCCTTGCGGTGATGTTTGGCGTTCTCATGATATTGTTTCAAGGGCTTGGGTTGCATAATGCCTTCCGCTATCCTTGGCTTTGGTTCGGTGCCTTCCAAGCACTGGCAGCGATGCTGATGCAGGAAAAAGTGACTGCCGCCATCCAGGGAAAACTGCTGCCGAATCTGCTGGACATACAGGCAAAGAAAAAGTGAACCGCTGGACAGAAGAATACGGGAGGAGATAGTACTACAGCGCAATCGTGTGGGAGACAAAACCTCATTTTCAACCTTATTTTCTGACAAAAACAACCTCAGTAGCCCGGTGGCCCTCCTCACGAACCTCATTTACCTCATTCGCGTTTTGGTGCAACGTGCCGCTCAAAAGCGCAATGAAGTAATGAGGTTAGACATCAGGGGATGCCCGCACTTTTTGCCATTTCCTGCCTCGGTCGGCTATCGCCGACGTTGCCTTCCCATGCCGATAGATTCCCTCCTGTCAAGGAAACGGCTCCTGACCCGAATACCGCTGTAATCATTTTTTCAGTTCGTACCTCGATTGACTCGCCTAGTCGATTTTGTTAAAATCGTGGCGATTTCACGAATTGCTATTTGTGAATCTCCTTGGATCTGTTATGATCCTGCCCTCCTTGGTCGTAATAGCAAATGATACCA
>Ga0123353_10001349_pt1 | contig 30097 bp, 27 predicted proteins | sample TergutLab28metaG_3_FD_92763 | JGI IMG/M metagenome (GOLD analysis project Ga0123353, IMG submission 92763) | Labiotermes labralis P3 segment gut microbial communities from Petit-Saut dam, French Guiana - Lab288 P3 | ecosystem: Host-associated > Arthropoda: Insects > Digestive system > Gut ...
GTCGGAACTTACCCGACAAGGCATTTGGCTACCTTGAGAGAGTCAGAGTTACTCCCGGCGTTTGCAGGCCCTTAGCCCAGTTGGACCCAGGTTTCAGGTACCTGTACTGGCCAGGATTCAGAAGCCGTTCACAAGCTTTCGCTCTTGCGGCTTCCTGTGTTTTTATTAAACAGTCGAGACCCCTTTGTCACTGCGACCTGCTCTCCTAACACAAGGCTAGAAGAACAGGCACCCCTTATACCAAAGGTACGGGGCTAATTTGCCGAGTTCCCTCGCATTAGTGTATACCCGACACGCCTTAGGTTTCTCGCCTAGGGACACCTGTGTCGGTTCTAGGTACGATCATACAGGATCCTTCATAGTGCGCTTTTCAGTGGCTCCAGGGATGAGCTGAACCTCCCTAAAACGGGTGGCTATTCCCATTTTCGTCCGGTTCTCGTCATTACGGCACTCCCCGGATGTATACGGTTAAACAAGGCGAAGACCTTGCTCAGCTTACCCCGAAACGTTAACACTATGCTTGCGTTACCGCGCGTACCTGCATGGTTCCGGAATTTTAGCCGGATTCCCTTTTTCGGCATAATCGGTTAAGTTATGCCTTAGGATCGACTTACCCCCGGCTGACGATCGTTGCCGGGGAACCCTTGCCCCTTCGGCGGAAAAGATTCTCACTTTTCTTTGCTGTTACTACCACCGGGATTCGCAATCCTAATCGGTCCACTGGACCTCACAGCCCAGCTTCTGCCCAACTAGGACGCCTTCCTACCAGCGCATCTTAAGATGCGTTCTGAGGTATCAGTAGCTGGCTTAGCCCCGTCAATTTTCGGGGCCGTCAGCCTCGGCGGGTGAGCTGTTACGCTATCTTTGAAGGATGGCTGCTTCTAAGCCTACCTCCCCGCTGTCTGAGGCTGACGACGCCCTTTGGTTTGACATTTAGCCAGCATTTGGGGACTTTAACCTCAGTCTGGGTTGTCCCCCTCTCGGTCGTGGAGCTTACCCCCACTAACCCGCTTCCCGAGGTATACGGTGCGGGTGGATTCGTAGTTTGAAAGGAAAGTGGACCATTTCTGATCCTTGTTTCCCAATCAGTGCTCTACCCCACCAGCTGCCTCGCTCAGGACTGGGCTCAGGCCCACTTCGGAAGGAACTAGCTATCACCAGACTAGATTGGTCTTTAGCCCCTAGCCCCAGGTCTGGGGAACAAATTGCACGTCAGAACCCTTTCGGACCTCCACTAGGCTTTCGCCTAGCTTCATCCTGCCCAGGGCTAGATCGTCTGGTTTCTAGTATGTATAGTTATGACTTCAGGCCCTTTCAGACCCTGCACCTGACTCTTGCGAGCTGCGTGCTTGTTGGTTTCCCTTTGCTTACAAGTATTACCTTTTAGGCTTGCCATAGCTATAAACTCCCCGGCCCGTGTTTCGAGACGGAACGCATAACCCTGATCCACCTTCTTCGTACACCTATATCACTATAGTTTCCTTCAGAAGGCTTCTATTCTTCTGGGCCATGCACGTCTGTAACTGTCTGGTTTCAGGCACTTTTCACCCCCATTCCGGGGTACTTTTCAGTTTTCCGTCACCGTACTATTGCGCTATCGGTCTTGAGGCGTATTTAGTCTTGGAAGTTGGTGACTTCCAACTTTCCACTCCGAAGCCACGGAGTGGTAGTCTGGGACTCTCACAACTCTTTTTGGTTTACGCTTAGGGGGCTGTCACCCTCTGTGGCGGGCCTTTTCAGGCCACTTCAGCTTTACCAACGAAGAGAACGTAAGGCCCTTAACCCTACATCTCCCATACATTTCTGTGTGGGATTCGGTTTGGACTGTTCCCATTTCGCTCGCTGCTACTAAGGGAATCCCTATTGGTTTCTTTTCCTCCCCCTACTAAGATGCTTCCGTTCGGGGGGTTCCCGCTCCATAAAGGAGCAACAACCTCGCGGTTGTTGAGAAGTCTCATTCAGGTATCCTCGGTTCTAAGGCTGCTTGCGCTTACCCGAGGCGGTATCGCGGCTTGCCGCGCCCTTCTTCGGCTCTCAAGCCGAGCCATCCTCCAGACAGCGTGGCATGTTACGGGCCAATGGTAGTATCTGTTTGGCGTTTGGTGAAACACACATTATTTCAATTAAGTGTTTTTGGCGTCGTTGTATATGCTTGACCTGTGCATGGTGTCATTTTAAGCGCCAGTAGCGCCTATTCACCGCTTCACCCCCCATCGTTTTCTGGTGGGGAGCTGCATCGTTTATTTGTGTAACCCATGTTACTGGGATTGCATATGAAGCATACCCGGCCAATATAAGTGTATCGCTACACTCCAACCGCGCTTGTCTTTATACCCCCTAAAGGGCATTTGACAACTACTTCAGCTGCATACACCATCAATTTCTTGAAGATGTACCCCGAAACGATCGGGAAACAATCTAAATTACACACGTTCAAATAAACCTGCCGCATCATACAGGACAGCCCAGACAACTTTTGCTCCAAATAGACCAAACAAGAAGTTGGAATTTAAGGCAGTTAAAGAAGCGAATTATCTAATTTCACCCCACTAAACCACACCCAAACACCACACAAACCACGATTTTAAGACCAACAACACATAAACAACCCAAACAATACACAGACAAACACAAAACACCCATACTAACCCGCCGCCACACATCTAAAAAACACAGATACACCAACACAACACACAAAAAAAATAGACAACTCACTGCACAAACCCACAACACCCAAGTTTCCACCCCAGATACACATCCGCCTGCACAAACACCACCAAAATAACCCTAAGAAGGCATCAGCACCAACTTTCACCATCAAAAAATACACCAACCACAAAAACATTGCCTTGTTAACCAGATACAAAAACAAACAAAAAAGCACACATCAAAACAACCAGCACACAAACAACCATAAACAGCACAAAACCCCGACCGCTAGAATTTACGCACACTACTTTCGTGCCAGGACCATGAAATAAAGCAGTAACTTTATTTGGGTAAAGTTTTATGTGTCTGTATAATCTGGGCATTTGGATGCCTCGATAGCTCAGCCCAGTAGAGCGGCTGCCTTGTAAGCAGCAGGCCGCGGGAGCAAGGCCCGCTCGAGGCTCCATCCTTTTAAATACAAACCCGCCCCATTTCAAGTGTTCAAACAAAAAAAACCAAACACCCACAGAGAAACCAATCTACGACTACAAACAACACCTCGCAAGACACCAACACAACATAAAACAACGCCAAGCTGAGAAATCACCCAACAATTTCTAAACCTAATTAAACGCGATATTTTGCTCGACACCATAGCCGACATTGTAGTTTAACCCTTTTTGAAGCGATCACCACCACAGCTCGCCCATCACACATAATGCAGGCAACATTGGTTCGGACAGGCCTTACTCGAAGAGATACTTGACAGATTGAATAATACTTGCGGCACAACATCAAAAAAGTTACAGAGTAAATTTAATATCGTATGATGAATATTTCAATTTATTCACACTAATAACGATTTAAATCATATAATGTGAGAAAAAATGAAACCTTCAAAAATCGTAATTGGGCTGATTGCAGTTAGTGCCATGTTGAGTTTAATTTTAGTTGGATATGGCATTATTATTGGCTTTGGTACACAAGATACAACGATAGAGAATACTACAGAAAATACTACTGAACAACCCACAATTCAAATTCTCTCTCCTCAAGAAAACACAACATACCAAACATACAATGTCCCGCTCAATATAGCAACAAAAAATGCAACAACAAAAGTCATCTACAACATAGGAAGATAGGCGAAAGCACTTCTTACGTTAAAAACACTACTTACACCGAAAATACAAAAATGATCGACAACCTCTACATAGGAGTGTATAACCTGACCGTTTACGCTTTTGATGCTGAAGAAAACATCATAGATCACAAAACCACCAGCTTCACCATAGATTATCCCAATCTAACCCAGCAAGAACTACAAGAAACCATCAACTACTTTAAAGACCAGGGATTAACAATCGAACCGGCACGCCACCAGCTAATTATTAAGGGTTCTGTGATTTTTGAAAGTAAAGAAGAGTTTGCAACTTTTGTAAAAACACATGGAATAACCACAATTCTAGAAATTGATGAACCGTCACCATATGTTTGGTTTTCCATCGAGGTATACAGTGATCTACTGCCATTACCAGACACATTTTCAGGCCTTGTCTCTATATATAATCATAGCCGCGGAACTACACCATGGCCAGCTACATATAGTTTCGCAGTCAAAATTATCTAATTTTTTTATCATCTTATTTTTTCTCCAAATGGTGATCAACAAGTATTCGCGATAATTAGAGAAAATATTTCATAAATTGTACGCAACATATCGATGCATAGCTCCGAGGGAACGCGCAGGGTCAGTCAAATAGGTGTGTTTACAGTCAAAATGGTTTTATTTTGTTATTCCTTTTCCACTACAGCCCTTTTAATTTGAACCTAAAAATCAATCGTGCTTTTAGAAACAGACTCTCCCAAACAGACAAACTTGTCAGAGCCGCCGCTTCTTCAAGGTTTAGTTGATCAATGTCGAAATTAAACCACAATTAGATTAGCACAATAATCGGCTAAGCAAGTCCTTAAGGGAATTTACGGATAACACAAAAAACCAAGTCCGCCCGTAGAGGAGCAAAAAGAGCCCGAAATCAACCACATACGGACAGCCAGCTCAAACTGGTCAGATGATGACATCTAATGAGGCAACACAGCAGACCCGCTCGAACGCCTAAACATATTTTAATCTGAAGTTTCTGGTTCTTCTTCGCCCTTTGATGCAAGCTTTGCCTTGATTGCTTTGGTGTCGGGCACCATAAGTTTGTATTTGCGGGCTTGGGTTGAGACGATTTCGTGTTCAAAGAGTTTTCGCAGACTACGGAAAACTTTTTTTGAAGGCTCTCCGCTTTTGTCAACAAGTTCTTGGAGAGTTAATTCTTTCCCTTCTGCTTGTAGTGTTGCAACGACTTTTTCGTCAGTCTTATTCAGTTTCACCTATACTACCTCAATGATAGTTTTGTTTCACTATAAGCGGCAACTGGGCATTTGTATTTTGCGGTAGTTCAGGTAGTTCAAGCGACCGATATAGGTCAAAGGCTGAGAAGAGTCATGTGAAATTACGGTTTTTCAGCTTAGCTTACAACAACTTAAACAGCAACTAAGTCACTACTGCACTCTGCAAGCAGAGGTATAAACGAGTTAATTTGTAGCTATACAGAAAGTTTACCTATAAGAACGCGATATCCGCTTTCTCGTGCTAATACCTCACAGTTTCCAAATGTGGTACAGAAAGTTTCGGGGAGAATTTTTGCGCCGATTTTACTTCGGATAACCATCTGGAAACTGCTACCAGGCACCATCACTTTTGGTGCGCCCTCTATGAGGGCTTTCACGATGTCCATACCTGCGCTAACGGGTGGATTAGAAAGTACGCAATCAAAAGTTAGGCCCAAGACGGGTTCATAGAGGTCTCCATGGCGCACTTCTGCATTATTGATATGATTAGTTTCTAGGTTTTTCCTTGCTAACCGTACCGCGCGCATATTTACATCTGTCATAACCACCTGTAGCTTAGGACTAGATGCGGCTGTGACTATACCTACAACACCGTATCCGCAACCGATGTCTAGCACAGAGCCTTTTGAGGGTAAAACCATGGCGTCGATAAGTACATGAGTACCTAGGTCGACTTTTTTTTTGGAAAAAACGCTTGCGGAGGTCATGAATTCAAAGTTACGGCCTCGAAGGGAAGCGCGAATTATACCAAAGCATTCGTTGCTCTTAGGCGCTGAAGAAAAATAGTGTTCTTGGGAGTTATTTTTCCTGCTCATCGCCGCCAGTCCCGGTTTTCCAAACCTTAGGGTAAACATTGCGCGGCATCAGCACTCGTGCCAAAGTCGCCACTGTCCCATGTCGCATATCCACTATGTCCTGTGTGGAAACCTCTGCGCGTCCAAGTGCTATGGCTTCACCTTTGAGGGTATATATGGCGATTACGTTGCCTTTTTCGATGCCGGTTGATACCTGTAGAACGCCTGGTGCGGTCAAACTGGCGCCATGGCAGAGGGCGTCAACGGCTGAGTCACGGACTATGATTTGGGGTAGTTGCATAAGTGCGGTTTCCATGGGTTCGATGAATTTGTGAAGATTTGCAGGGTCTTTGGTGCGTTCGTATTCACCAAACCAGTAGGCTACATCATGGAGAGTGACGCATTTGGGGCTGGTTTCTTGAAATGGTCCTGCGCGGGAGCGTCGGAGTTCTTGCATATGTCCGCCTACGCCTAGGATTTCGCCGATGTCATAGCAGAGTTTGCGGATGTAGGTTCCGCCTTCACAGCCGACTTTAAAGAGTACATGTCGACCGTTGTGTTCTAGGTAGTCAATGTAGTAGATGCGTCTTGTTCGTAGTTGACGTTTTACTGAGCTGCGCAATGGAGGGCGTTGATAAATTTCATCCTCAAAGAGACTTAGGACCTGTTTAATCTGAGGTTCGTCCACATCATCGTGGAGTTTGAGAACGCAAACGTATTCTTTGCCGCTGTAGAGTAATGCCTGTACCATCTTGGTAGCTTCCTCGAGGGTGACTGGTAAGACGCCGGTGACTTTGGGGTCAAGTGTGCCGCCATGTCCAATTGTTTGGAGTTTTAGGATTTTTTTTACCCATGCCGCAACTTCGTGGCTTGTTGGTCCTGCGGGTTTGTCGAGGTTTATGGTGCCGTATTTTATGTACTGTTCTGGTGGGCGTTCGCTGGGTTTGTAACCGTATTTGGGATCAGTGTGGTCTTCGGCTTTAGTTAAAAGCTCACGTTTGATTTCCCATGGCGGAGTCGTTTTAGGCATTCTGTTATTTTGCTCCTATACAAATGTAAGAAAAAGAAGTATGAGGTAATTAAAGGTTAAAACACAGGTTTAATCCTTCATGACATCAAGTTTGCCTTGGGCTTCTATTGCCTGGAATACTTCGTCATCAGATGCGCCCCGTGTGATATCGATTTTTTCTTCTATGGGCATGATGTGGCTTATGTTGACGCGTCTGCGTTTGACGCCAGTGAGTTTTTTGGGTCCGGTAACTAAGACGAAGCTTTTATCCATGACGTCTACGATGACGCATCGGGTACAGCATTCACGTCCAGCTTGTTTTATGCATATTCTGCCGACTTCAATGGCGGGCATATTTTTATTCTCCTTAAAAACAACTACTGCAAACGACAAATATAAGCATAACACAATTTGAGAGCACATCAAGTATCCAACAGCTAAACTGCACCAATTAACAGCAAAAATAGAGACCTATATGTTACAGGAATGTTTGAGTTTTTGTTTTTTGTAGGGTGATAGTGCAGAATTGCATTGGAAAATGGGGTTTAAAAATAATTTCAAGCAGAGATTTTGACGCTGGATTTCAGGGTATTAGGGTTGTGGTGATGTAAATGCTGTGTTTTTTAATCGGTGTTTTTGGAGATTTGTTTCTATGATGATGAGCAGATCGTCGGGTTTTATGGGTTTGAGCAGGTAGGCATCTACTTGGGGGTCTTGGTGGTTTGAGTCTATAGGCATTAGGCCGGTGAGTATGATTTTGACCATTTTGGTGGATTTTTGGGGCAGTTGTGTTATTAAATCGGTGCCCTGTATGTCGGGGAGACGCATGTCGATTAATGCGACGTCATAATTGTTGAAGTTGATTTTATTTAGGGCTTCTTTGCCTGTTTCGGCTGTGTCGGTTGCATAGCCTTTTCTTTTGAGGATTAGGCTAAACGTTCGGAGAATGGTCTTGTCATCGTCGACAATTAAGGCGGTCGGATTTTTTTGTTTTGAGGTAGCTATGGGTGATACAATATTTGCACACATTTTTTATCCACCTTCTCAATTGCGGGAGGTACGTTTGATCTGTGTTGTTTTTTGAGGGAATGCCGTGCGTTAGGGTAGTTTGGGGTTTAAAATATCCCGTTGGGTTGGGGTATTGTAGTGTTCTATGCTTGTAGCCGAATTTTTTTGCTGTTATTTGTAAATACTGCCATTGCATATATATTTTGCTACAGTCAGGCAATATTGCTCGAGTTAAGCAAAAAAAAGGGCCGATATACAGAATTATTATTAGTCAGCGGTTTAAAGCCTTAAATACATAAACAATAACCTTCTAATGGGCTGAATCTTGAGCTATCTAACGCCGCTAAGATCGGATTTAAAATTAAGTATACTCCTGAGTCTTCTGGAGGGTAAAAAGAAACTAGCAGATTTGGGGAAGGAAACTAAAACACGAGAAACCACAATTCTGCATGTTTTAAAAGAACTTGAGCAACTTGAGCTGACCACAAAATCCGGCGGCGTATATCAGCTAACTACGCTTGGAATTCTCGAAACACAAATCTGCAGAGGAAGTTATCAGTCCTTTGAGGTTCTTAAAAAATACAAAGAGTTCTGGTTAACTCATGATGTCGACGGTATACCGCCAACCTTAATGATGAAAATTGGAGATCTAGGCAATTCTGAGTTAGTTAAATCCACAAGTACTGCACTTCAAAAAGTCCATGAAACCTTTATAGAAATGTTACTTTCCTCAAGAGTTATTGCAGGGGTCTCGCCAATATTTCACTTAGATTTTATGAATGTAATTTTAGGAGTTCTTAGTCAGGGAGGTAACGTCATCTTAATCGTAAATACCGAAGTTTTAGAAGAGATTAAAAAAAGAGATCAACAAGGCGAATATACATCCAAATACATTGATGACGGAAGTCTTCAGATATATTTAAATAATAATATAAGAGTTGCTTTAACTGTAACCGAAAAAACTTGGTCATTCGGATTGTTCAACGCCACATCAGGAGAATACGATTATACCACAGATTTAATAGGGCATGGAGAGGAAGGTCTTGAGTGGGGGAACCAGTTGTTCAAAAAAGTACTCGCCGAGAGCACAAAAATGGGACAACTACAGCAAAAACTTGACAGTTAATATCAGAAAAGTAACACATTTTTTTGTTACATCCTCCCTGTTTCTGGCAATAAATAGTGCACTAATAGTTTACTTCAGCGCCAGCTTCTACGAAATTAAAGTGCCCCCGATAATTCTGCTACAAACATTTTTGACAACCATTGCAGTATATGGTCTAAACAAAGTAACCGACCAAACTGAAGATAACATTAACAAACCCGACCAAACTACAAAATTCCAAGCATACTTTATCATCCCTGCAACTATTTGCTACATCATCACACTCATAACAGGCATCATAGAGGGCCCTCTTTTCTTTCTGGTAACTTTAATTCCACTACTCATAGGGTTTGTTTACAGTGTAAAAATTTCCAAAACGCTACCCAGACTCAAAGAAATAACAGGCGTAAAGAGCATATCAGTTACGTTCAGCTGGGCATTTATATGCGCTGTTCTACCATCACTCATAGGTACAGTAGAACCAGTAAAAGTAGCGCTGGCCTTTGGATACATCTTCATTCAGATGTTTATAAATGTCACAATATTTGACATTATAGATATACCGGGCGATAAAGCGGCAAACACAAAAACAATACCGCAATTCCTTGGCAAAGAAAGAACAGCTTATTTTCTATTCATAGTTAACAGCATGTTGCTGATCTGGTTCAGCATCTGTTTTGTTTATGGCTTATTCATAAAATATTTACCGGTAACCGTTTTTGGGATGATCTACAGTTATGTGCTTATCTGGTATTTCACCAAAAATTCTGACAAACGGTTCTACGCCGAAGTTATTGTTGACGGCGAATGGATACCCATTGTAGCACTTTTGCTACTCATATCCTAATAACGCCCAGTTACTAGCGTAAACAAGGTTTTTATTGCCAAGAGCACACTTTAGCTTCAAGGTTGAATTTACATGGGTAAAGGGTCAGGTTATGGAAAAGTTATTTTGTTCGGTGAACACTTTGTGGTTCATGGTGTTCCCGGCATTGTTTCAGCTATCGATTCATCTACCGATGCCGAAGTTAAAAAATCAGCTAAACTAAACATCCGTGATGAACGTAAAACCTCCAAAGGTTATGGTGAAGAGAAGCGGCTCCAGCAAATCGAATCCATCGAACGTATGCTAAAAGCTATGCAACTAGAACCTAATCTGCCCCTTGACATCTGGATTGGCGGGTCACTACCAGGTTTTAGCGGCTTGGGAGCTTCAGCAGCTTCTAGCGTTGCTATCGCACGCGCCATAAACGAAGAGTTAGGACTAAACTTATCTAACGATAAAATTAACACCATCGCCTACGAGGGTGAAAAAGCCTACGCAGGCAACCCCAGTGGCATCGATAACACCGCAGCCACCTATGGCGGCTTGATGTGGTTTAAAAAAAATCCTACCGAGGGTCAAGACCTCGTCGAGAAAATTTACATGACCCGCCCTGTTGAGATCGTAATCGGAAGCACGGGTAAAACCGCTAACACTAAACTCATGGTAGAAGGTGTTGCTGAACGCAGAAAGAAAGATCCGAAAAAATATGATCCTCTCTTTAAACAGGCTGAGAATTTAGCAGTTGCGGGACGTAAAGCGCTAGAAGCGGGTGATCTTAGGAAAGTTGGAGAACTCATGAACGCAAATCACCAGATTCTCCAAGAAATAGGCGTCTCATGTAAAGAACTAGATCTTCTTGTTGATATGGCACGCAAACAAGGTGCATTTGGTGCAAAACTTACCGGTGGCGGAGGGGGAGGCTGTATGGTTGCCTTGACTCCGGGTAAAGAAGTTCAAGGTAAAGTTGCCTCAGCGTTTAAAACCGCAGGTTACGAGTTTTTGGCAACAAAGATTGGCGTTCAAACCTAGTTCGCCAAAGTTATCTTATTTTTATATTTTCATTTTTTGGTTTGTAGTCAAGAAAAGGAAGGGAATTTGGCGATTGCTTTTTAAGATGTGATAGCTAAATGGACTGAGGCGAAGCAAATGGGTCTAAGAAGCTTTATTGAGGAATTAAAAAGAACAGGCGAATTAACTACAATCACAAAACCTGTCTCTGTTGAGTATGAGATAGCAGGTATTATCGAGGCATTAGGCGAGCGGCCAGTTTTTTTTGAGAACATTAAAGAATCTACGGTGCCGGTGGTGGCGGGGTTGGTTTCCTCTAAAGAATTGATTTGCCGCAACATGGGCATCACCAAAGAGCAGCTCTTGCCCAAACTATTAGAAGCCATCGAGCATCCTGTTGCGCCTAAATTGGTTACAAATGCTCCCTGTCAAGAAGTTATCGAATCCGATGTAGATCTAACCAAGCTACCTATCATGCGCTACACTGACAAAGATGGAGGCAGATACATCGCCTCAGCGGTATCGATCATCAAAGATCTCCAAACCGGTGTCCGAAACATGTGTTTCCATCGGCTCATGCTTAAAGACAAAAATCATCTAGTGGTGCGTATTGTTGAGAATCGGGGCACCGATACTGCACTAACAAAAGCCGGCGGAGAGCTAGATGTGGCAATATGCATTGGTAACTCTATGTCTGTTTTGCTCTCGGCCGCAACTTCACTATCAATGGGCACTGATGAGCTAGGCATGGCAAACGTATTAGAAAAAACGGACTTGGTGAAATGTAAAACGGTTGATTTGGAAGTACCAGCAGACGCCGAATATGTGTTGGAAGGCAGAATCACCAAAGAGAAAACCACCGAGGGACCGTTTTTGGATCTAACAGGTATTGTGGATTGCACCCGCCAGCAACCCATCATCGAAATTAAATGCATAACCCACCGCGCAAACCCCATCTATCAAACCATCCTAGCAGGCAGAAATGAACACAAATTCCTCATGGGCATGCCCAAAGAACCCACCATCTACAAAGAAGTAGGAAAAATCTGCCAAGTCAAAGACGTCTACATCACCCCCGGAGGATGCAGCTGGCTCCACGCCATTGTTCAAATCAAAAAACAAACCCCCCAAGACGGACAAAACGCCATAGAATCCGCCTTTAAAGGGCATGGCTCATTAAAACACTGCATCGTTGTCGATGAAGATATAGACATCTACAACTCTCATGATGTGGAATGGGCAATCGCTACCCGCTTCCAAGCCGACAAAAACACAATCATCCTCAACAATCAACCTGGCTCATCACTTGATCCATCGGGAGATCTGTCAGAGGGCAAAAAGGCAACAACCGCCAAAGCAGGTCTAGATGCCACAGCACCTCTGGTCTCAACAGGTAAAGGCTTTAGTAAAGTAGAGTACATCAAAGTGGATCTAAACAAATACCTCTGAGGGATTAGTAGATGGAATTAACTAAACAAGAACAATCAATGCTTGATGGCAAAGAAGGATATGCCGTCCGCAAAAGCATGGAGATCTTGGTTGCCCTAGGCGAGATTTTTGGCGCCAAAAATCTCATCGATGTGGGAAGTGTACAAGTAGCAGGCGTATCCTACCACAACTTGGGCGATGCTGGACTAGAGTTTCTCAATTCATTAGCAGAGGATGGTAGAGTCAAAGTGCTAACTACCCTCAACCCTGCTGGTATGGACTTGGAGAACTGGCAACAATTAGGCATTGAGCCTGATTTTGCAGAAAAACAAAACTTAGTCATCGATGCCTTCCAGCGAATGGGTATTCTGGTAAGCTGTACCTGCACCCCCTACTTAATTGGTAACCTTCCCATCTATGGCGAACACCTTGCATGGTCAGAGAGTAGCGCTGTCACGTTTGCTAACTCGGTTTTAGGTGCCAAAACCAACCGGGAAGGTGGCCCATCGGCTTTGGCAACCGCATTTGTGGGCAAAACCCCTTGCTATGGCCTACATTTAGAGGAGAACCGAATAGCAGATATCCATGTCAAGGTAAACGCCGAGTTGGACAAACTCTCGGACTGGGGCGCTCTGGGCTATGCAATAGGTAAAAAAGCTGAAAACAAAATCCCCTACATCACAAACATCAAAAACGCCCAACTAGATGAACTTAAAAGCTTCTGCGCTTCCAGCGTAACTTATGGAACTAAACCGCTTTTCTACATAAAGGGCATAACTCCGGGTGCAGAACTCCAAAAACAGCCAGATCAAACCGTAACCATCGAACATACAGACATCAAAAACGCCTATGACAACATCAACGATGATGTTTCAGACATTGACTTTGTTTGTGTTGGTTGTCCGCATTGCAGTATAAAAGAAATCCAAGAAATTGCAGAATTACTCAAAGATAAAAAAGTAAAAGAGGGCACTGAACTCTGGGTTGCAACCTCGCGAACGGTAAAACAACTATCGGATAAACGCGGCTACACAGCAACTATAGAGGCCGCAGGCGGCAAATTTGCATGCGACACCTGTATGGCAGTCGCACCTCTCAAAGGCAGATTTAAAGCCTTGGCAACAACATCAGCGAAGGGTTGTTTCTATTCACGACAGAATCTAATGAAAACCAAGATGGGCAGTATGAAAGAATGTATTAATGCAGCGGTGAGTGGAAAATGGAATTAAAAGGCAGAATAATCTACAAAGGCAAAATCCAAGGTCAAGCACTTGTCACTTCAATGCCAATTAGCTTCTATGGCGGCGTTGACCCCAACACAGGTATAGTACTTGAAAAAGGCCATGAACTCCAAGGCCAAAGCCTCAAAGATAAAATTCTCGTATTTCCTCAGGGCAAAGGTAGCACTGTTGGCAGCTACACACTCTACCGCATGAAAAAAAACGGTACAGCACCATCCGCTCTGATAAATAAAGAAACCGAAACTATCATCGCCGTCGGAGCAATCATAAGCGAAATCCCCTGCATAGATAAAATAGATATTACAAAGTTTAAAACAGGCGACAAAGTAACCGTAGAAAACGACACAGCCATCATCACCTAAAATTTCTGAACAGCAAGCAATGGAACAGATCAGGGACTTGGAACAACAAAAAACAACAGTGCAAAGTAGGGTTGGATTGCAGTGGTAATTGAAAACTGTAAAAGCGTTGGAACGCATGGAAGCGACGTAAGGTAGCGTAAACACAGCTGCTGATACACAATTAGCCAATTAACAAATGATAGCTATTTTGATGCAGAATCAAAATCAGTATAAGAATCAGACGGCACAAATTAACGATCTAAGAGCTCAAATAGACGCATTAAACCGTGGTTTAGCTACTGCAAATAAAAATATTGATGTCTTAAAGAAAATCGCAAACTTGGAGACAAAAGCCATCATCTACAACAAAACATTGATTCAAAATGCAGGCGATAGAAACAACATTTTCCACGAATCAATAGATTATGCAGGCTACATCCCCTTGTTCAGATGTGACTGGCAGATTGGCTTAGTTGTTTTGTAGGCTTGTACTTTGCTTTATAGGATTTGTCGACAAAACATTTGTGCCATCATCAGGTGAATTTACTGTGAGTTATCTTCTTTTTTTGTTTGTTGATTGATTTTTAATCCGTTGGCGTCTAAGATTGCCCTGTAATAAAAGCGAGCGACTGTAACGTTAAATTAGCAGAACATAGATACAGATAATCAGGTACGATGTGCGATGAACGACGCAAACCCAATCATACTTAAACTCGGTGGTTCAGCCATCACTGACAAAACAGCTGAGGCAACCCCTAGAACAGAAATCATAAATCAGCTTGCAGAGGAAATTAAGCGTGCAGACCTTGACAATCTTATTGTGGTTCATGGGGGCGGAAGCTTTGGTCACCCAGCAGCAGCCAAGTACGCCATCAAAGACGGCTACAAAGAAGATCCTACCCAACGGTTTGGTTTTGCAGAAACCCATCACATGATGACAGTGCTCAATGGGTTGGTTATGGATTCGTTAATTTGGCATGAAATCCCTGCACTAAGTATTGCGCCTTCATCGTGTTTTATTACAGAGAACGGCAAAGTTAAGGCCTTTGATGATACTGTATTTAGAGCCATGTCAAAAATAATCTATACCCCGGTGCTCTATGGGGATGTCGTCTTTGATGACAAGATGGGTTTCACTATTTTAAGTGGTGATCAGTTGGTGGCTTATTTGGCACTCAAATACAAGGCTAAAAAAATTGTTATTGGGGTAGATACGGATGGTCTTTTTGATAGTGATCCAAAAACTAATCCTGATGCTAAGCCCTATAAAGCACTCAACTTGAAAGAACTTAAAGAGCTTCAGCCTAAGCTAGGTAAGGCTCAAGGTACAGATGTTACTGGTGGTATGGCAGGTAAGATTGCGGAGCTTATTCCAGCAGTTGAAGCGGGAATTCACATAACCGTCACTGGGGCGACAAAAAGGTTATCTATCTATAGAGCCTTAACAGACCAGAGTGTTTTGGGCACTGAAATAGAGTAGGCGTAAAATGGCAGAAGAAACGGGTAAGCGTAAAGTCGATCATATTCGTATATGTCTTGATGAGAAAGCGCAAGCTAAAAAAGCAACAACCGGCTTTGAAGATTTGCAGTTTATCCATCGCGCTTTACCCGAAATTGACAAAGCCCAAATTGATCTTCAAACTACCTTTTTAGGTAAAAAGTTTAACGCCCCGCTAATTGTGGGTGCCATGACAGGCGGAACAGAAGAAGCAACAAAAATTAACAGCTCTATAGCTGAAGCCGTTGAAAATCTTGGATTGGGCATGGGATTGGGAAGTCAACGGGCAGCTGTTGAGAGCAAGAGCCTTGAAAAAACTTACCGTGTTGCCCGTGATAAAGCACCGCATGCATTTTTAATTGCCAACATTGGCGGAGTGCAACTTGTCCATGGATATGGTATACGAGAAGTTAGAAAAACTATCGAGATGATTGATGCGGATGCCGTTGCGATTCACTTAAACGCGCTCCAAGAAATTATTCAGCCCGAGGGACAAACTAACTTTAAGGGTATGGTTGCAAAGATTGCAGAAATTGCCGGTGCAATTGATCAGCCTGTTATCGTTAAAGAGACAGGTGCAGGCATTTGTGCAGAAGACGCCAAAGTTCTCGAATACGCCGGTGTTAAAGCCATCGATGTTGGGGGGGCGGGCGGAACCAGCTTTGCCGCTGTTGAATACTACCGTGCAAACCCCAATTGCGGTGTTCAGCATTATTTGGGCAATACCCTCTGGGACTGGGGCATACCCACTGCAATAAGTTTAATCGAGACCGCACAAAGCGTTAAGATACCCCTGATTGCCGCAGGCGGAATACGAAGCGGCACTGACATAGCTAAAGCCCTCGCAGTAGGCGCCAGTTTGAGCAGTATCGTTCAACCGATTCTCCAAACCGCCATAGAGGGCACCAAAGAAACCGAGCAAAAACTTCAAGGTCTAATTGAAGAGTTACGCAGTGTCATGTTCCTAACGGGGGCTCAAACAGTTACAGATTTATCCAAAAAACCGGTTGTGATTATGGGTAAAACCGCACAGTGGCTTACCGCTCGCGGCTTAAGCCTACAGAAATACGCTAAACAAGGAGCAGACCACATTGGACATTGAAAAATTTCTCGAACAAACCGCACCCCAAATCGATAAAGCCATCGAAAAATACATACCAAGAAAAATCAGCAAAGACGCCGCGCTTTTCAGGGTTAACCCGCCCCGATACAGTTACAACCTTGAACCCCTAAACAAAGCCATTTCTGATCCCGTTTGGGACATACTTGACCGAGGAGGAAAACGGTGGCGCCCCGCTTTGTTTCTGCTTATTTGTGAAGCTTTGGACAATAAGGCAGATTGTTTAGAGTTTGCAATCATTCCCGAAGTTATCCACAACGGCACCTTGGTTATCGATGATATAGAGGATTCCTCAGATGTGCGAAGGGGAAAGCCATGCTTGCACAAAACTTTTGGTGTTGATATAGCGGTCAACGCGGGAAACGCGGTGTATTATTTGCCGCTTTTATCGTTGATGCTACATAGAGAAACCTTTTCAGCTGAGATGCAACGTGATGTGTATGAGGTGTATGTGCAAGAGATGATTAACCTTAGCATGGGACAAGCTATGGATATCGCATGGCATCGGGGCATAGCAAATGCTGACATCTTGAGTGAGCAGGATTATCTACAGATGTGCGCTTACAAAACAGGCACACTAGCGCGAATGGCAGCCAAGATGGCAGCTGTTCTATCAGGAGCAAACAAAGAACTTACTGAAAAACTGGGTTGTTTAGCTGAATGTATTGGAATTGCCTTCCAGATGCAAGATGACATCTTGGATTTGACTGGCGAAGAGTTTGCTAAGAGTAAGGGCTGTATTGGGGGAGATATCACAGAGGGCAAACGTTCCCTGCTGGTTATATGTGCACTCCAAAAAGCAAATGCAGACGACAAAGTGCGACTCCTAGAAATTTTGGGTATGCACACAACTGATCAGAATCTGCGCAACGAAGCCATTGCTATCATCAAAAAATATGGTGCCTTTGAGCATGTCAAAACCCTCGCAGAGCAGATGTTAATAGAGAGCTGGAGTGAGGTAGACAGACTACTTCCAACGCCCCAGGCTAAGGAAAAATTAAAAGCATTCGCTGAATTCTTGATTAGGCGCAATAAGTAAAGACGGGCGTACTGAATTTGGCACTTGAAAATGATACGGAATTACGGGAATTTATTCGTAGAGCCGCATTGCTAAACGCGGTGGGACATGATGGAAAAGCTCAGGCAGGCGCATTAGTCGGCAAAGTTTTAGGTGAAAAGGCTCAATACCGTAGCCAAATCAAGGAGCTCTCAGGAGTCATTAATACTGTTGTAGCCGAAGTTAACAGTTTAGCGCTTTCTGAGCAGAAAGCAATTGTGGAGAAGAACTGGCCGGAGACACAGAAAAAACCTGAAGTTGAAGAGAAAAAGTTAACGCCTCTGCCAGATGCAGACAAATATAGCGTTATAACGACTCGTTTTTCGCCTAATCCGGATTGTGTACTTCACTTGGGTTCAGCCAGAGCGATAGTGTTGAGCCATGAGTATGCACGCCTATACAAGGGTAAGTTTATTCTGCGTTTTGAAGACACCGATCCTAAAACCAAAAAGCCTCAACTTGAATTCTATCAAAGCATCCGACAAGACCTAAAATGGCTGGGATGCAGTTGGGACGAAGAATACATCCAAAGCGATCGCCTTGAGATTTATTATGATATTGTTGGAAAAATGGTCAGCGATGGCAACGCCTATGTTTGCGAATGCACACCTGAGGCGTTTAGGGAGAAAACCGTAGGCAAAGAAGCCTGTCCATGCCGCGATGTGCCACCCAGTGATCAGTTGCAGAGATGGCAAAAAATGCTCGCTGGCACCTATCAGGAAGGCGAAGCAGTGGTCCGCGTCAAAACCGAGCTGGATCATCCCAATCCTGCAATCCGTGATTGGCCGGCCCTGCGCATTATAGACACCAAAAAGTATCCGCATCCCCGTGTGGGAAGCAAATATCATCTCTGGCCGCTCTACAATCTTGCTGCGGGTATTGATGATCATCTTATGGGCATGACCCATATTATCCGGGGTAAAGAACACTACACCAACATGGTTCGTCAAAAATACATGTATCAGCATCTGGGCTGGGAGTACCCCCAAGCAATCCATTATGGGCGATTAAAAATTACAGGTGCCGCTTTATCAAAATCCAAGATTGTTGCAGGTATAAATGAGGGTGATTATGCAGATTTTGATGACCCACGGTTGGGCACTTTTGCAGCACTCAAAAAACGAGGTATTCAACCTGAAGCGATCAAGAAAATGATTATTGAGGTGGGTGTTAAACCCAACGATGTCACCTTGAGCTGGGAGACGCTCTATGCGCATAATCGGAAAATTCTTGATTCTACAAGCAACCGTTACTTCTTTGTTGCAGACCCAGTTGAACTCAAAGTTGTTGGACTACCCAAAGCATTTGATGCAAAGTTGCCACTACATCCAGAACATCCTGAACGGGGTGTGCGAGAATACGCCATAAAACCCGAAGGTGACAACGCAACGGCGAGGTTTTGGATAAGTAAAAAGGATGCTGAAGCGATGCAAACAAATCAGACGATACGGCTTATGGAGCTCTTCAATATTGAAATTAACGCAAAAACAGCCAACAGCATAACTGCGTCATATGTCAGCGAATCCTATGAGGAAATACGCAAACTCAAAGCGCAACTTATTCAGTGGATACCTATGGGCGCAGAATATCCAGCACAGGTTATTCAGCAGGATGCTTCAGTAATAGAGGGTTTTGCAGAGTTTGCATGCAAAAAGTTAAAGCCAGACGACATCATACAGTTTGAACGCTATGGCTTTGTGAGAATCAACGAAGCCGGCGAAAAACTAATCGTATACTATGCCCAGAAATAGGTGAGAGAAATGCGCAAACTCAACAATAAAGTCATTATCTGGCCGATATACTTTGACCAAAACCGGAGCCGAAAAGAAGGCCGCCGTATTGCTAAAAATCAAGCTGTTCTTTTGCCTAAAATAGTGGAAATTAAAGAAGCCGCGGATAGGGTGGGGCTTAAAAACGAGATTAACCTTGAAGCGCATTATCCCAAAATGCCCTGGGCAAAAATGGGTATGCTTATTGTGGAGAAACAAGAAAACAAGGAAGCTATAATTAAGAAACTCTCCAAGCATTTGATAAAGATTAAAAATCAGCAGGCATCAGAGCAACCTACTAAACGAAAATAAAGTTAGACAAAAATAAAAATTAAAAATTTAGGCTTTTTCTTTGCCTATGAGTAGGGCGTTTATGACGCCGTCGCTTCCGGGCCGGCTGGTAACTTTTGCCAAGCCAAGGGCTGTTTCGATTTCTGCGCCTTTTGTGATGACACCGCGCCGGTTATAGTCTACGTTGGCTCCGTTGCGAACTACGCGGACGATTTCAGATTTTTCTGTTGTTCCGGTTTTGGGGTCAGTTACTGAGGCGTATTTGTCAGTTAGAACTTTGATTTTTGTGTTTCCGCCCAAAGTGCGACTAGTTTTGCGTTTAGGTGTGCCGAGCACTGTTTCTGCTGGGTATCCGCCGGCTTCGTACTTTTTCTTGGTGCGGTAAACGCGTTTTTTGCCGCCTGAAAGTTTCCTTTTACGTAAACTACTATGAGTAGACATATTCTACCATCTTTCCACTAAATTGCGTAGTCACTAAACTCGGAGATTCAATATAAACATACCGTTTCAGAGGAACCGTTCCATACGCCATCAAAATATACGACACAATTTCTAATTACTATGGGACAATCTCGTTTAAAACTCTAATTTATTTGACGAAAATGTTTTTAAACTTTCTTTAGCCCAGTTTATTGATTAAGATGAAGAAAGCAACAGTCTTAGCGTTTGCGAGCCTAACACTTTGTCTTACATTATTTGCTTTATTCACAGCCAATGCCTACACAGACCAATCAGTGGGTGTTAAAGAAGGGGACTGGATAGAATATGACATCACCACCACTGGAACAGGCAACGTGCCGCCATCCCATGATGTGCGATGGGCTCGAATGGAGGTTTTATCGGTTGATGGATCCGCGTTTTCTATAAATGTCAGCGTCATATACACCAACGAAACAAGGGGTAGCGCAGTCTGGAAATTCAACTTTACGGAAGGAAATACAGGCGGATGGACAGTCATCCCAGCCAATCTTAGCCCCGGCGACACGTTCTTTGACTACTCACAACCCCAAAACGTAACTATCCAGCGAGAAGAGCAAAAATCCGTGCTGGGCGCAACCCGGACTATAACGTGCGGAAATGATTCAATAAGACAGATCAAAGAATGGGACAAAGCCACAGGCTTCTTTATCGGATCAGTTGAAGTTGCTCAAAACTATACAAACCCAGATGGATGGTACTTTGATAACTTGACAACAACCATCAAAGCCACTGCCACCAACTTATGGGGCAGACAGATTTTTGGTTTGGAGCAATCAGTTTTTGCGCTAGTTATTTCAGGTTTAGTTTTTGTGGTTGTGACCTCAGTTTCAGCTCTGATTATTTGGCAACGAGAAAAAATAACAAAACTTAGTTTACGCTACCCTCTGCTATCAAAACGAATAATCTCGGCCGCCATAATTGTGGGCGTTGTGGTATTCTCCGCTATAGTCGTACCCTCAATTTGGATGAACATGGGTTTGAGTACCACAGAAACCAACATGATTATGCAAAGTGTCTGGTTGAGCCTGCTTTTGGTAAGCCTGGGATTTAGAAAAATCGGCAAACATTTCATATATGGCCTTTTGATGGCTACTGTGATTATTGCCACGTTGATTAGTTTTGCCTCAGTTATCGCGATGTGGTCGCCCTCAGACAGCAGTTCAATGTCAACCTATGTCAACTCACCGCTCAAAATCGCAGAATTTATTGCACATGGCGTACTTTCACTCCCAGCACTCGCACTCGGAGTTTGGTTTATCGCCCTTTGGCGTCCCAACGCAACCACTGACTCAGCAAAAATCAACAAGATAGTAAAGCTGATGATAATTCTATGGATACTGTCCTATATAGCAGGTATAGTAGGATACGTATTGGACTACACAACACTACTAGGTACCTACTAACCACCCAAAATTATACACGTTAACTGTAGAGGTATCTTTTGTGTTCTCCAGAAATGTTTTCTTGTTTTCCAGTGTGCCTTACGCTTGGGGTTGGGTGAAAATTGGGTCATTAGGGTTAACACAACCCTCCGCCTTGCTTTTAATGGCTTCTCTGAGCACTTTTTTGATTGTTTTAGAGCGGATCGTTACATATTTTTTCGCGAGATGTATTTGGCTTCAGTTGAGTTGTTTGAACTACTTGCATATAACACACATATCAAAGGCGAACAATAAAACAATAAAGATTTTCTCAAATATACAGATGAGAAAAAACAAACACGCAGAGTAAAATGAAATGGTGAGGCCTCCCGGATTTGAACCGGAGTCTATAGAGCCCAAGTCTACAAGCCTAGACCAAGCTAGCCGAAGGCCCCAAACCATTGATGCAACACTATCTCCTCGCTACATCCATAAAAACCTTATCAAACTAAAGAACAAGTTTACCCTCCCTACAAACCAACCATAAAAACATCTTTAAACAAAAAAGCAAAATATATGAACATCAAACATCATCCGCCGCGATACAAGAGAAAAAAACGAGAAAAGCTATAGCTCGGTTTAGCAGCAACCGATAAATCCACAGAAAACCACGGGGTGAACAAGTATTTATGGAATAATTTAAAATAACCCCACTTGTTTATATCAGAGAAACGTACAACTGAATAGACAAGGAAGCAAAAAGACATGAGCGGAGAAGGCGACCCATTCTGGGCTTCATTATATGAAAGGATCTTTGGAATAGTCCTCATAATAATCGGCGCAGTACTACTCTACCTTACAGCTACAAGTGCAATAGGCGGATTTGGTTTGCTGTTTGGATTCCTCAGCGTTGTTTTACTGATAGCAGGCATCGTTCTGCTTCTTATAAAGCCAGCTGAGTAAGGCTTATTCTCTTTTTTCATTTCTGATTCTACAAACAACAACAGTACACCACTCAAGTTACCATTAGACGCACACCTTCTTCAACGGTTAAGGAGCCTGCGTGTAAACAAAGGTTGAAAAGCGAGCTAAAACACAAAAGTATATGAGGATATTTATAAGCCGAAAGGCATACAATCAACTTTAAACCCGGAGGAAACTGATTTGCCCATACGCCAGCCGATAGTTTGTGTTCTTGGACATGTAGATGCAGGCAAAACTTCATTGCTTGATGAACTGCGCAAAACTAATGTACAGTACCGTGAGGCAGGCGGCATGACTCAGCATATAGGCGCCAGCTTTTTCCCTGTGGAAACACTCAAGCAACTCATCGGACCCTACATGGGCAGTTTCAAAACAGGAATTGAAATTCCAGGTTTACTCATAGTAGATACACCGGGACATGAAGCATTTACAAATCTGCGCCGCAGAGGCGGAAGCGTTGCTGACATCGCCATACTTGTCGTTAACGCTATACGAGGATTTGAGGCCCAAACCTTTGAATGCATCGAAATCCTCAAAGTTCGAAAAACCCCCTTCATCGTAGCAGTTAACCAAATTGACCGCATCCCAGGCTGGAAAGCACAGAAAAATACACCATTTCTAAAGTCATATGCATCTCAACCCAGTTTCATCCAAGAAGAATTCAACAACCGCCTCTACCAAGTCATGGGCGACTTTAGCCGGCTTGGATTTAAAACCGACCGCTTCGACCACATCCGCGACTTCACCCAAAACATCGCCTTAGTACCTACAAGCGCTAAAACCGGCGAAGGCCTATCTGAACTTATCATGGTACTGGTTGGATTAACCCAACAATTCCTCAAAAAACGCCTCCAAACCACTGATGGACCCGCCAAGGGCGCCATTTTGGAAGTAAAAGAAGAACCCGGCTTAGGTTTAACCCTAAACTCAATTATCTACGATGGCACCCTACACAAAGATGATATGATAGTAGTCGGCGGAAAAGACGGCCCGCTCTCTACACGTATCCGCACCATACTTGTACCCAAACCATTAGATGAAATGCGTGATCCACGAGACAAATTTACAAGTGTTGAATCCGTCTATGCCAGCGCAGGAGTCAAAATCGTTGCATCTGACGTAGAGGGCGCTTTAGCAGGTGCACCCTTACTAGCAGTACCTGAGGGTGAAGAAGCCGAGAAGTACTGCAGCCTCATAACCGAAGAAATCGGTAAAATCCGCATAACCACAGAAACAGACGGCGTCATCGTTAAAGCCGACACCTTGGGCTCACTTGAGGCAATGGCAGAAATCCTCAAAGCCAACAACGTACAAGTCCGAAGCGCCGACATAGGCGACATAAGTAAAAGGGACGTCATAGAAGCCTCAGTAGTAAAACAACGAGAACCCCTAGTAGGCGCCATTTTAGCATTTGGCGTAAAAACGCTCCCAGACGCAGAAATCGAAGCCGAAACCAACGGGATCAAAATCTTCAACGACCCCATTATCTACAACTTGATTGATAACTATGTAGAATGGGTTAAAGAGAAACGTGAAAGCAAAAGTGAAGCCGAATTTGAAGCTCTCACCAAACCCGGCAAAATCATGGTTTTACCCAACTGCATATTCCGCCGTGCTAAACCTCTCGTAGCAGGTGTTGAAATCCAAGGCGGGAGACTAAAACCCAAGGTTTCACTAATTCGAGCAGAAGACGGCGCAGATCTTGGCGAAATTCAGCAAATCCAAGATAAAGGCAAAGCCATCGGTGAAGCAAAAAAAGGTGCACAAGTAGCAATCTCTATGGATAAACCCATATCAGGACGCCACATCTTTGAGCGCGATATACTCTATGTCAAAGTTTCTGAAAAAGATGCCCAAACACTGCTAACAACACAACTGGAGAACCTAACCTCAGAAGAACAGGATATACTCAAAGAATACGTGAATTTAATGCGTAAAAAAATTCCCTTCTGGGCAGGCACCACATAACCGTCTAAACAGCTAAAAAATAAACAGCATATATCACCCATAAAACAACAAGAGAGAACCGTAAAAATAACCTGCAGGAAACGACGAAGCACCGTCAGGCTATGTATTAAGCGATTACACTTCTATCAAGTTAGGACTAACTGTGTGATGTAGATTGGTTGTGCATGTACGAAGGGTTGGGTAAAACGGTAGGTAATTAGTTTTGTTTTTTGAAGCTTACGGCAGCATATCCAACAACGTTTGAGGGGTCACCTGTGATGTCGCCGCTGTTATGGTAGCTGAGTTGTTCTGCAGTTGCACATATATCTGCAGCATAGGTGATTAGACTGGTTATGGGCATAAATCCGCAGGCGGTAATGTTTTGGGTTTCTATGATATCATAGAAGCCCTTGGCGTCTAGAGCGGTGACTTTTTTTAGAGCGGCTTGGTCTTTTGCGGTTGCGGTTTTTGCGGGTTCGTAGTGGGTCATGTCAGAGGAGGCAATAACAAGGGTGTTGGTGGTGTCTATGGTTTTAGTGAGCGCGTGTCCGATTTCAAGTGCTGTTGTGTAGTCTTGGCTTTGGAAGCATATGGGTACAATTTTAAACGTGTTGCCGTAGAGGAATTGGAGGAAAGGGAGTTGTACTTCAAGGGAGTGTTCGAAGCGGTGGGCGAGTTCGTCGATGTCAAGGGTGGTGGTTTTGTTGAGCAGGGCATCGGCAGTGGTTGTGTCGATTTCTATGTTGCCAAGGGGTGTTTGCCAGAGGCCTTGGCGCATTATGGAGAGGGCGGAGCCGTAGCCGGTATGGTTAGGGCCTAGGAGTATAATGGTGTCGGGTTTGCCGTCCTGGGCTAGTTGATAAAAAGCTGAGGCGGCTACGGGGCCGCTGTACATGTAGCCGGCATGTGGACAAATTAAGCCCGCGATTTTTCGCGGGTGGTTTGTTTTGTTTATAGTTGGGAGGTTTTGTGGTCCAAGTTTGTGGAGAAAGCAGGAGGTAAGTTGTGCTTGGAGCGCTTCGGCGTTGCCTTCATAGAATTGTGATGCAACTATGGGACGCCGAATGCTGGGCAAACTTTTAGGTGTCCTCCTCGTCGTCACGTGTGACTTTAGCTTCGAAGTCTTCGATGCTAACCGAGGGGTCTTTGTCAGGGCCGATTTCGCCTCTTTCTCGTAGGACTTGGCGTGTTAGTAGCCAGAAGATGACTGCTAGTGCGCGGCGGCCTTTGTTGTTGGTTGGGATGACTAGGTCTACGCCTGCGAATTCGTTGTCGGTGCTACATAATGCTACGATGGGTATGCCGACGTCGCTTGCTTCTTTGACTGCTTGTGCATCTGCGCGGGGGTCAGATACGACGATGACTTCGGGGTCGATACGGTTTTGGTATTGGGGGTTGCTGAGTTGTCCGGGGATGAATCTACCGATGATGGGTGTGGCTCCGGTGAGTTTGCAGAACATTTTGACTGGTTCGTGTGCGTAGAGGCGTGTTGCGGCTACGGCGACTTTGGCGTGTTCGTAGCGTGAGAGGAATTTGGCGATTGTTCGGATGCGGTCATCTGTTTTTTTGACGTCTAAGACGAATAAGCCGTCTGGGCGAACCCGGTAGATGAAGGGTTCCATATCTAGGGTTTTCATTCGGGTGCCAATGTGAATACCTGCTGAGAGTAGGGTGTCTCTTGGCAGAAGTAAAGTTTCCTCGGGTGGAGTTTCCTGAGGTTCATCATCGTCTTCCTCAATTTCTTCTTCCTCATCGATGGATTCGGGGATATCTGGTTCGATGCTTTCTTCGTGGGAAACATCCTCAGCGGGTTCGATGCTTTCTTCTTGAGGAACAGTTTCAAAGGGTTCTGTTTGTTCCTCGCCAGTTTCCTCTATGGTTTCTTCAGGTAGGTTTTCTTTAACTTGGTCTTCAGACATTCTATTCATCTTCTCTTTAGTGTATGTTTAAGTCAGCCATTCGGGCGCGGCTGCCAAGGAAATGCTCGATGCGAATGAGCTCGTTTAGTTTGGCTATGCGTGTGCCTTCCACTATGCCTGTTTTTATGACGGGGCATCGGTAGGCTACGGCCAAATGAGCAATGTGCCAGTCGCATGTGTCACCGCTGCGGTGAGACATAACGGCGTCATAACCGTTGCTTTGTGCAGCCTGGATTGTTTCAGCTGCATCGGTTAATGTGCCTATCTGGTTGACTTTGATGATGATGGCATTTCCAGCGTTAATCTTTATTCCATTATTTAACCTTTCAGTATTGGTTGTGAACAAATCGTCCCCGCAAACCATGCAATTCTTCGCTTTATTAGTGAGCTCTGCAAAGCTGTCAAAATCATCCTCACTGAAGGGATCTTCGACATACGCAAGATGATACTTCTCAACTAGGCTAAGCAAGTACTCAAGTTGCTCTGCGGTATCACGCTTTATGCCCTCATTTTCATAGACATATTTTTCTTCTTTAGATTTCCAAAATGAAGGAGCCGCAACATCTATGCCAAATCGGCATTCAAAATCTAATTCATTACCAACTTCTTCACAGGCCCGCGCCATGACTTCAAATGCATCATCGGTAGTAATGTTGGCTATCCATGCACCCTCATCACTTTTACCGCCGTTAAAGGTAGTTGATTTCTTTTTAAGAACATCACCAATGCGCTTATGAATTTGAGCATTAGCAGTTTGAGCTTCCACAAAACTCTCTGCACCATAGGGCAAAGCCAAATATTCTTGGATACTGGGCACTTTGCCTCGTGCGTGTTGCCCACCGCTTATACAATTACCCAAAGGATAGGGCAGAGTGTTTGCAACATTACCCCCTAGAAACTCAAACAGAAGCCGATCATGACTGTTCGCGGCAGCTTCTGCGTTTGCAAGACTGATAGCAAAAGCAGTGTTTCCACCGATATTTTTGAAATCTTCAGTACCGTCAATCTCGTGGAGTGTGTTATCAATTTCTTCTTGGAAATCAGCATTTAACCCTGCAAGTTCAGGGGCAATCAATTCATCGACTTTTTTGATTGCCGCTTCCACACCACCTGTTGGATAGTAAACTACTTCAGTTTTACCACGGCTTTTACCTGCAGGAGCACCTGCACGACCAAAACCGCCAGCGGTGATAACATCAACCTCTATAGTCTCTTCTCCACGATTGTTAAAGATTTTTCGAGCAATGAGGTCCTCGATGATTGATGACACGCAACTATAACCTCAGACGCTATATTTTTGTCAGGGGCTTATTTTAGGTTTCGGAAAGACAACTTTACAATCACCACACATACAATCAGCAAGTTTCTTAGCAGATATTAACGCCAATACGATCCCAGGCAGAGTTTCCTATAAAAGAGAAACCAATACAAACCTTCTATAGAGAACACAAAGCCGCTTGTGGTGAGAAACCAAGTAATTGACTACGACAGCTACAATGTATTGAAAAATCGGGCTATAAAAAATAAAAAAATATGTAGCGGCCCTAAACGGCTTCTACGTTCTGGATTTCTGGAACCACTGCTTGGATGTGCGCTTGGATTCCATTTTTAAGTGTTATCTGTGACATGGGACAACATGCACAGTGACCGACTAAGCGCACCTTCACAGTTGATCCTTCGACTGCAACTAACTCTACGTCGCCGCCGTCCATTTGAATTTGAGGTCTTATATCTTCTAGAGCCTGCTGAACACGTTTCTCTACTGAATCAACCATAATATTCACTAATTTTAACCCAAACGGAACGGGCTATAAAAAAGCTTGCTGTTATACAGTGCATCTTAGACCCAAAACAACTTACACCAATAACTCTAATCCAAAAAGTTGCAGGACCGTTCAATCAATAGAACAACGACAAGTTTTTAGCATTCAACTCAATCGCATAGTTCCAGATAGAAATGAGAAAACAAGCAGTACTAACAGTCCTTCTGATACTTCTAGTCAGCATACCCCTTACCAGCTTCCAGCCAGTTGGTCTGCTCAAACCACCACCGCTACCTATGAAACTTTAGCAGAGACCATAAACACAGTTCTAAGCGGTATTCAAGAAGAAAATTCACCTTGGAACGTTATCTATGACCAAATCTTCTGTCGCCAAAACACCATCGTTTATGACAACGCCATAACTAAAGCCCTAGACGACGAAAACTATCAAGAAGTCCTCTTTATAGCCCGCCTCGCCGAACTCAATGACTATAGCTCCCAAACCATAACTGCCAGCGTAAAGACAGCACTGGAGAACATACCAATGACTGGCAGCTTCCCCCTCACCTACACCGGCATAGATTTTCCAAACAGCTTCATCGTCTATGACCGCTATATGATAAACAGCTATAGATATGCTCAAGTGTTAGACGTACCCCACTGGAACATAACTGCGGCATACAATGACTTTACAAAAGCATACAATGCTCCGCCCCTCGGAAGCGCAAGCGGAGAAATGCTCTGGATAAACCCCCAACAAAACACAGCACGCTCATACAATTCGCGCTACTATGATGAACATGCAGAAACTCTAAGTATATTTCTGCTCTTTGCCCTAAACGGTGTTCCTAACGCCACAACCTACGCTGAGCATGCCTGGGAAAACACGCAAGACCACTGGGGCGGCAAAATTTACGGTTACGCAGGCAAAAATTCATATGTAGAATGCGAAATGGGCAATTTCGCTCAGATAATCACTCAATACCAAAACACTCAAGGCACAATTCCCTACTTCGACAGGGTTATCTCAGATTTAGAGAATAAACTATTGACTAACCAATACAGTTCTCCGGGATGGGGCAGTATCGGCGTCATTAAACATGCTGATACCAACAATCAATTAAGACTCTTCGAAACCATGGGCAACCTAATAGCATTACAAATGCTCTATACACAGTTTACGGAAGGCAACCAGACAAACTTTCAAAATATGCTAACTCAAGGCTGGCAGGGGCTTATAAGCAGCAGTTTGTTTAGCAACAACAAATTCAGCTTTATGGATATCAGCGCAGGCAGACCAGGCACATACAACGACGAAGCCTCTCTGCTGGGTGCCATGACCCTCTTTCTCTATGGCATAATACCCCAAACAGGAAGCTTATACATACCCGCCAGTGAGGAGAGATATCACGATTATCGAACATGCTTCCAAACAGAACAATGGCAATTTAATTATCCAAACCACTCAATCCGTATTCCCATAATCAAAGGAAATATTGCATTTATTTTTGGAACACAAAAAGTCACCCAAAATTTTCCTGAAAACGGAGTGTATGACATTCAATTTAGCAACGACTGGAACAGCATAACATCAATCTCGAAATCAGCCGACATTAACCCACCGCCATTACCACCACTCACCCCAACACCCACACCCACACCCACCCCAACACCCACACCCACCCCAACACCCACACCCCCCCCAACACCCCCCCCCACCCCCACCCCCCCACCCACACCCACACCCCCCCCCACCCCCACACCCACACCCACCCACACACCCACACCCCCCACCCACACACCCACACACACCCACACACCCCACACACCCACACACACACACACACCCACACACACACACACCCACACACACCCACACCCACACCAACACACACCCCCCCCCACCCACAAACACACCCCCACACCCACCCCCCCACACACACCCCCCCCCACCCCCACCCCCCCACCCACCCCCCCCACCCCACACACACCACACACACACACCACACACACACACACACCACACCCCAACACAACACACACACACACAACACACACACACACCACCCACAAAAAACACACACACACACCACACACAC
>Ga0123353_10001352_pt1 | contig 30084 bp, 15 predicted proteins | sample TergutLab28metaG_3_FD_92763 | JGI IMG/M metagenome (GOLD analysis project Ga0123353, IMG submission 92763) | Labiotermes labralis P3 segment gut microbial communities from Petit-Saut dam, French Guiana - Lab288 P3 | ecosystem: Host-associated > Arthropoda: Insects > Digestive system > Gut ...
AATTGGCTAAACTGCTGTTTTTTACTCTATTTTATCAATAGACTCCAAAAAAGATGGATAGATGAGGATAAATTTATTCTGTTGGGATATTCTTAGAAAAATATGAGTTGTGCAACAGACACCGCAGCCTGACGCCGAACGGAGAACTTTTTCGCATTTGCGCACTATTGACAACTAAGATAGTGAAAAATCTTCTGATTTTTTTAACTATTTTTGCAAGAAAATAAATATTTTCTATTAATTTTGCAGTCCAATATCTAAAATAAGTAAATACAAAAAATAATTATGAAATTAGCTGACAAGTACATTCCAGAAAAATTGCCCAATAACCATTTTTTTGATTTTTTTAAAGCCGATTTACAAAAAGTAATATATGCGATAACTCCTGATTTGAGTAGCAGACAAATGCGATTCAGCAATCAGGGAGCAGTAGATTACAATGTAGAAAGAGATTTTTTTGAAACTACATACATTCCTATTTTTTCAGTTACAAATTTAAATTTCAATGATTTGCCAAATCCGAAAAATTGTATATTACCCGAAGAATTGAAAAAAAAATTGGGGTTAAAAGAACGGGAAATTCTTACTTTTGTGTACAATGGAGAAGATGCACATCGTCTTGTAATTACAGGAAAAAAAGGTTGGGGAAAGACCACTTTATTAAGATTTTTATCCGCTTATGCTATTCCTGAACTCAACAAAACCAATCAAAACAAAATTTGTAACTCATTGTACATTTCTTTTAATACAAAACAAGTTGATAATGACTTCACTAAAGAAAAATTTGACACAATATTGTTAAATGAAATTCGGAAGTTTTGTGAAAATAAAATAAATGATGATATTTTAAGCTCATTTTATCAATATCTTCTTAACAAAAGTGATTTGTCAAAAGAAAAAATAAAATATAATGATATTATTAGAGACCTTGATTCTGATATTATAACTTCAAAGGAAGCATTTATAAGATTGTCGCAGCTGAGAAAAGAAATTTTGGAACAAAAGGATGAATTGGTTGTCCTTACTTGTTTAGAACATTTTAATTATGATCCTGAACATCCTATCATACCTTTGCTGATATTAGACGATTTAGACCCATTTCCAACACAACTGCAAGTGCACGTTTATAGAAAAATATATGAGTTAGCACACGACTATAAAGTAAAGGTTATATTGGCAATGCGACCTCGTTCTTATGATTGTGTTGTAGATCACACTTTAGAAACAATACCTACATATACAATAGTTTCACTTGACAAACCAAATTTTGAGAAGTATTTATTATCAAAATTAAAGAAGGTGGAAACTATGTACCAAAAAGGGGTACCTGTATCTGGAAATATGATATTTTCTGTAGAAGATATGAAAAACTTTTTTTCATATTATACAGATGTTCTTACTCAAAAAGATACTATGGAATTTTTAGTTAGGTTATCAGACGGAGATTTGAGAGTATTTAATAGTTTACTTGAAACTTTTTTATCATCAGGATACATTAAAGAATCAGAATTAATTTATAAAATGTCAATACGAAAAGATAATTTACAAGAAGCCGAAACTCAAAAAAAAGAATTAAAGTTGCTTCCAATATGGATTGTTTATACTTCCATTATTACAAATAATCATCAAACTGTGTTTGGATTAAGACACAATGACCCTCGTAGTCATATGATGAATGTATTTTGTAATGGAAAAGGCGAAGTAAATACCCACTTAATCAGATTTCACCTATTATCTTATTTTCTTCGATTAAAATCAGCGCCTACGACGATTAAAGAAATATATAAAAGCTATTCAAAATTAACTGACAAATGGGATAATGAGGGTTTGTTAAAGAGTATAAGAAGAGTGATTGGAAGATTTGCCAAAGCGAGAATGATTGGCAACAATCAACGTTTAGTACTGGCAGGAATGGAATTTCGCAGCATAGAAAAATACGATGAAGAATCTTTTTATTTAGAAGAAAATTTAGGAAAACTTTATTTTTATGATTTGTTGAAAATTTACGAATATTTTCTCTATATGAAAGATGATGTAGATTTAGAAGATAATAAATTTGACATCAAAGACTGTATAGAAATTCAGCATCGTTATGAAAGATTTGAAGAAGTTGTAAAGTATTTGAAATTTTTATTCGATAAAGAAAAACAATTTTTCACAGACTTGTTGCCTGAAAAAAGAACAATTTACAAAAGTAATTATGCTCCAGTTTCTGGCGAAATTATGTATTCTAATCTTTTTGTAAAAACTATGACTGACTATGCTGCTTCCCGTAAAAGTATATTGGAAAGAAGAAAAGAAACAGATACTGAATCTAATAGCGAACATACAAGTATAGATTATACAGAAAAAGATTTAGAAAAATTACAAACAGTGTTAGATACATTACATAGGTTACATAATGAAATAACATCATATATTAGCTGTTTAGAACAATGAAATTGATTAAAAAAATACTTATATACACAGGAATTGGTTTTACTATAGCATTATTGCTACCTTTGTGTTGGATTTGTTTTACAGACATATGTATTGATTGGGCTAATCTTACAGCAGAATGGTACAAAATTTTATTATCTTCTTTTGCAACCTCTGTTTTGTTGGGATTTATTGCTGTTCTATTTATTGAATTATGGAAAACAACAAATAATCAACAAGAAATCATAGATCTTATTAGCAAACAAAAAGAAACTGCAAAAAAAATATTATCTAATTGTAATATCGCTAATGTTAAAGAATTTCTTTCTAATCACAATCAAATAATAGATAAACAACCGTATTACATTACAGACATAATTAAAGGGAATATTATAAAAGAGCAAATGCTTTTTTTTATTAGTAGCAATAAGAATCCGTTATTGATGAAAAAAGCAGAAAAAGACATAATAGAGTTTTGTAAAAACTTCCTCTATCAGCCGTAATTTGCGCCACATTCCCCCGTTTCCTGTAGCGTGAAATAACACGCTGTTTGGTACCGTTGGCATTAATGTCTTCGAAATTTACCGGTTTGCATATAAAAAAGCAAAATGCACTCCTGTTTAGCTTTTAGCGTATAGAAGAATTCGGCAATACTTTAGATTTGTTATGATTCAACAAAATTTTTATACCTTTGCAGCATTGCTGATTCAAAAACAAGCCGGCAATAAATATCAATTTGAACTTTATATCATGCCAAATTATAAATACTAATATCATGAAACGTATCCTTTTATCTCTTACCGTATGCTGTTTTATTCAGTTTTTTTCATACGCGCAAACGAACGAAACATTGATTCACTTTTGCCCGTGCACGGATTAGCTATTGCAGCCCCTACCGTTGACGGATTGAACTTATTCCTGAAATTTATTGAAGAAGAACTGGTATCGGCGTATTTTAATTTACTAATCTTACAAGTAGATTGGAATTACAGTTATGAAACCCATCCCGAACAGAGAGACCCGAATCCGCTGAAGAAATCAGATATAAAACAAATTGTCACCCTCAGTTCATCGTAGTCATGCCCAACAAAGGCACAATTATTCAAAAAGTCTCAATCCCATTCTCAAACGTCTTATACTTTAACTCCGGCAATAAATCATTCCTCATACGCGTCGTATCCCCATAATAGGAAACGCGTCCAATGGTAATAAAATCTTTGGTTAACGGGCTTCGCGTGTTGAATATAGCCGAAAACAACTCAAAAAAACGTGCCGCAGCAATGATCATCCAAAGCGGCATACGCCACGGTTTTCGATAACGTTTATATTGGGCAACTCTATCCAGAAATTCCTGAAGCGTTTGAATACCTTCATCGCCGATATGATAAATGCCCTTTGCATTTTTATTGTCGATAGCTGCCGTTGTGGCTGCCAGGAAATCATCTTTGGAAATCAAGTGAATGCAGGTCGGTTTTTTCCATATTCCCAACAGATAATGTTTTCCAAACCATTCGGCAGCGTCAATCATTAAAATGCCTTTCCCGTACACCATGCCGACACGCAATGATATGGCTTCCATACCGGCTTCGGAACATCGGCGAAACATCTCTTTTTCTTCCTGCAACCGCGTGATGGCATGTACTGAAACCGGATTGCCGTCCAAGCGTCCCATTGCCGGATGCTGAGGCGTTGTTTCGCCTTCTACATGCGGGAAGCTGATTAAAATGATTCGCTTGACTTTTTCTTCTACGGCTGCATTCAACAAGTTATTGAAATAAGCAATGTTGGTTGTTGGAAGAAATTTTTCGGGACGAGCCTTAAACAAGACGCCGGCAAAGTGTACAATGGTATCGACTCCCTTCAATGCAGGATAGAGCGTTTCTTGTTGCGCCAAATCAGCTTTAAATATCTTAATATTGGAGCGGTTTTTCAACTCCTCTTGAACCTCTTTCTTATGCGTAAGCAAATGCAGGTTTCTATTTTGCAAATGCTTAGCCAATAAACTCCCCAAGTTTCCGGCTGCGCCGGTAATGAGAATTGTGTTATTGTTCATTTTAATTCTACAGATTTAAGTTAGAACTTCGCCACTTCCAGCGGTCCTTTCATCACCCTTCCGTCTTTCATGAAAATGCGGAAAAAGTAAGTTCCCGGTTCAGCCAATCGACCTCTATATGTGCCGTCCCAGCCGTTATCGCCTTCGAATACTTTTTGTTGGTAGCGGTTGTAGATTTCCACTCGATAGCCCGGTTTGCCGTCGCGAGGCGTCATGAAGGTGTCGTTCAGTCCGTTGCGGTCATATGGAGTGATAATATCCGGAATCATATAATAGTCTCTCGCTTCTACCTCTACATTGTTGGATTGCGCGTCCGGACAATAGCCGTTATCGGTCAAAACGTAAAACATGTAGATTTCCGCCCTATCCAATGTGTATGCGAAGGTATTGACGGTTGTTTCGCCGAGCAGCTTGCCGGTAAAGGCATCGTACCAGCGGTAAATTCCATGTTCGTCGTTGGTTGGAGTGACTGTCAGCATTACCTTGTCGCCCATTTGCACTTTATTTGTGTCGGCTTGCAGGAGCAGGTATATTTTGTTTGTAATATACACTGTCGTGTAGGCGTAAGGCGAATCGCCGCACACCGGATCTACGGCATACGCCCAATAGGTTGATTCGCTGTCTAATGGGATTACATATCTTTTCGAACTCGTTCCGTTCGGTTCTATTGGCGTTCTATCGTCGTCGTACCAAGCTATTTCGGAAGGATTTCCGGTTTTTACTTTTGCCGTCAATGTAATCTCCTGCTCTCCGTCCTGGCAAATATATTGATTGTCGGGCGCGAGTGTAATCAGGGAAGAGTCCTGTACTGTCAAATAAAGCGTAGCAATGCTGTCGCAACCCATTAATGTCTTTATCGTATCTTTGTAAATGCCCGGTTGGTTATAATATTTCCCGCCGAAGAACATACTGTCACCTTGACAAATTGTAATATTAAGTAAAGAATCTGCTTTTTTCTCTAAAATTATTTTGCGCCGCCCATCTACCATACATTGGGTTTGGTAAGGGTAATCGCCGTTGCGATCGTTAATGCTAATCCAAATACCGGTAATAGGGGAATGGGTACATATATCATTTACGGTAAATGCAAAACATAATGTACTGTCTACCATCAATTTCTCTTGAATAGAATCCAATGCGATTATATTTGCAGCAATTGTATCATTTTTGTAGAAAGTTATATAAACAGGCGCTTGCAAGACAGCGCTACCAGTGTTCGTAATACAGCCAGTGAAGGTTACCGAGTCGCCGGCAACGGTTGTTGTAAGTTCGGTTTCCCATGTAATGTTAGGCAGGGACCAATATGGATCGCCATTCGTGTTTAACAGGGTTTGCTGTTGCATGAAGTTGTTGTAAGGTCTTACATCATCGGCAGTACCTAAAATACCGTCCGGACCGGGGAATACTGTTGCCGGATTCATTTGGTATTGCGGAATAGTGAGGTCTTCGTTTACATTTACCACATTGTAAGCATACTGATTCCACACTTTGCGAGCCGGCGCCCAGGTGTGTTGGTTGCCGGATTTGTAGATACGTAGCGAGCCGGAATATGCGTTAAATACAGTACCGCCTGTAACGACTATTTCGGCAGCGCCGTCGTTGTTCGCATCTATAACGATCGGATATTCAAATGCTGTTCCTGATGTAGCAGGTATAGTTGCTACATCTACAAAAGTACCTGTTCCCGGATTAGCACGCATAATCCGTAAATGAGTCATATCCCTGTAAACCAGCTCCATAATACCATCCTGATTAAAGTCAAAGAGTGTAATTCCCGTGCAACCCGATTCGTCGCTGGTCTGCAACCGATATACTCTTTCCAACGCCGAAGCTCCATTCCAACGGTAGCCGTTTATATAACCTCCTCCCGTTCGCATTGACGTCAATAAAATTTCCAACTCTCCGTCTCCGTCTACATCACCTATAAATGGTATTCCTATTTGATGCGGATAGGTGCTGGCAGAAGCGTCTGTCACTGTTGCAAGCACTGTTTCCGTACGAATATCCCATACGGCTATTCCGTAGGTATTACCTGTCAGGTGAGCCGTTATTATCACATCCAGATACCCGTCTTTATTGATGTCTGCCACAAATGTATTTCCATCTTTGATTGTATATCCGCCGAGTGCTATCGGGTTTATTTCGGCAAGCAGTGTCATTGTACCCTGTTCAATGTTCACTTTGTATATTTGCGTTCCTGCAATGTATTCAAGCATTCCATCCCCGTCTACATCCGCTACTGTGGGCATGTATTGATATGATGCCGTAGAGAAATTAATAGCTCCTTTATTACCGGCTGCCGGTCCGTCTACCAGCAATTTGCCTGTTGTTGCATCGAAAATACGGTTACCTACGTAAATTTCGGGGATTCCATCGTTATTAAAGTCGGCAAAAGCTACTGAACCGAAATGTACGGAATTGTTGTAAGATGCAAATACGGTTGCATTGGATATCCACACATAATCGTTTTGGTTGGTTACGCCTCCCGGTTTAAACGGATTGTAAGCACGCAAATAGCCGAGGTTGTCTATCATTACTACTATCGGAACCGTAGCGCCGTTTATCGGCACACGAGCCATGGCAATGGATCCTGCCGGCATGTAGTTTCCTTGCGGAGTTGGAATTTCTATCGGCGTCGAACGGTCGCTGCCTTTATAGACATAGAGATTTTGGAACGGTCTGAAAAGTCCGGGAGCATAACTATGAAACTTTGCCACAACAATTTCAGGGATGCCATCACCGTCCAAGTCGCCGGCTATCGGAGAAACATACGTTGCAATATCGGTTTGGGCACTCTGCCACTCTTGTGTTATTGCCCACTCAAATGCTTCAGGGGCGCCATAACAATCCGGATCACTAATATTATCAGGACACTCCACCACCGTAATAAACACCTTTGCCGTATAAACAGTATCGTAGCAAATCGCCGCATATTCCAGCGTATCGCGACCAATAAAACCGACAGCAGGAGTATATACAATATTATTGTCGCCATTAACCGTAGCCGTTGCGCCTGCTTTGGAACCGCTTGTTATGGTCAATTCTATGTCGTTGCGGGAGCAGTTAATCATCGTGTCATTGAGAAGAACGTCAAGAACAGTATTATCGTAACAAGTGAGGACTTGCATGTAGTCGTTAGCGGCTTGTCTTTTATCTAAAATCACCTTACGACGCCCATCTACCATACATTGCGCTTGGTAAGGATAATCGCCGTTGCGATCGTTAATGCTAATCCAAATACTGGTAATAGGGGCATGGGCGCTTATATTATTTACGGTAAACTTGAAACATAATGTACTGTCTGCCATCAATTTTTCTTGAATAGAATCTAATGCGATTATATTTGCGGCAATTGTATCGTTTTTGTAGAAAGTTATATAAAAAGGCGCTTGTAAGGCGGCGGCGCCTGTGTTAGTAATGCAGCCGGTGATAGTTACCGAGTCGCCGGCAACAGTTGCTGTGGGTTCAATTTCCCATGCAATATTAGGCATAGTCCAGAAGGGGTCTCCATTCGTATTCAACAGAGTTTGTTGTTGCTGGAAGTTGTTATACGGTCGTTTACCATTAGGAAATACCGTAGCCGGATTCATTTGGTTGCGAGGCACTGTAAGATCTTCGTTGATGTTTACGACATTATATCCATACTGATTCCACACTTTGCGTGCAGATGCCCATGCGCCCGGAATGGTGCTCTCGAAACTACAAATACGAACATCGGTAAGATTTCCGGCTGAAGTGGAAGCGCCCGAAACCACTATCTGGGCATAACCTTCGCCGGTTAGATCCACCACAATCGGCATCTCTGTACCCGTACCCGAATAACAGGAGATGCTATTCTTATTCAAACCCGTTTCACCATCCATAATGCGCAAATGAGTCTCATCCCTGTATATGATTTCCTGTTTCCCGTCCTGGTTAAAATCAAACATCGACATGGTCGTCGAGCCCGATTGATCGGTAGTTGCATGCCTCCATAATTGGACAAAATTACCTGCAACCGGATTGTATTTGTAACAGACCATTCCAAGGTAATACGAAAAGGCTATTTCGGGGTAGCCGTCGTTATCCACATCGCCAATAAAGGCTCTGGAAATATTTCCTCTGTAGGCAAGTGTTCCACCGGCTGTAGAATTCCCTATCATAGTTTGCCCCAGCAAAGTTCCTTTATAAGGACTCCAAACGTAGGCTTTAGACACATTATTGTCGTTGTGAGTAACCACAACATCCAAATAACCGTCCAAATCAATGTCGGCAACCGAAGTGAATCCATCCTTAATATCAATGCCTGCCGGCGCTTGATAAGCCAGTGTTACCGTGCCCGACGTAGAGCCGCCATTAATTTGAGCCTTATAAACCATATTACCTGCCACTATTTCCAATATTCCGTCATTGTCCACATCGGCTAATGTAGGAAAATAGCAATAGTAACCCTGATTATCGATGTTATACCCTCCCCTGCTCCCATTAGGCAGTGTAGCAATCACCACACCCGTGTGGGAGTTGATAATCCGGTCATAAACTAATAATTCGGGAATGCCGTCACCATTTATATCTCCAATCGAAATAGACAACGTTCCCTGAATGGTAGAGCTGGTAAAAGGCATTGTAATAGTGCTGGTGGAAAATCCGGGTTTTGCAACCCAATCAGTTCCGTCGTAATAAAAACATCGCAATGTCCGGGTTCCCGCATTGCCGGTCAACACAAATATTTCGGCTTTCCCGTCTCCATCCACATCGGCTATGCTAATGGGATGTCCTCCATATATATATGTATTCGGTATTGAGATAGACGTCTTAAATTGCAATTGATCATCAAGTATTAACAATCGGTTAGAAAATCGAGCATAAAGATCGTCTCTGTCAAATGCGATAACCTCATTTTTGCCGCATCCGTCGAAATCACCCACCAAAGGCAGAGCAAGGGCATGCACAATTTCTGTTGATCTATACAATTCCTTAATACCCCATTCCGTTGCGGGAGGCATTCCGTAACAATCTACCTCAGTTATATTATCCGGACATTCCACCACCGTAATAAACACCTTCGCCGTATAAACAGTATCGTGGCAAACCGCCGCATATTCCAGCGTATCACAACCAATAAAACCGACTGCAAGGGTATAGACAATATTATTGTCGCTATTGACCGTAACCGTTGCGCCTGCTTTCGAGCCGCTTGTTATGGTCAACTCTATGTCGTTGCGGGAACAACTAATCATGGTATCGTTGACAAGGATATCAAGAACAGTGCTTGGGTAACAAGTGAGGACTTGCATGTAGTCGTCAGTGGCTTGTTCTTTATTTAAAATCACCTCACGACGCCCATCCACCATACATTGCGCTTGGTAAGGATAATCGCCGTTGCGATCGTTAATGCTAATCCAAATACTGGTAACAGGGTTATGGGCACTTATATTATTTACGGTAAACTTGAAACATAATGTACTGTCTACCATCAATTTTTCTTGAATAGAATCCAATGCGATTATATTTGCGGCAATTGTATCGTTTTTGTAGAAAGTTATATAAATAGGCGCCTTCGAGGTGGCTTCACCTGTGTTTGTAATACAACCGGTGATAGTTACAGAATCACCGGCAACAGTTGCCATAGGTCTGCTTTCCCATACAATGTTGGGCAGAGGCCAGAAAGGGTCTCCGTTCATATTCAGCAGGGTTTGCTGTTGCAAATAGGCGTTAAACGGCTGTTTTCCATTTGGAAAGAAGCGTGCAGGATTCATTTGGTAGCGCGGAATAGTCAGGTCTTCATTGACATTTACCACATTGTAAGCATATTGATTCCATACTTTACGCGCCGGCGCCCAGGAGTATTGACTCGAAGAGCTTCCGTAAATACGCAACACACCAGGAATTCCATAATCATGCCCACTGGTTACTACTATTTCAGCTGCGCCATCATTATTCACATCCACTACCACAGGATATTCATTAGCTGTTGACGATGGACATTCTATAGGAGCAATCAAATTGGAACCATCTACTCCATTGAGTATTCTTAAATGTGTCATATCGCGATATACCAGCTTCTGTGATCCGGACTGATCAAAATCGAACATTGTTATACCTGTCGCAGAAGAATCATCATTTGTTGCTATGGACCATTTCTGTGTCAGGGTATTTGTCGATACATCAAGACTATACGCTCTTGTAGTAAATCGTCCCGACAAACATATTGACGGTCTTCCGGATCCATCAATATCGCCTATGAAAGGAACAGAGGCAGAATGGTCATTAATTACACGAGAAATATTGTTGATAATATTATTATGCAATACTTGCCCCGTACGCGGATCCCATACATAAACTGAGGATGCAGCTACTCCCGGAAGATTTCCCGTAACAATAACATCCAACTGTCCATTGCCGGTTATGTCAGCAAGCGCCGTAGGTCCATCCACCGCTTCAGGATGACCTGTTGTATCTACATGACGAAGTATCTCAAAACTATTCGTACCGTCCTGCGTATTAGGGTTATTGATAGCTATTTTATATACCGTTTTGCCGCCTATTACTTCAGGTAAACCGTCACCGTCAATATCGCCTACCGCCATGATTGATGACCAAGTTACAGAGGAGCCGCTCACCCATCGGTTTACTGTCATTAGATGTCCACCGAATCCAAATCCGTTGTTATTATTTGCTAAATGTCCTCCATCTACCAACAACGCGCCTGTACGTGCATTAAAAACCTTGTCTAACACCAATACTTCCGAAATGCCATCCCCATTGAAATCAACAATGATGGGTTGTCCCATTTCCCGATCGGTTCGTGCAGAATAGGTCTGTTTCCATGCAAATTCATACAGTTGCGTAGTGGGATTATAAGTGTATTTCATCAATTGCCGGGCATTGGCGCCGTTCGTAATTGCTGTCGTTGCACCTGCATAATGAGAAGTACAGAAAAATAAGGAAGCGTATTCGTTTCCATCCACATTGGCTATAGCATACGGATTGTTTACCCTGTTTATAACAGGCACATTTAATGTTTGTTGCAATACTAATGCCCCATTATCGACTTTAAAAATATGTATTTTATTTGAATATTGAGCATGAAATGCCTTTCCCAATACTACGATTTCCGTTTTACCATCATTATCTATGTCTCCAACCAAAGGAATGCAAGAGTTATCTATCTCAACTCCAGTACCCAACGAATTCATCAACTCCTCAATATTCCATTGTCCAATGGAAGGATTTTCATAACATTCCACAGTACTAATATTATCCGGACATTCCGCTACCGTAATAAACACCGTCGCCGTATAAACAGTATCAACACAAACCGCCGAATATTCCAGCGTATCGCGACCCAAAAAGCCGATAGCAGGAGTATACACAATATTATTGTCGCCATTGACCGTAGCCGTTGCGCCTGCTTTCGAACCGCTTGTTATGGTCAACTCTACGTCGTTGCGGGAGCACTCAATCATGGTATCGTTGGCAAGGATATCAAGGACAGTGCTTGGGTAGCAAGTGAGGACTTGCAGGTAGTCGTCAGTGGCTTGTTTTTTATCTAAAATTACCTCACGCCGCCCGTCTACCATACATTGCGCCTGGTAAGGATAATCACCGTTGCGATCGTTAATGCTAATCCAAATACTGGTAACAGGGGCATGGGCGCTTATATTATTTACGGTAAACTCAAAACATAATGTACTGTCTGCCATCAATTTTTCTTGAATAGAATCCAATGCGATTATATTTGCGGCAATTGTATCGTTTTTATAGAAAGTTATATAAAAAGGCGCTTGTAAGGCGGCATCGCCTGTGTTGGTAATACAGCCGGTAAAGGTTACAGAGTCGCCGGCAACGGTTGCAGTAGGTTCGGTTTTCCATACAATGTTGGGCAAAGACCAATATGGGTCGCCATTTAGATTTAACAGGGTTTGCTGTTGCAGGAAGTTATTATAAGGTCTCACATCGTCGGCAGTACCTAAAATACCGTCCTGTCCGGGAAATACCGTAGCCGGACTTATCGGATATTCCGGAATGCTCAGGTCTTCATTCACATAGACCGGTTGATAGGCGTACTGATTCCATACTTTGCGGGCAGGCGCCCAAGGCGAACTGCCGGGGTTAGCCGATTTATATACCCTGAGCCGTCCGAAGATACCGGGACTATTATCTGATCCTACTATTATTATTTCTGCTTGTCCGTCTCCATCCACATCGGCTATTACCGGATATTCCGCCCCTGTTCCGGAGAAATTGGGCATACTTGCCTTATTCCTGTTTGGATAGGGACTGGTTGCCCGTCCTTCAATAATGCGTAAATCCGTTTCGTCACGATACACGATTTCAGCTATTCCGTCCTGGTCGAAATCGAATAAGGTTAAGCCGGTAACACAAGATGCATCCGAGTGGGGTAATTCCCAAAACAGCTGCAACACAGGGTTGCCCGGAACATATTTGTAACTTACTATCCGATAGGTTGAAGCTGAGAACCTTACTCCTTTTATCAAAGCTATCTCCGGATTACCATCTCCATCCATATCGCCTACAAAGGGGTATCCGCTATGCGAAGCGCTGGCGATATACTTTGCCGCTTTAATGTTCCCGCTGACCGGGTCAGCAACGTATAATACCGTACGGTTAGTGTTAGGATGTGCAACGGAAACCACCATATCTAACTTACCGTCCTTATCCATATCCACAAACAGGACAGCTCCTCCGTTTAGAGAACTTGCAGGGATAGCGGTATAATCAGGATCCAACACCCAATTAACGGGAGGAGTGATTATTTTGTTTAATGTAAGACTCTGAATAACATTTGTGGCTGGATCTATATTGACATCATAAATATAATTTCCCATGACATATTTCATATTGCCGTCATTGAACACATCCACTAATTGAACAACTGCTGAAGCTAATAAAGCAAAATCAGTACTTTGGGTATAACTTAATGCCGTATAGCCCGCCGGAATGGCGCAAATAAAAGAGCCGTCTGTAGAATTATACAAACGCCCGCCAATGGCAATTTCGGGTATGCCGTCATGATTCAAATCGGCAAAAGTTGGCGACATGCCATTATACAGTGAAGCATGGTAGGGATTTGCCGCCGGACTTTCCCATACCATTTGACCGTTGTAGTTGTAAGCTCGCAACCGCCTGTCAGCCTCGGCTACTACTATCAATACAGTATCCTTAGCGGCTATTTGGGTTCTTACAATACCGTATCTTGTCTTGTTATCCCATGTGAAAACCTGTTTTGTGCTGAATACAAACGGAGGAGACTTAATATCATTTCCCTTGTAGATAGCTATCTTCGAAGCAGGACGGCTAACTATACCTAATCCGGGAATATTTATATTTCCTTCTTCCGGATCTGCCGCTATAATAATTTCTACAATACCGTCGCCGTCAATATCACCCACTACCACGCCTTGGTAGGGACTTAAATTGTTTTCATTCGAGTAAGTTTCTGCCATACTCCAGTCTTGTGGAACAGGCAAACCATAACAATCCGGATCACTAATATTATCCGGACATTCCACCACTGTAATAAACACCGTCGCCGTGTAAGCAGTGTCAAGACAAACCGCCGAATATTCCAGCGTATCGCGACCCAAAAAGCTGGCAGCGGGGATATATACAATATTATTGTCACCATTAACCGTAACCGTTGCGCCTGCTTTCGAGCCGTTTGTTATGGTCAACTCTATGTCATTGCGGGAGCAGTGAATCATGGTGTCGTTGAGAAGAACGTCGAGGACAGTATTATCGTAACAAGTGAGGACTTGCATGTAGTCGTCAGTGGCTTGTCTTTCCTCTAAAATTACCTCATGCCGCCCGTCTACCATACATTGGGTTTGGTAAGGATAATCGCCGTTGTGGTCGTTAATGCTAATCCAAATACTGGTAACAGGGGCATGGGCACTTATATTATTTACGGTAAACTCAAAACATAATGTACTGCCTGCCATCAATTTTTCTTGAATAGAATCCAATGCGATTATATTTGCGGCAATTGTATCGTTTTTATAGAAAGTTATATAAAAAGGCGCTTGCAAGGCGGCATCGCCAATGTTTTTAATGCAACCGACAAGAGTTACCGAGTCGCCGGCAACAGTTGCCGTTGGTTCGGTTTCCCATACAATGTTAGGCATGTTCCAATATGGATCGCCGTCAGTGTTTAATAAGGTATGTTGTTGCAGGAAAGCGTTAAACGGTTGTTTTCCGTTTGGAAAAAATGTCGCCGGATTCATTTGGTAACGCGGAATTGTCAAATCGTCGTTCACGTTTACCGCATTATAGGCATACTGATTCCACACTTTGCGGGCAGGCGCCCACTGATAACCTGCATTCGGTTTGTAAATCGACATATAGCCATCATTAAGTCCAGAGGACGTAGGTCCGCCCGCACAAACAATTTCAGCCATGCCATCGCCATCCACATCAACCACTATAGGATATTCCCAAGTAGTTGCAGACGTAGACGGAAATGTTGTAATATCCTGACCGTTGCCGTCTATGATTCGTAATCGCGTCATATCACGGTATACGATTTCCATTTTACCGTCTTGATTAAAGTCAAACAAAGTTATTCCTGTTCTACCCCACCCTTCATCTACGCCTAACCTCCACATCTGATTCAATGTGGCGGTAGCGCTCATTGCAGCCGGTAACCTGTAAGCATAAATAGCTGCATCATTAATATTTTGCGCTTGCGTTAAAACTAATACTTCCGGCTTGCCGTCGCCGTCAATATCGCCTATGAACGGAACACTTTTAGAGCCTTTGTTATTTTGAACGCAGGTGAATAAGATTTCGTTATTCACCACATCCCATCCATACATTACAAATCGCGCGTTATTAAGGTTATTATCGGCTCTTACCTGAATTAAACTTACCAAGACATCAGGAAAGCCGTCGCCGTTAAAATCGGCAATCGAAATATGCCCATCATTAGCAACGTTTACTCCGCCTATGGTTGGAGGAGTTATTTTTCTCCATAAAGTCATTGTTTTAGAGGCAATATCTACTTTGTAAACTTCATTGCCGCAAACCAATTCCGGCAAACCATCACCATCAATATCAACCGCAACACTTAACGCCCCACCGCCGGTTATACTGTTTTGCAACGAAAATCCTCTCATGGCGGCGCTTCCTGCACCACAAATATATTTTCCGTCAACAGCATTAAAAATCTTATTGCCGACATAAATTTCAGGTATTCCATCGCCATTAAAGTCTGCCAAGCCGATAGTCGGTGACTCTCTTGGCAAATTTCCTCCCCAGGTTATATCCTGATCTGATACCCATACCCTGTTGCCCGAAGGATATTCATAAGCATGAATCCTGCGGTCGGCATTACGACCTATTACAAAAATCATCCCTTTGTCATCAACTCTTCCCAGCGCCATATACGAAATGACTTCATAATTTCCATAAGGAACTACTGCCGTGATAATTTTAGGATTATCCCTGTCATTTCCGGGGAAAACAACTATTTGCGAGGATCCGTTCTCATCATTATCTCCGGGTATCCGTCTTATCGCTACTATTTCGGGTAATCCGTCACCATCCAAATCTCCAACAACCCATGACCGGGCTGCTATCACGTCTAATGAACTTTTCCAAACCTCTCTGATAGTCCACTGAGACCCTGCCGGTTCTCCATAACAATCCGGATCACTAATATTATCAGGACATTCAACCACCGTAATAAAAACTTTTGCCGAGTAACTGGTTTCATTACAAACTACTCTATACTCCAACGTGTCTTGTCCAATAAAACCGGCAACAGGGGTATAGACAATATTATTGCCGCTATTAACCGCAGCCGTTGCGCCTGCTTTCGAGCCATTTGTTATAGTCAATTCTATGTCATTGCGAGAGCAGCGAATCATCGCGTCGTTGAGAAGAACGTCGAGAACAGTATGATCGTAACAAGTGAGAACTTGCATATAATCGTCAGCAGCTTCATGGTTTTGAGCGTTAGCTATAAATCCGCTAAAAAGAAATGCGAGTAATATTATCAGTCCGTTATGTTTGAAAGGTCTCATTCGAAATACTTCGTTAATAAAATCATATACTTATCCGTTTTTGCCTTGGCATACGTTTTTACAAAGTTATAATATTATTTTTATTATAAAATATAATTATGGAAAAATTTCTAAAATACGGCAATACTTTAGATTTGCTATGATGCAATAAAATTATTTTATACCTTTGCAGTATTGCCGAATTTTGGAAACAAGCCGGCAAGGGATACTGATTTGAATTTTATATCATACCAACATTATAAATACTAATACCATGAAACGTATCTTTTTATCTATTATCGTATGCTGTTTTATACAGTTTTTTTCGTATGCACAAACAAACGAACAAAAAATTGATTCGCTTTTGCCTGTGCGCGGATTAGCCATTGCCGCCCCTACTGTTGACGGATTGAACTTATTCCTGAAATTTGTTGAAGAAGAACTGGTGCCGGCGCGTTTTAATTTACTGATCTTGCGGGTGGATTGGAATTACAGTTATGAAAGTCATCCCGAACTGAGAGATCCGAATCCGTTGAAGAAATCCGACGTAAAACGGATTGTCAACCTATGCAAAAAACACGGAATCCGGTTAGCTCCCCAAATTAACCTGCTGGGACACCAATCCTGGGCAAAAACAACGCACAATTTGTTGCGCGTTTATCCCGAAATGGATGAAACGCCCCACATAAAAACGGAGGAACATTACACCGAATGGCCCAATGCATACGGGTTATACTGTAAAAGCTATTGCCCGCTTCATCCCGGCGTACATAAAATTGTCTTTGCATTGGTCGACGAACTGATGAACGTTTTTGAAGCCGACTTGTTTCATGCCGGAATGGATGAAGTTTTCTATATCGGAGATGATAAATGTCCCCGTTGCAGCGGTCGCGACAAAGCGGAATTGTTTGCAGGCGAAGTAGCCAAAATACACAATCACCTGACATTGCAGGGAAGAAGATTGATGATATGGGGCGACCGTCTGATAGACGGCAAGGAGACAGGTCTCGGAATGTGGGAAGCCAGCATGAACAATACCCACCGGGCAATCGACCTGATCCCGAAAGAGGTATTCATTTGCGACTGGCACTACGAACGCCCCGACCAGACGGCGGTTTATTTTGCCATGAAAGGCTTTGATGTGGCTACTTGTCCATGGCGAGAACCGGAAATTGCTCTGACGCAAGTGGATGATATGATCCGGTTTCGGAAAAATTCAACGCCGAAAATGACGCAACACTTTCAAGGCATCATAGCAACCGTATGGTCACCAGCCGAAAGTTTCCTGAAAAGCTATTACGATCCGGAAACCTACAAAAAAACCGTATCGGATGCCGTCACGTTGAAAGCGCTAATAGACTCATATAAGAAGCTTAAATAAAAACAAAACAGATGCACACAGCTACCACCGATTTTACCCGCCGGGACTCAGCTATTGACATACTGCGGGCGCTGACCATGCTGTTGATGATATTTGTCAATAACATCTGGTTGATCAGCGACATACCTGGATGGCTGAGACACGCAAAAAGAACCCAGGACATGCTTGGGCTGGCAGATGTAGTTTTCCCCTGCTTCATTTTTGTTGTGGGGATGTCTATTCCGTTTGCTATCGAACGAAGGTTCGAAAAAGGATTTTCGGGAGTAAGTACGGTTGGGCATATCCTGACCCGTTCGCTGGCATTGATTTTAATGGGAGTATTTATTGTAAATACGGAAGCCGGGGTTGCGCCGGAAACCGGTCTCTCGAAGCATGTTTTCATAATACTTATGATAACCGGCTTCCTGCTCGTCTGGAACATGTATCCTCATTCGGAAAAGCCGCGCACAAAACTAATCTATACGCTGTTAAAGATCGCCGGGATTTTGCTTTTACTCTATCTGGCTATTATTTTCCGCGACATAAGGACGGAAGGAGGCTTATTTCAAGCTCGCTGGTGGGGAATATTGGGCAGGATCGGGTGGACTTACCTGATTTGTGCATTTATCTATCTCTTTACCCGCGACCGGCTGAAATACCTGATTCCCATTTGGTTGGGATTTATTGTTCTGTGCTTCCTCAACAGCGTAACCCGCGAAGGGGTACCCCTGTTGGACCTTCCCAAAGAAAATTTTCTATATCAATTTCTTGGTATACTGCGCATGGAAAACGGCGTCTTACACGCCCTTGCGATAGGAGGAGTGATTCTTTCGCTAATCAGCACAAAATACAGGCTGCTGGATAACTATAAAAAAATAGCGGCTGTCCTAGTGATGGTTGTCCTTTTATTTTTCGTCGGATTAATTTCCCATAAATACTGGATCATCTCAAAAATATTTGAAACTCCTCCATTCCTGTTTTATTGCATGGCTATATCTGTTGGCGCTTATGCTATTCTTTACGGGTTAGTCGAAAAAGGGAAAGCCCATTGGTTCAATATCATTAAAGTAGCCGGCACAGCGACCTTGACCTGTTATCTTGTTCCGTATGTTGTATTCAGTCTTTTGGCGCTTATAGGGGTTGAGTTGAAGGAGAATTTAATTTCCGGTTACGTTGGGATATTGTGTAATGTGGCTTTTGCGTTTATGGTGATTGGGATTACTTATTTGTTGGGACGGGTTCATATTAAGTTGAAAATATAACCTCTCCCCCAGCCCCGCTCCACAGGAGAGGGGTGACTAAACAAGAAAAATACGCTGACTAATTAAGCTAATAATGAAGTACGCTCCGCTCCCCTCTCCTGTGGAGAGGGGCTGGGGGAGAGGTCTTAATTACCCCTCCAACTCCCCATCTATCCCTTTCAAAATATCATACCCCGTTTTCACCGTCTTTACGTCCGAAAAGATAACCGACCGTTTTTCTCCCGTCTCGCGCAATTTGGTTCTCGCGGCATGATGCTGCAAGTAATAAAGCACCTTTCCAAAAGCGTTGGACTGGTAATAAGGCGAATCTTCCGAAGAGATGAAGTAGCCGGTCATCCGCTCATTTTTGAGCGTCAGCCGCTCGAAACCGATCCGGATAGCAAGCCAGCGCAGACGCACCAGCAAAAACAGATCCGACGCCTGTTGTGGAAATTTTCCAAAGCGATCTTCCAAGCGTTTTTCAAAAGCAAGTAACTCCTCCTCGTTTTTTACATTATCCAATTCGCGGTAGAGATTCATTCGTTCGGATACGCTCTCCACATAATCGGACGGAAGCATCAACTCCATATCCGTTTCGATCTGGCAATCGGCAACGAAATTCTTTTCAACCTCTTTCTGCTCCAATTCATCACGGTAAATGTCCGAAAATTCATCTATTTTCAACTCTTCTACCGCTTCATTCAATATTTTGTGGTAAGTCTCGTAACCCAAATCGGCGATGAAACCGCTCTGTTCGGCTCCCAGCAAATTTCCCGCGCCGCGAATATCCAAATCTTGCATGGCGATATTGAAACCGCTTCCCAGATCGGAAAAACTCTCAATCGCCTGCAAACGCCGGCGGGCTTCCTGTGTAAGCGTGGAAAGAGGCGGAGCCAGCAGGTAACAAAACGCCCTCCGGTTGGTGCGCCCTACCCTGCCCCTGAGCTGATGCAGGTCGCTCAATCCGAAATTTTGAGCGTTGTTGATGATAATCGTATTGCAATTGGGTATATCAATGCCCGATTCGATAATCGTAGTGGCAATCAATACATCGTATTCGTAATCGACAAAATCAAGCACAATCCTTTCCAATGCTTCGCCGTCCATTTGTCCGTGTCCGATCGCCACGCGGGCTTCGGGAACTAAACGCTTGACCAGCGCTTCGACATCGGTAATATTTTGCACGCGGTTGTTGATGAAAAAGACCTGTCCGTTCCTGTCCAGTTCAAATTGGATGGCTTCACGGATCACATCTTCATTGAAAGTATACAGTTCCGTCTGGATCGGATAACGGTTGGGCGGCGGCGTATTGATAACGGACAAATCGCGTGCACCCATAAGCGAAAATTGCAAGGTGCGCGGAATCGGGGTTGCCGTCATAGTCAATGTATCCACATTTACCTTCATCTGTTTTATCTTCTCCTTTACGGAAACGCCAAATTTTTGTTCTTCATCGACAACCAGCAGTCCCAGATCCTTGAAACGAACCTCCTTCCCGATCATTTTATGCGTACCGATCAATATGTCTATTTTACCTTCCGCAAGGTCTTTCAAAATAGCCGTAACATCCTTTGGCTTCCGCGAGCGGCTCAGGTAATCCACCCGGCAGGGAAAATCCCTCAATCGCTCGCCAAACGTCCGGTAATGCTGCAACGCAAGGATGGTAGTCGGCACCAGAACGGCAACCTGCTTGTTGTCGGCAACGGCTTTGAATGCCGCCCGTATGGCGACTTCCGTTTTCCCAAACCCCACGTCTCCGCAAATAAGCCTGTCCATAGGCAGGTCGCGCTCCATATCCTTTTTTACGTCGACGGTCGCTTTTACCTGATCGGGCGTATCTTCGTAAATAAAAGAGGCTTCCAACTCGGACTGCATAAATGTATCGTGCGAAAAGGAAAAACCTCTTTCCGCACGCCGTTTGGCATAAAGCGAAATCAGTTCGCGGGCAATGTCCTTGACCTTTTTCTTGGTACGCTCTTTTAACGAATGCCATGCGCCTGTTCCCAACTTGTTGATGCGCGGCGGCTCTCCTTCTTTGCTTTTGTAACGCGAAATTTTATGAAGTGAATGGATGCTGACAAAAAGCAGATCATCATCCCTGTAAAGCAGCTTGATTACCTCCTGCCGCTTCCCGTTCATTTCGGTAGTGATCAATCCGCCGAACTTCCCGACGCCATGATCAATATGTACCACATAATCGCCCTGCTTGAAATCATTCAGTTCTTTCAGGCTCAATGCGACACGCCCTTCGCGAGCCTTGTCCGACCTTAAGCTGTATTTATGGTAACGATCAAAAATCTGATGATCGGTGTAACAGCAGATTTTTAGGTCGTGATCAATAAAACCTTCGTGCAATGTCTTTAGAACGGCAGTAAACTTTATATCCTCACCCCTGTCGGCAAAAATTGTTTTCAGCCGGTCGGTCTGCCGCTCGTTGTCGCTCAATACAAAGAGTTGATACCCGCTTCGCTGCATTTCCTGAAAATTTTTGCTGACCAATTCAAAATTTTTATGAAATATAGGTTGGGGGGACGAATTAAATGTCAGCGTATCGGCATCTTTCAAAGAAGAATGAGTTCCAAATTCTATCCTGCGAAAATCCAGCGCCTGCCGGATAAACGCAGTCGGTGTCAACAGGCTTTCCTTCTCTTCCGACTCTTCGTAATAGTGATCAACACGATCCGAAACAAAGGTGAAATCGCGAAATGCAAAAATCGTATCCCGCTGAACATAGTTGAATATAGACTCCGATTCGTCCATTTTCGTGTGAATATCCGAAATAATGGAGATCATCTTCTTCTTTTCTTTAGAAAGCTGGTTTGCAATATCAAACGTTCGTATGGAATCTATCTCATCGCCGAAAAAATCAATGCGGTAAGGATACTCATTTGAAAAGGAAAAAACGTCAATAATACTTCCGCGAACGGAATATTGTCCGGGTTCGTAAACAAAATCAACCCTTTCGAAACCATACTCATTCAGCACCTGAACGATAAATTCCGTATCAACACTCTCTCCGGCGTGCAGGTGCAGCGTTTTCTTGCGCAACTGTTCCGAAGCGATTACCTTTTCCACCACAGCCTCCGGATAAGAGACGATCAAATAATTCTCCGTAGCGTTTTCGATCATATTCAACCCCTCTGTTCGAAGAATCTCATTGGCAGAGTCTTTTTGTTCAGATTTCAATGCACGCTTGTAGGACGAAGGAAAGAAAAGGACTTTCTCCTTTCCCAGCATCTGCGCCAAATCATGATAAAAATAGGCCGCCTCGTCCGCATCGTTCAAGATAAAAAAGAGATGCCCCGGCTTTGCATCGTACAAAGAGGCAAAAGCCAGCGAGCGAAGCGAACCTTCCGCCCCTTTCAAATAAAGATTACTCTTTTTTGTGATAGACCAGTCGACAATTGCTTTGATTTGGGGATGGTCTTTAAAAATGGGTAATAATTCTTGAATGTTCAACTTTGGTTGGGTTATTTGGTTTTTAAGGTGCAAATTTAAACAAAAAATGATTTCGGTAAAATAAAACTGACTGTCGGCGTAAAACGAGGAATAAAAGAAAAAAATACAATATTGCATAACAACAATAAAAAACGACTAATAAAATTCGGGCGGTACCCCCATAAAATTATTAGCCGTTATTTCTGGCTGCGAAGGTACAACTAAATTTTGATACTCACAAATATTTTTCACAAAAACTGGTTGCGTAAATTTGTTTTGAAATTAACCCAACCCGTTGGGATTGGGCTGGGTTATAAATGGTTTTCAACCATTTTCAAACTATCTCCGTCGCCACGCACCGGAGGTGCAATATATCCCAGCCCAATCCCAACGGGTTGGGCTAATTTCAATTTACCATTGAATTTCATAAATCCATTAATTTAGTGGTACGAAATTATAAAAAAATTGTAATTTTGTTTTCAAAAACAGACATTTTAGATTGAAAATCCATTATAAAAAACACAAGCAGTATGAGCAAAGTAGAAGGAACAGACACTTCATTGAACAACGCATTGAGTCAAAACATCAGCCTCGACTGGCAAGTCGGTTATCACGAAACGGAAACCATACCGCCGACCGCATGGTGCGCTTCAACCGTACCGGGCGCCGTACAGTTGGACGTGATGAAAGCTGAAAATTACAAACAGCCGTGGTGGTATGCCGATAACGTTACTCAGTTTGACTGGATGGAAGACGTCTGGTTTACCTACAAAACCGATTTCAAAAAGCCCGGGTTACAAAATGGAGAACGGCTGTTTTTCTTTTCAAAAGGGATTGACTATCAATTCAAAATCTATTTAAATCAAAAATTACTTTTGGAACAGGAAGGGATGTTCACTTATGTAAACATGGATCTGACGGATGATTTACAGGATAACAACGAATTGAAAATCGTCCTGCTGCCTGTTCCTAAATTAGGATTTAAGTTTGAAGACGATCATCCCTCATTATATCGCAGGAATGCCCGTGAAAGCGCCAAGCCTGCCGTGAGTTACGGCTGGGACTGGCATCCACGGGTGGTAACACGAGGTATCTGGGATGAAACATCGCTTGTAATCCGAAAGCCGGCGCATATTTCCGATGTATCCGTGACGTATGAATTGAACGAAAATCTGACCCATGCAAAAGTACAGGCTGTTGTGGATGGCATCCAACTTCAGGGATGTTATTTCAAATGGGTATTGAAGAATCCACAGGGAAAAATTGTGTTGGAAAAACAGGAAAAAATAACCGTAGACAAGCAATCGATTGAAGGCGAATTGTCCGATATTCAACTCTGGTACCCCTCCGGCTACGGAGCTCCCGATTTGTATACCAGCGAATTTACACTGCTGGATGCCAATAACAAGATATTGGAACAACAGACCGGCAAGACGGGTTTTCGTAAAATCAAAATGATCATGAACGATGGAGCTTGGGATAGAGAGGGTGGTTTCCCAAAATCCAGAGCTGTTGCTCCCGCAAGTCTGGAAGTCAATAATCGCAGAATTTTTGCGAAAGGCACCAACTGGGTACATCCCGAAGTGTTTGTAGGCGGCATAACTCCCGAACGCTACCGGGAACAAATCGAATTGGCAAAAAATGCCAATTTCAATCTCTTGCGTTCGTGGGGCGGCGGTATTGTCAATAAGGAATCTTTTTTTGATATATGCGATGAATTGGGTATGCTGGTGTGGCAGGAATTTCCTCTTGCCTGCAATAATTATACGGATGATGCGAAATATCTGAAAGTACTGGAGCAGGAAGCGCGTTCCATTATTCACAGGGTAAAGAAACATGCCTGTTTGGCTTTATGGTCGGGCGGTAACGAACTTTTTAACAGTTGGAGCGGCATGACGGAACAATCGCTGGCATTGCGTCTTTTGAACAGTCTGTGCTATCAATTGGATTCGCACACTCCATTTATTTATACCGCACCCCTGTACGGTATGGGTCATGGGCATTATATTTTCTATGATGCGGTTGCCGGCGAAGAGGTCTTTCAGTGGATAACAAGAGGTCGTAACACGGCATATACGGAATTTGGAGTACCGGCAGTTCCGAGTATAGAGATAATAAAAAGTTGTATTCCCGAAAACGAGCTGTTCCCACCTAAAAAGAAAACAATGTGGGAATTTCACGGCGCATTTGACGTATGGGGCGAAGAAGCTCACATCCATTATCCCGTCCTTGAAAAATATTTCGGAAAGATAGAATCTCTCGAAGAGTTGGTAAAATACAGTCAATTCCTGCAATGCGAGGGCGTAAAATTTATTTATGAAGAAGCGCGCAGACAAAAACCGTTTTGCAGTATGGCTGTAAAATGGTGTTTTCAGGATGCTTGGCCCGCTGTTGCCAACAATAGCGTAATTGCGTGGCCCAACGAAATCAAACCGGCATACTATCACGTGGCGAATGCCTGCCGTCCTGTGCTGGCAAGTATCCGTGTTCCGAAATTCGAATGGAAAGAAGGAGAAGATTTCACCTGCGACCTCTTTCTGCTGAACGACACGTATGACAACCTGTCGAGCGAAAAGGTTAAAGTGTTCATGCAATATGATGGAATAGAAAACGAGTTGGCGTCGTGGGATAGCCCCGGCGAAGAGGGATTTAAGAATATACAGGGACCGTCGGTAAATGCAAAGATTCCCCGTATGAAAACCAATCTGTTTACAATACAGGTTCGTGTGGAAGGGAAACCTCAATATAATTCCACCTATATGCTCTTATTCTCAGGGGAAGGGATTAAAAAAGCGTATCCGCCGGAAGCGTATTATCAAGGTAAAAATTTATTTTGAAAAGATTGTCTTTTGATTATTTTTGCAAAAGTAAATAGATAAAATATATACATATTTTGTATTGTCAAAATTGTATTGGCGCAATAGAAGACGAATAAAAACAATACAAAATACGTAACGGCACAAAAAATATAAATAATTAATAAACAATGATTTAATCGGTTACTTTTTGTAAAATTTCAGAAAAGAGATTTCGTGGAAAACATGCGTCAATTTAAGCGTTGTCGGCAAGTCGGCGGACTGCGGACACGACGGAAAATAAGGTTGAAAATTCAGTGCAATTTGACAGAAAAGAAAAAATGTTGAAATAAATTGAGAGATAAATTTTAAATTAAAATAACTGTACCCAAAAAGAAATAATAAAAATGAATACTAAATATAAGATAGAAGATTTGATACAATCAGAATTTTGTTTAGAAGAATTTTCAGATACTAATTTGGAAAATTATCTTAATACTAATAGAGAGGCTCTAAATGTAGAGGGGCAACATGACATAGAGGGTACTTTATTTCTTTTTGATTCTGCCGATGAAAATTATACTAAAAATTACAAATATATTGATAAGAAAATCTTTCCGTCAGAATCATTGGACCCTGACCCTGAGAAAACATACTTACCTCAAAATTATTTTTCACAAACAAAAGTTTCGCAAACAATTGAAAGAGAGCTAACTAAATTGATTAATAACACAGAAAATAATGGAGAAATCATATTTCTAGCTTGTGCCAAGAGTACAGGGAAAACATTATCGCAAAATATTTGGATAAAAAATAATCATACCTTAATGGAGGAAGGAAAAATATTTTGGATTAGGTGCGATTGTGAAAAATTAATTCAACTTGTTGATAGTTTCGGTATTGACAAGATTTCAAAAATAGAAGAGGACATTATTGCTAATTATTTTGATATACAATTTTTATCTGTCTTATGCAAGCATTATAAGTCGGAAAGACTTTTTTTTCAGCAAATATTTCGAGAATTGGTTGATGAAAAAATTGCACTAAGAGTGTCTGGCGACTATAAAAATCCTGTATATAGTACACCTGTTTCTGTTTTAGAAACAATCGAAGAGTTTTATAACGATATTTTAAGAGAAAAGAAAAATAAGAAGAACCCAAAATATAATTACGGGCGAGAGGTGGTTTTGAAATCTGCATTAGGTTCAGTAAACAAAACTTTTAAAATTTTTGAGAATTGGCGAAATTTGTCAAAACAAATACAAAATAAACTAATAGACAAAGGCTATAAATTTCTGCGAATAATTGACAGCGTGGATAACTATAAAAAATATGACAAAAATGGTAACTATCAGATTATGTATGAATTCATTTTAAAGAAAATTTATACTTTTAACTCCAATTATGTGGATAATCAAATACAAGAAGGCTCTGTTGCGATAATTTGTAGGAAAAATACATATTGGGATTACAGGACTTTTTACAATCACACAAAAAAAGCGACTTTGCAAACTAGTAATTTTAAACATAATTTGATTAATCGTGATAATGATGAATTAAAAAGGGATAATATATCCATTCAAAATAGAAGACTTGAGTTTCTAAGCAGTAATATTTCTTTTAAATCAAAAACTTTAAATATTTTTGAAAAAATCATCAATTATACAGCCTCTGAGCAACCATTTTTATATGAATTTTTAAGAGACGAAAAACATATAGGTTATCTATTGCGAAACAAAGTTTATTTGGTACCTGCTTTAATTTTTTTTCAAAATAAATATAATATAAGTGATGATAAATTAGATGATTTTATTAAAAGTTATTTTCCTTCAAATTTATTGTTAAATGGATATTTCTCTTTGAACTCATTTTGTCGCCAAGAAATTGACCTTGGGCAAATGTTATTCAATATTTTCTATTATGACAATGATAACGATAACAAATGGCAAGGTCTGTGTTGTAGTCGGATTTTACAATATTTAAAAAATAATGGAGATGTATTGAAAAATGATTTAATTGAAAACATTCATCAATTATTTTGTTATGATAAAAATGGAATAAAAAATAAAATATCAAGGCTAACAGAATATTCATTGATAAAATTAAATCTAAACGAAAACAACAATAACAACGTTTATAATCCTAAAATAATTATTACAAACAAGGGAGAAGCCTGCCTTGATTTGATATATTCTGACTTTGATATTTTGTATCATTGTTCACTTGATACTCCCATGCCAAAATCATTGATAAGAAAAAAATACATACATCCGCACTCCAATAAACTGGAAATACGAAACTATGCTATGTATTGTTTAAAATCAACAATATCATTCATACAATATTTGAAAAAAGCAGATAGAGAAGAACGAAATTATATTGATAGTTTGAATATTGGAGTTAATTCACATGACTATCTTCTTCCATTAAATGCAAACAACAAAATACAAGAAAATCTCATAGAAAGAGCGAAGACTCTTGAAACCTCTCTCAAAGGAAGTATTTTAGAAGATTTTGAAAAGTTTTTAAGTAATTTCAAAGAAATAAAAACAAGTTCTATTCTTCCAAACAGAGAAGAGAGTTCAAAATCTAAAACTATATCAAGTATATCAGAAGATAAACACAAAGTTAAAAAAGCCTTATTACCTCTCAAAGGAATAGAAACCGAATTTGGAATTAACTTTGGTGTAATTGTAGCCAAAATAAAGACGACATTTGGAAAGAATAAATCAGAATAAAAGTTATTCGTTCAACGAATATCTCAAAGAAAATTTTTAACTTTGCAGTGCTTATAATTCTCTGAGGCGAGACAGCTCGCCAAATTGTTGCGGGCATTTTTTATGTCTGTACGATAATATGCGGTTTCAGCACCCCCGTGTGGAACGTTAATGCGTCCGCAGCCTCAGAGGTAATAAGCAGCGGGAAAGGTTGAAACCGCTTTTTAATTTCTGCCAACTTAAAATTTTCTAAAATGCTTATTACCGAGAAAAAACAATCCAAAGAAGTCAAACCGACTTCAACCTTTAAAAGGGTAATTCGAAAATTTATCGAAGAAAAATCCGTAACTTTGTGTGCGGAAGAACCGACAGTGCGTTATTTGAAACTGCAACCATTTTACCGACAGTCACAGACAAATTACGGTAATAAAAAAGTACCTGAACTGCGACTTTGCGGCAATTGGTTGGAAAAGGCGGGATTTTCGCCCGAAAATTATGTTAGTGTGACAGTTATGGACGGACTTTTAGTCATTCGTTCAACTACGACAATTGAAAAAGAAGACTAAAAACAAAGACCTGCCGACAACGAGCATATTGGCAAGATAGCGGCAGTACTCCCGCTGAAACAGCAGTGCGAATTTGGAAGTTACTACCCCGCCCGAACATTTGTGAAGCCGCTACCTCGCCAATATGCCACCACGTTATCTGTCATTTTGGGACAGCGCGTACACCAATCGAAAAAAACCGAAAACAAAAAAGCTGGAGTGTTAATTCAGAAAACAATTGTACCTTTGAGGGTTTAAAAACGCAGTTCATTATGAGCCTTTTTCAGAATACCGTCATAAAAAAGCAAATAATCGCCAAAGAAATTAACGAAATGATTTATACGTTGTATGGGTTGAGTGAGGAAGAAGTGGAGATAATTGAAAAATAAAAGAAATAAATGGAAACAATGAACAAATATAAAGAGATTATTCCTTTTGCCGCATTGGTGTTATATGCTTTTGGTGGCATTTACTATTTTGTGTATTATTTTCATTTTGGAATAGATATAGTTGCTTATTTCTCATTAACAGAGGCATTACTTTTATCTATCGAATTTCTACTTATAAATTTGCTAATAATATTTATTATAGAGTTATTTTTAGGCGTATTGGTCGAGTTTGTTTATCCTAAAATTCTATCTATCATTCCACAAAAATATAGAAGGGAAAAACCAGCGTCTTATTTAGAGGTTTCGTTTGGTATTCAATTTTTTTTGTTGGTTTTTGTCTATATTCCATTGCTGTTATTTTCTGTTAATTGTTATTCTTGGTTGTGGTTGCCTGCTTTTTCATTGCTTTTGTTTTTTAAAATGTATTTACTTTTCAAAAATGAAGATAAAGAAATTAAACAATCTTTATTAAAATTATTTTGTGCTGCTAGTATAATTATTTGTTCTTTGACTATTTTATATTACGCATATAAAGATGCAAATTCAGTATTACAAGGGAAAAGTAGCAAGCAAATAGAAATTATAATGGAAACCAAAACATATTTAACCAATGATAAAAATATATTTTTTATAGGCGAAACAAATTCTACTTATTTTTTGTATGATAAAGAAAAGAATAATACTATTATTATTGATAAAAGCCATGTAATAGAAAGCATATTACATAATCAAGCAATGAATAAAGAAAATATAGATAAATATAACTTATTTCCTAAAAAATAAATCATAATAAACAATTATGTCCGAACAACAAAACATAGAAAATAAATCCTCAATGCACAATTTCGACGAATATATCCGTCAAACCGAGCCAGACAAAAAAGAAAAAGGGCTCATTTGGCAAACGGCTATTGGTTTACAGCAAGTTGATGGTTTGAAACCGTCTGAATATCTTATTCAAACCGCCATACAAAATATTGAGGGGGATATTACTTTTGAGGAAGTTAAAAATCTGATTGACAATTATTATAAAGCCCAAGTTGCCCGACAAGACAACAATCAAGACGACCGAACGGAAGAGGCAGACAAAGTATCGGCACGCATTGCCGAAATATTGTCGGAA
>Ga0123353_10001353_pt1 | contig 30054 bp, 21 predicted proteins | sample TergutLab28metaG_3_FD_92763 | JGI IMG/M metagenome (GOLD analysis project Ga0123353, IMG submission 92763) | Labiotermes labralis P3 segment gut microbial communities from Petit-Saut dam, French Guiana - Lab288 P3 | ecosystem: Host-associated > Arthropoda: Insects > Digestive system > Gut ...
CTGAACAACACCGCGCTCCAGGTGGCGCCGGGCGACGAAATCAAGGTGTCGTACCTGGACGAAAAGCGCGTCGACGGTCCCGAAAAGCTGCTGGACGCGAACCTGAACGCGTCGTACTTCAACGGCACGATCATGCTGGCCGACGAGGTGATCCTCCAGGACCCGAATAACCCGACGTCGCGGTGGTTGCAGTATCAACCGGCCAAGCGCTGCCGTCCGGGCGACCAGTTGATGATCGTCGTGACGGATTTCGACTGCGACACCACCGAGGAACGCGATACGGTGGACGTTCTGGTGACGACCTCCAGCGGAGAGAAACTGGAGTTGAAGGCGTGGGAGTTCTGGCCCAACGGTGACGAGGAGATGCACAAGCACGCGGGCGTGTTCGTGGCCATCCTGAAGATCGGAAACCAGACGGGCAAGGACACGATCAAGGTCAACGACAACGACCAGGTGAAGGTGTCGTACATGGACATGGAGAACACCAAGCCCGGTGTTCCGATCGAGCGGTCGTACACGGTGATGTCGGCCGAGCGGGCCGATCCGGCCTTCCTGGTGTACAACACGAACATCACGATGGTTCCCGACAACAGCCTGGAGGCCCGCAACCGCGTGGCCCGGCTGGCGGGCGGTCGTGACACGAAGGACGTGGTGATGTTCCGGCCCCAGATCGTCGCCAGTCACCCGCAGTACTCGCGAAACGGCGAGGCGCCGGCGGCCCGCCCGTCCGGCCGTGATGTCACGGTGTCGGTGGGCGCTCCGTTGCTGTTCGAGGTCACGTATCCGCGCGTCTGCCTGAACCTGGGCAGCCAGTTGGAAGTGACGGCCGTCGCGGAGTCGGAAATCAGGAACGCCCAGAAAGAAGGCCGCGAACCGAAGGAATTGATCGTGCCCATGCAGGTGATGGGCATGGAGCGGTTGGCGTACATCAAGGGCTATCCGCTTCAGATTCAGGCCTTCCAGTACCAGCGCCGCAACGATCAGGAGATGTTGCGTGACGGCGCGTTCTCGGGCGTGATCCGGTTGCAGGTGGGGGCGGCCACGGACATCGTGGACGACCTGGTGGTGACCGGCGAGAAGGAGTTCGCCTCGCTGGAGCAGCGTGCGGGCGATCAGCAGGGGTTCTACTTCCGCGTGCCGACGCTGCTGATCAGCGGAAACGACGCGGTGATTTTGAAGGTCAAGAACGTCGACACCGGCAAGGTCACGCAGCAGCGGATCAACCTGCTGAGCGACGCCTACATGGAACTGCTGGACAAGACGTACATGGTCCAGACCGAGGCCATCCACCTGGGTGACAAGTTCTACGTCCGCGTGACGGACCCGGACATGGACATCAGCGACAAGCAGGACACGGTGAAGGTGACGGCCACCAGTTCCAGCGGGAGCAAGGTGACGATGGTGCTGACCGAGACGCTGTCGCACAGCGGCGTGTTCACGGGGAGCATCAAGCCGGAATTCAAGGGCGCCGCGTCGGCGAGCCAGCCCGCGGGCGAGGCCGTCGCAAAGGCCGCGGACGACCCCGACACGCTGTACGTGAACTTCGGTGACAAAATCCTGTTCGAGTACGTCGACGAGCGCAGCGTCACCAGCCCGACCAAACCCGTGACGGTGAGCCGGCAGGCCCGCATCCACTACGGCAGCGACGGTGAACTGGCCACCTTCACCAAGCGGTTCAAGGACCCCGAGATCGCGGTCAAGACCCGCTTCCTGATGGCCGAGGCGCTGTTCGAAATGGCCAAGGAACACCGCAAACTCGGTCAGAAGAAGGTGGCGGAAGACGAAATCAGCCGCGGAAAGTTCATCCTGGAAGAGGCGATGCGTGACTTCCCCGAGACCACCCTGGCCGTCCAGGGCGAGTACCTGCTGGCCAACCTGGCCCAGGAACTGGGCGCCGATGAACCGGTCTTCTACACCGAGGCCATCAACCGCTACGCCCATCTGCTGAGCACGTATCCCGACAGCGAATACGCGGCCCCCAGCCAGTTCAAGATGGCGTTGTGCTACGAGCGCAAGGGCGAGTTCGACCAGGCGTGCGAGGAGTACGTCAAGCTGACGTACATTTATCCCGACAGCAGTTTCGTCGCCGAGGCCACCGTTCGTCTGGGCAACTACTACTACAAGAACCAGAAGTACAACATCGCGGCCAAGATTTTCTTGAACTTCCAGCAGCGGAATCCGCAGCATAAGCTGGCGGCGCAGTCGATGTTCATCGCCGCGCAGTGCTACTACCGCCAGGCGGATTGGCCCGAATGCGTCCGGATTTTCGAGGAAGTGACCAAGGAATACCCCCACGAGAAGGACGTGCGGGCCGAAGCGCTCTACTGGCTGGGTGACGCGTGGGTCAAGTGCGCCACCGACCGCGGAGACCCTGAAGGATATAAGAACGCGTACCAGGCGTTCAAGAAACTCACGTGGGAGTACCCCGAGAGCAAGTGGGCCAAACACGCCCGAGGCCGCCTGACGGACACGTCCTTCACGAGACTGGAAGAGGAAGGAACGTAAGACGAGACTGTTAGGCTTTTAGACTGTTAGACTGTTAGGCGCAGGCTTATGAGAGATTAGGCCGAATGATTCATAAGCCTCTCCCTAACCGTCTAAAAGTCTAACAGTCTGGCGATACGACGAAGTGGTATATGAAAATTTCAAAATACATCCTGATCGTAATGGCAGCCGTGGCGTTCACCGCGCCCGCCCTGGCGGCGAATTGGCAGTGGCAGTTGTCGCGGGAGCGGTATCAGCGGTTGAACCAGTTCGAGCGCGCGCAGTACGACAAGGCGGCCGACTTGTACCAGAAAGGCCAGTACGAGGCCGCCGCGGCGGAGTTCGAGAAGTTCTGCGTCCAGTTCGAGGACACCGAGCCGGCCTACATGCGTCTGATGCGCGGGTTGAGCCTGCACGGCGCGAATAACCGCAACACGGCGATCAAGGTGTACCAGGACGTGATCGACTATTTCGGGACCAACGAGCGGGACCGCGACGAGGTGATCGCGGCGACGTACTGGACCGGAATCGCGTATCTCAAAAGCGGCGACATGCTCAAGGGTCTTCGCGTGATGAAGAAGATGGTCGAGAACCCCGACTTCAAGGAGCACGTGCTGACGGCGGGCGCGTTGCGGGAACTGGGGGACAACCATTACCGCAACACCGAGTACGAACAGGCCGTCAAATACTGGCAGCAGACGATCCGCGATTTCCGCAAGCTCAACGACGACGAAGTCCGGTACGCCAACGGCAACTACGTGATGTATACGGTGGTCACCAAGGGGTACAAGTCCTACGACAACTTCTACATGAGCATCGCCACGGACAAGGAGAGGGAAGAGGACAGCCTGCCCGTCTACCGGGCGAACTACATGGACGCGTTTTACTCGCAGGTGTACTGGCTGTACCACCATCACGAGGCGTGGCGGTGGCGGAAGGTCTGGCCGCTGGACAAGGACCAGACCAAGCATCAGGCGCTGCTGGCGGCGGAGCAGAAGGCGTATTACGAGTACGTCCGGGCGAGCAAGACGGCGTATGAAGGCGCGAACCGGCATTGGAATTACTATAACAATTGCATGCAGATTCTCTGCCAGACCTGGGGCGAAAAGGCCGAGCGGGAAAAACTGACGCAGGAAGCGGTGACCTGGATCAAGACGATCGAGGACAAGGACCGCCAGGATCAATACTACGCCCGCCTGATCGAGTATCTCACCGGCCCGCGGGAATCGCAGTTGGCGCGGTTCGTCAAGAGCCAGATGAACAACAAACTATACGCGGAATACATGGAGGGCGGGCACATTCTGTATTCCGAGGGCAAGCATCGCGAGGGCGTGGCGGTTCTGGCGGGCGTGGAGGCGGCCGCCAAGGGAAGGCTGGCCGACGACGCGCTCAACCGACGGGCCTGGATGCTCAAGGACGTGATGGGCGACTACGAGGAGGCCGTCAAGGCGTACACCTCGATGTCGAATCCGCCGCACAACCTGTGGCACATCGCCGAGTGCTACCAGCGGTGGAGCAACAGCGACAAGTCGAAGCTCCGGCTGGCGATCAACCAGTTGGCGGAGATCGAGGCGAGTTTCCCGGACTGGGCGGCCCGGGCGGCCTGGCACGCGTCGCACTGGTGCGCGTACGGCGGCGACGAGGCGGGCGCGATCCGTCACGCGCGTCGCGTGATGCGGCAGTATCCCAAGAGCGGAGAAGCCTCGTCGGCGCACCAGTATCTGGAGAGCAAGGGTATCAAGGATATCGGCGGCGGCGTGGGCGAAGAGATCAAGTAAATGCACCGAAACATCGGTGCCGACGACTATGAACAGGTGAGCACGATATGAAACAGACATGGAAACGAACGTTGTTGCCGTTGACGCTGTTGTTGGCCTTGTCCACGGTGTTGTGGGCGCAGGAGGCCGAGAAACCGTCGTCGGCGGATGACGAGGCCATCAAGATGGAGCGCCAGGCCAACGAGACGATCTCGAACGCCCTGGATCTGATCGACATGCGGCAGGAGGAGCGCGGGCTGAAGATGCTCCAGTCGGTCCCGGAGATGTTCCCCAAGTCCAAGGCGCGGTTCCGCGCGTACCTGGCCGTGGCGGAGCGGCTGATGCTCACGCGGCAGTACGATCTGGCGACCAAGCAGTTGGCCTACCTGGCCGACAGCGAGAACCTCGACCAGCAGGCCGAGGGGTTGTACCAGATGGGCATCTGCTACTACGAGATGAACCAGTTCGACAAGGCGTTCACCGCCCTGCGCCGCGTGACCAACGACTACCCCTGGAGCGTCTACGCGAACGAGGCGTACTACTACATCGGCCAGTGCCATTTCCGCATGGGGCGCTGGGCCAAGGCGATCGAGGCGCTGGAGATGGTCGGCACGAGCGTTCCGCCCGACAGCAAGGGCGACACGTTGGGCGAGATCGGCCAGCGGCTGTACGTGAAGATCCACGACAAGGACCTGATCGTGCTCCAGTCGACGCAGGAGAAGTTCGTGGTGGAACTGGTGGCCAAGAGCGGCGACCGGAAAAACGTGGAGATGGAAGCGCTGGGCAAGAGCGGGGAGTATTACATCGGTTCGATTCAGACGGCGTTGGGCAAGCCCAATCCGAAGGTGGCGGACCGGTTGTTCCTCAAGGGTCTGGACAGCGTGAGCGTGGAGTACACCGACGTCAACACGCAGGAAGGCACGCGGAACGTCAAGCGTCTGGCGACGATTCAGATGGTGTCGACGGCATCGGGCGGGTTCACCGACGGCGCGTACCGCGAGTACACCAAGGGCGTGTTCGGGAACGACAAGACGACCGAGACGCTCGCCGAGGCGTTCATCCGCATCAAGGACCTGGACCGTTCCACCGGGGACGGGCGCAACACGATCACGGCCCGCGTGTACAGCGAGTACAAGGTCGTGGTGGAAGAGGACGAGTCCCGGACGGGCGTGATGCTGGAGGAGAAACCCGAGTTCGTCCGCCGCGACACGGTGTCGGTCACGCTGACCGAAAGCGCGCCGCATTCGGGCACCTTCCACGGCAAGGTGGTTCCGTACATCGTGTCCGACGATTCGGAAATGGTGCCGGCCCCTGGGATGCTGCGGGTGATGAAGGGCGACGAGATCGCCCTGGAGTACGAGGACGAGTCTCATGTGCTGGGCGACGAACCCCGCCTGGTGCAGGCGCGGGTCAAGCTGCTGATCGGGAAAATTCCGGACGTTTCGATCACGACCAGCAAGGTGGACGACCAGGAGATCAAGGCCCGCAAGAATTTGATCGAGGCGAAGATTTTCCTGCGTCTGGCGCAGATTCACAAGGACGTCGGTCTGAACGACAAGGCCAACGATAAGGCCCGGGACGGCCTGGAGCGCGTGGAGGACGTGATCGCGTCGGCGTTGAAGGCGAGCCTGGACCGCAACCTGGTGGAAGAGGGGTTCAGCGTGAAGTGGGACCTGCTGCTGGTGCAGGACCGGCTCCAGGAGGCCATCGCGGTCTGCCGGACGCTGATGCAGATGTTCCCGGATTCGTCGCTGGTGGACCAGGCGCTGCTGAAGATCGGTATGGCCAAGGCCGACAGCAAGGACCCCGGAGAGGCGATCGTGGTGCTGTCGGCGATTTTGAGCATGCCCAAGAGCGACCTGAAGGCCGAGGCGCAGTTCCGCATCGCCCAGGTGCTGGAGAAAATCGCCGAGCGTGACGGGAAAATCCACGGCCGTCAGCCGGACCTCTCCCGCGCGATGCTGGCGTACAAGGCGTGCGCGGATAATTACCCCTCCTCGTCGTTCGCCGGAGACGCGCTGTACCAGATCGGCGCGTTCTACATCAAAAACCGCGACTACCTCCGGGCCATCGAACTGATGGACCGCGTGATGCAGGACTATCCCGACGCGAGCTTCCTGGACCGCATGCTGCTGCTGTGGGGCGTGGCGTCCTACCGCGCCAACGACGCCGACACGGCGCTCGAGAAGTTCCAGCAGATTCTCACGGAGTATCCGCAGAGCCCGCAGGCCAGGACGGCCCAGGAGTATCTCAACTCGATCCGCGGCGCGCAGTAGCGAGGCCGCCCGCGGCACGGGCGCTAACGCCCGTGCAAGGTATCGGCGGGACGTGCCCTGTGACGGCGGACGAGTTCGGGATGGATGACGAAACAACAACCGTTTACGCACTACATTACAGAGGAAAACTATGTTGGTTGACGTGCTGATGATGGCGCAGGTGGCGGGAGGCAAGACGCTGTTCGAGGTGATTCTGGCCGAGCCGATGCTCTGGGTCATCGTGCTGTGCTCGATCGTGAGCTTCGGCATCACGTTCGAGCGGTTCATGACGATGCGCCGGGCGAACGTGGACAGCGACGCGCTGCTGCGGAACGTGGGCGACGAGTTGGACAAGAGCAACATCGACGGCGCGATCGCCCTGTGCGACAAGGTCGGCGGTCCGGTCGGCGAGACGCTCTCGATCGGCCTGCGCAAGCTGGTGATGCTCGAGCGGCTGGGCAAACAGCCCGAGGAGATCGAAGAGGGCATCCAGGCGGCGATGGAGGAGCACGGGCTCCACGTCATCAGTTTCCTGGAGCGGAACCTGTCGATGCTGGCGACGATGGCGTCGCTGGGTCCGATCCTGGGCATGTTGGGCACGGTGTTCGGTATGATCATCGAGTTCAGCAAGGTGGGCATGGGCACGGGCTCGGCCACCAGCGGGTTGGGCGCGGGTATTTCGATGGCGTTGTATTGCACGGCCGGCGGGCTGATCGTGGCCGCGTTCGGCACGCTCCAGTACAACTACTTTGCGTCGCGCGTGAACGCGTTCGCGATTCAGGTGCAGGGAGCGGCCGGGGTGTTGGTGGAAAAACTGCTGCACTCGCAAAGCAATAAACGTCACCGCCAGGGAGCGGCCGTATGAAACTCAACCGGAAACGGATGAAAACCGAGCCCCACGTTCCGTTCATCGCCATGGCGGACATCGCGTGGCAGGTGGTGATTCTGTTTTTGGTGGCGTCGGCGTTCATCGTCACCAACTCCGTGAGCATGGACCTTCCGAGCATGACGTCGGAGCAGGACAAGCAAAAGGACGAACCGGTGCAACTGGTGGCCGGGTCGGACGTGCTCCAGGTGGGCGAGGGCGAAAGCCTCCGCAGCATCGAGTACGCCGACCTGCGGGAGACGCTCCGGGACATGCTGTCCAAACGCAAACCCGCCGATCGGGCCGTGGTGATCAGTTGCAAACCGGACCTGACCTGGCAGCTACAGGTGGACGTGATGACCGATGTGACCAAGGCCGGCGGAATGCCGGTGATCGCGACCGAGGAATGAGGACACGATGAAGATCGCGCGCAGTTCCAGCAAACCGCTGTTCGAGGCCCCGATGGTGAGCCTGGCGGACATTGCGTTCCTCATCATCTTCTTTTTCCTGGCGTCGTCGAATTTCATGAAGGACCCGCTGAACATCCTGCTTCCCGAGGCCGACAAACAGTCCGAAACGCAGGCCGTCACGACCGTCGTGGTGGGGAAAAATCCCGCCACCGAGCAGGTGGAGATTTATCTCAACGGTGACAAGGTGGTCAACGCCGACGCGCTGGAGGGCATGCTCAAGGACGTGTTCACGGGTTTCCGCGAGGACGGCAAGGAAGTGCAGCTCAAATGCGACAAGGGGCTGGCGTACAAGGACTACAGCCCGGTGCTGACGGCGATCGGAAACGCCGGCGGGGCGATTGCGATTATTCACGAGGAACGATAACAACGAAGGATGATTATGAGTCTGAGCAAACCGACAGGCGGTAAGGGCACGCTGGCGAACGACACGAGCGCGTTCCGCAGGACGCTGTTGTGGTGCGGCGTGGCGGCGGCGATTCACATTGTCATCATCGGCGGAGTGTCCGCGACGCAGTGGGTGTTCAAGGGCAGCGAGGCCGACCCGGCCGTCAAGGACGCCAACGCGGCGGCGAACGCGGCGAACGTCGCACCGGTCAATGCCGCCAACGCGGCCGCCGACGCGATGAAAAACACGTCGCGCAACACGGCCGGTCCGTCCGACGACTGGTTGAATCCCGGCGGCGCGCCGTCCGGCGGGTCGGGAACGGGAAACTCGGCGGTGGAGCGCCGCACCACGGAGGCGGACTCCTCCAAGCCCGACATGACCGACGGGATGAATTTCGGTGATTGATCCATGAGTGTTCGAGGGTACTGACATGACACAGGCATCGCGTCCATCGGGAGCGTCGTTCCGGCAGGCGTTGGCGTTGTTGTTTATGCCGTCGCGTCGGCAGGCGGAGTTCGACGTGCTCGCGCCGCGCATGAGGCTGGCGCTGAGTTTGCCTCTGGCGGCGACGGGTCTGGCCTGCATCGTGGTGGCCGTGGCGGCCTGCCTGTCGCTGGCCGTGCTGGTGGCGCCCCCGAAACCGAAGGTCGTCCAGACGGTCTCGGCCGGCGGTGTTTCCGCACCGGCCGAGGGGCTTCCGCCGGGCCTGGCCGAACCTCCGGCCGAAGAGCTCGCTCCGGGGCTTGGCGTTCCGGGGCTGGCCGCTCCGGCGGAGGTGGACGAGGACGCCCCCACGACGTCCGCTGCCGCCGACGCCTTCTGGGCCCACAGGCTGTTCACGACCGAAAAGCTGAGGGAGCGGGACATCGATTCCGGTGTCCCGTTCACGTACGTGGCCAATGTCCTGTGCGCGGTGCAGGCCGTCGGCGGGTTGATCCTGCTGGCCGGGGCTGCCCTGGCCTGGCGCCGGCGGGACGGGGCGCTCAACCGCGTCCGCAAGTTTTACGTGGCCGCCTACCTCATTCCGCTGCTGGGGTTTTACGTCGTCGTCGAGGCGATGAACGTGCTGCTGCTGGGGCCTCTGATGCCGGTATCGGGACCTGACGGGATCGAATTTGTCCGGCAGGGTTCGGTCGTATTGTCCGGGAACCACTTCCTGTCGAACTGGTGGATCGTTCCGATCAAGGTGGGGCTGATTGTCGGGCTGCTGGTGGCGGAAACGCTGCTGGTTGCGGCGCATCTGCTGGCCCGCAGCCACGAAGCGGCCGACCTGTACAAGTCCCCGAGGGTTCCCAAGCAGGACCTGGGCATTCTGTACGCGGGCACGGGCAAGGACCGCCGCGTGTGGTCGTCGCGTTTTCAGAGCCTGGGCGTGCACGCGGTGGTGATCCTGGTGCTGCCGTGGCTGTTGATTTTCGGCGCGTGGACGTCCACGCTTCCGCCCTACGTGATCCCCGGCGGCGACGGCGGCGGCGGGCCCATCGAGGTGATCAAGCCCAAAGTCGTGAAAAAGAAGCCCAAGCGCAAACTGCACTACCTGGCCAACGTCAGCGCGGCCATTTCGTTCTACCAGCCCGACATGGAGAAGGACTCGGAAGTCCAGAAGTGGGTGGAGCAGGAAACGTCGGTGCAGTACGTTGCCGGCGCGGGAACGGGCACGTTCGGCGGTCGGGGCAAAGGCACCAAGGCCGGCTGGGGCGGAGGCGGCGCGGACGGCGAGATTCGGTTCATTCGCCTGGAGCACGGCGGCAAGGATTGGGACGACGGCATGACGACCGAGAAAGGCCGGTCGGATCAGAACCTGCTGGAGTACATTCACGACACGACGGGATTCAAAATTCGCTCGCCGGAGTCGATTCCGATCTCGTCGTTGAAGTTGTACAAGAAAGGCCAGGCGCCTCCGTTCGTGTTCTTCACGGGGAAAAACATTTCGATCACGACGTCGGACCGCGCGACGTTGCGGAAGTATTGCATGGACGGCGGGTTGATTTTCGTCAGCAGCGGCGGCGGGTCGTTCGACGGCGAGTTCAAGCGGTTGATGCAGGACATTTTCCCGGACGGTCCGCTGTCGGACATTCCCAACGACGACCTGATTTTCCGCGAGCCGTACGTGTTCCCCGACGGCGCTCCGGCGTTCTGGCACCACGGTGGGAATCGCGCGTTGGGCGTGCGGGCTCCGGGCACCAGCCGCTTGTGCGTGTTCTACCATCCGGGCGACATCCACGACGCCTGGAAGAGCGGCCACAGCGGCCTGAGTTCCGACAAGGTCGCCAGCGCCTTCAAGCTGGGCATCAACGTCATCAGCTACGCGTTCACCAGCTATTTGGATATGCACGCGCCGGGTTAAACGCAGCTTTCGGCGTGGTCCGTGGCAACGAAATACTTGAGAGGGCCACTGATATGGAAGAGGCATCGCTTCGAACGGGCGTGTCGTTGCGGTCGGCGTTGGGGTTGCTGTTTTTTCCGTCTCGTCGGCGGGTGGGGCCGGACGTGTTCGCGTCCCGCGTGCGCCTGGCGCTGAGCGGCCCGCTGGCGATGGCGGGCATCGCCAGCATCGCGGTGGCTGTGGCGGTCTGCATTTCGCTGGCCGTGCTGACGGCGCCGCCGAAACCGGAGGCCGAAGCGGCGGTCCGTGTTGCCTCGCCAGTCGTCGGCGGCATGACCGAGCCGATCGTCGAAGGGCTCGGAGCATCGGGGCTTGGCGCACCGGGACGGGTGGATGAAGATGCCCCCACAACGTCCGCAGCCGCCGACGCCTTCTGGGGCCATATGTTCCTCGGTTCCAAAATCGGCAAGTTTTTCCGCGATGTGGGCATTCACGTCCCATTCACGTACGTCGCCAATGGTCTGTGCGTGGCGCAGGGTGTCGGCGGGCTGGTCCTGCTGGCCGGGGCCGTGCTGGCGTGGCGTCGGCGGGACGGGTCGCTCAACCGCGTCCGCACGTTTTACATGGCCGCGTACCTCATTCCGCTGCTGGGGTTTTACGTCGTTGTCGAGGCGGTGAACATCCTGCTGCTTGGCCCCCTGGAGATGGGGCCTGACGGACCTGTCCGGCTGGGGCCGGTCGTTCTATACGGGGAGTGGGTCCTGTCGAACTGGTGGGTCGTTCCGATCAAGCTGGGACTGGTGGCCGGCCTGTTGATCGTGGAAACGCTGCTGATCGCGGCGCACATCCTGGCCCGCAGCGACGAAGCCTCCGGGCTGTACAAATCCGAGAAGATCGCCCGGCAGAATCTGGGCATTTTGCACGCGGGCACGAACAAGGACCGCCGCGTGCGGACGTCGTACCTCCAGAGCGCTGGCGCGCATGTCATCGTGATCCTGGTGCTGCCGTGGGTGTTGATTTTCGGCGCCTGGACGTCCCATGTGGACGCCTATCCGATTGTCGGTGGCGAGCTCGGCGGCGGGGGGCAGGAGCGGATGAAGGTCGAGATCGAAAAACCAAAATCCCCCAAGCGATTACGCCTCATCACGGGCAGGGTGGCCGGCATTCTCTTCGAACGCCCCGAGATCACGGATTCGGAGGTCAATCGACGGGTGGAAACGGTCACCGAGAATCAGTACGTCGCCAACACCAACATCGGTCCGGGGCTTCCCGGTCCGGGCAAGCCCGGCAAACCCGGTTGGCCGGGCGGTTTTTCGGACGGCGAGATTCGTTTCATCCGCCTGGAACACGGCGGCCTGGCGTGGGACGACGGAATGACGAACGAGAAAGGCCGGGCGGATCAGAATTTCCTGGAGCACATCCGCGAGGTTGGGGGGTTCAAAATTCGCACGCCGGAGTCGATTCCGATTACGCAATTGAATCAGTTTAAGAAAGGTCAGGCGCCGCCGTTCGTGTTCATCACCGGCCGGAGCCTTTCGGGGATCACGTCGGCGGACCGCAAGACGTTGTGGACGTATTGCATGGACGGCGGGCTGATTTTTGCCGACGGGTCCGGCGGATCGTTCGACCGCGAGTTTCGCGACCTGATGGGCGAGATTTTCCCGGATCAGCCGCTGTCGGACATTCCCAACGACGACGCGATCTATCGCCAGCCGTATTCGTTCCCCACCGGCGCGCCGGCGTTGTGGTCCCACGCGTCGAACCCGCGTCCCCAGGGCGTGCGTGCGCCGGGCACCAGCCGCCTGTGCGTGTTCTACTTCCCCGGCGACCTCCACGACGCCTGGAAGAGCGGCCACAGCGGCCTGAGTTCCGAAAAATACACCTCGGCCTACAAACTGGGCATCAACGTCGTCAGCTACGCGTTCACCCACTATGCGGACATGCACCCGGCGAAGAAGTAGACGGCGGCGACCAGCGACCAGTGACCCGCGACAAGAGGAGGAAAATTTTGTCTTTCAAAACGTTTTCCTGCCGTGCGAACGTTTTTCTCGTGTCCCGCTTTGCATGACTGCCGCCATATGTGGTGTTCGACGCCCCTGGACACTGTCGTATTTGGTGCGCCATCCACGATTGTCTCGCAAAAGGGGACACGAGGAACGTTTTGTGTGACAGGATTTTCCTTCTCTTGTCACTTGTCGCTGATCGCTTGTCTTCGGTACACTGTCGAACATGATTTCGGTAATTCGAGAGTTGCAGAGCGATTTTTCATCGGCCGTCCGGGCCGTCCGGGACCGGTTGCGCGGTGGGGGAGTGACGGGCGGCGGGGCGGGCGCCGGCGCGGTGGACGTGGCGGCGGCGGTACGGGATATTCTCGCGGACATTCGGGTCCGCGGGGACGGTGCGGTGGTCGAGCATGAACGGCGGCTGGACGGGGTGGGTCCGTCGTTCACGGCGGCGTCGATTCGCGTGGCGGCGGACGCGATTCGGCGGGCCCATGCCGACATGCTGAAAACCGATCCGGCCTTTCTCGCCCTGATGCGCCGGGCGGCGGCGAACATTCGCGAGTACCAGCGGGCCGTTTTGACGCCCGACCCGCCGCCGCTTCGTCGCGGCGGGCGTCTGCTCGGCGTGCGGTACACGCCGCTCTCGGCGGTGGGTGTATATGTTCCGGGCGGGCGGGCGCTGTACCCCTCGACGGTTCTGATGACGGTGGTTCCCGCGCAGGTGGCCGGGGTGGGACGGATCGCGATGGCCTCGCCGCCGACGACGGCGGGCGACATTCACCCGATGGTGCTGGCGTTGGCGGCCGAACTGGGCGTGGACGAGGTGTACCGCGCCGGAGGGGCGGTGGCGGTGGGGGCGATGGCGTACGGAACGGAGAGCGTGGCGGCGGTGGACAAGATTGTCGGTCCGGGCAACGCGTTCGTGGCCGAGGCCAAGCGGCAGGTGCTGGGTCGGGCGGGCATCGACTCGATTGCCGGCCCCAGCGAGGTGCTGATTGTCGCCGACGAAACGGCGAACGCCGCCTTCGTGGCGGCGGACATGCTCGCGCAGGCGGAGCACGACCCCGGATCGGCGGTGCTGGTGACGACGAGCGAGCCGCTGGCCGACGCGGTGCGGGCGGAGTTGGTGAGGCAGGCGGCGGCGTTGTCGCGTCGCGAGGCGATTGCGGCGGCGTTGGAGGCGTACAGCGCGATCATCGTGGTCGGGACGCTGGAGCGGGCATGCGAGATCGCCGACGATTTCGCCGCGGAGCATGTGCAAATTCAGACGGCCGACGACGAGCGGACGCTGGGCATGATCCGCCACGCGGGCGCGATTTTTGTCGGTCCGCACACGCCCGTTCCGCTGGGCGACTATTACGCCGGCCCGTCGCACGTGCTGCCGACCGGTTCGACGGCGAGGTTTTTCTCCGCGTTGAGTTGCAACGATTTTCGCAAGGCCTCCAGCGTGATCCGCTACGACGCCGCCAGCGTGGCGGAGGACGCCGCCGACGTGGCCGATTTCGCCATCCGCGAAGGCCTGACCGCCCACGCGGCGGCGGTGAAGGTCCGCCAATCGAAGCGGTAAAAGAACCCCGATAAAAGAACCCCCGATAAAAGAACCCCTTGGCGCACCGGGCCTCGGACCGTACAGTACTTTGTTTTGAGGAAAATGAGATGGGCATTGTGGTGATGAAGTTCGGCGGCACGAGTGTCGCGGACGCGGAGAAAATTCGGGCGGTCGCCCGGCGGGCCATCGAGACGCGGCAGGCGGGCCATCAGGTCATTCTGGTCGTGTCGGCCATGGGCGATTCGACCGACGTACTGGTGGATTTGGCCAGGCAGATTACGGACAATCCGCCCAAACGCGAGATGGACCAACTGTTGGCCACGGGCGAGCAGGTGACCATCAGTCTGGTGGCGATGGCGTTGGAGTCGCTGGGTCAGCCGGCGATCAGTTTCACGGCCGGTCAGGTCGGCATGGTCACCGACGACAAGCACACCAAGGCGCGGATCAAGTCGATCGACGTTCGGCGGATTCACGAGCAGCTCGACGCGGGCCGAATCGTGATCGTCGCGGGGTTCCAGGGCGTGACGAGCGACGGCGCGGTGACCACGCTCGGGCGCGGCGGAAGCAACGTCACGCTGGTGGCGATCGCGGCGGCCGTCAAGGCCGAGGTGTGCGAGAACTACACCGACGTCGACGGCATTTACACGTCCGACCCCCGCATCGTGCCCAACGCCCGCAAGATCGACGTGATGACCTATGACGAAATGCTGGAACTGGCCAGCCTCGGCGCCAACGTGCTGCACAACCGCGCCGTCGAGTTCGCGAAAAAGTACAACGTGCCCATTCACGTTCGCGGCACGCACACCAACAGCAAAGGAACCATGATCGTGGCTGAAACTCAGGACATGGAACGGATCGTCGTCAGCGGGGCCGCCCTCAAGGACAAAATCGCCCGCATTACGCTGGGCCGCGTGCCCAACAAGCCCGGCATGGCGGCGAAGATTTTCCATACGATCGCCCGGGCCAACGTGGTCGTGGACGACATCATCCAGACCACCAACGAGGACAAGACGGCCACCGTCGCGTTCACGGTGGACCTGGGCGAAATCGCCGACGCGAAGAAGGTCGTCGAGCAGTTGGGCAGGGAGTTGGATTGTTCCGTGACGTTCGAGGACGGCCTGGCGAAGGTGAGCGTGGTGGGCGTGGGCATGCGGGTGCACACCGGCGTGGCCGAGCGGATGTTCAACGCCTTCGCGGACGCGAACATCAACATTCAAAACATCACCACCAGCGAAATCCGCATCTCCTGCCTGGTCAGCCGCGACCAGGGCAAGGAAGCGTTACGGCTGGCGCACGACGCGTTCGAGTTGGGCAAGGCGCGGAAAAAGTAAGCAATAAACAGTAGGTGAACACAATGCCGCAACACGTTTTCACAGGGTTTGATAGTGCGTGGAGTCCTAATAACGAAGGCGCGATCGTTAGTGCCATCGATGACAACGGGCAGTGGTCCCTAGTCGGTCCTGTCGTCGCCGATTTTGGTGCCGCGTGGGAACATGTGAAGCAGGTGGATAAAGATGCCGCCAGCCATGTGCTCGCGATCGACCAGCCGCTAATCGTAAAAAATGGCGATGGACAACGCCCGGTCGAGGACGTTGCCAATCGTTTCCTCACACGCCGACAGGGAGCTGCGAGTCCGGCCAATCGGGGCGAACATACACGCAGCAGCGCGCAGAGTAAAAAGATGATGTTCGGCGACGGTGCGCCGATCTGGCGATTCCTTGAGCGACTTGGCGACAGAGGGATTCGTGACCTCCATGCCGTCGATCGGACGGCGCGCAATGGCCGTTTCTTCTTCGAGGTGTTCCCGGCAATGGGAAACCTTGGACTTTTCCAGGATTTGTTTAGCCCGTACAAGAAGGGGAAGACGAAACCCGTTCCGAAGTACAACCCCGACAACAAAAAAGGAAATTTTTCGCTTACGGATTGGCGGGATCTGTGTGGTCGTGTCAGCTATTGCCTCTCTACATACATTGGCGTGAACGACCCGTGGCTTGCCAAGGCAGCCGCCAACCCAGCCCCCAGAAAAAGTGATCAGGACCAGTTGGATTCGCTGATCTGTCTGTGTTTCGCTTTGCACTGGACCAAAGGCGGCGACTTCTGCGTGATTGGCGATTTCGACAAGGGCTACATGCTGACCCCGACACACACGGCAATGTCGGCAGAATTGCGGCTGCTCGCCCAAAAACGCGGCGTACCATTCTGGCCATAACCAACTGCCCCCCGAAAAAGGAACATGGCCGTTCGGTTGTTTGCCGAATCGAAAACATACCTACAACGCTACAGTCTCAACAAACTCTAAAACCCAAAAACAGAAAATTCCAAACGGCGACCTCGAACATCCAGGCGCGATGTGCGATATCGCCGTTTGGGTTTTGGAATTTTCTGTTTTGGAATTTGTTTCGTATTTCGTGCTTCGGATTTCGAATTTCAAAACGCGTCCATGTGACAAAACCTACATAAGCCCACACCTCACCCCATCGTCACCTTAATATGGTGTTCCGGCAGATACGGCGGTGGTAAAAGGGTGCCGTCGAGGACCTGGCCGTCCATGATGACTTTGGTCACGCCGCGTTCGACGCCGGCGGGGTTGGTGATGTCGATGTTGTACCAACTGCCGCGGAACCGGCGGCGGATGGTGAATTTCTTCCACGTCGGATCGACCACCGGGTCCACGCGCAGGCCGGTGTACTCGGCCCGGACGCCAAGAATGTAGTCCAGCATCGAGCGGAACATCCAGGCGGCCGTGCCGGTCAGCCAGTGGTACGCGCCGCGCCCAAACTCGCTGCTGGCGGGGCCCGCACAGAACTGGCTGTAAATGTACGGCTCGACGAGGTAGGTGTCGCTGTCCTTGTTCACGGGCAGAATCCGCCGCCAGAGGTCGGTGGCGTCTTTGCCCCGGCCCAGGCGGGCGCGGGCGACCACGTTGAACGACGACGCGTGGCTGAACACGGCGGCGTTCTCCTTCCACCCGCTGCGGAAGCGGCTGATCAGTCCGATCGTCGGGTCGGGCTGGGTGTAGGCGGGCGCGAGGTTCATCAGGCCGTAGGGGGTGCCCATGTGTTTTTCCACGCTGTCCATGCACCGGTTCAGGCGTTCGGGCGAGGCGATGTCCGCGATGACGGCCCAGGTGTTGGAATTGATCCAGATGAAGCCTTCCTTGGCCGTGTGCGAACCGACGGGCGTGCCGTCGTCCTTGAACGCCCGGACGAACCACTCGCCGTCCCAGCAGGCGTCGTTGACGATCTGTTTGATCTCCTCGGCCCGCTGGAGATACCCCGCCAGCCTGCCGTCGGCGCGGCGATCCATCACCGGGCGGACCTCCTGGATGACGAAGTAGAGGAACTGCCCCAGCCAGACGCTCTCGCCTTTTCCGCCGGCGCCGATCATGTCGGCGGCGTCGTTCCAGTCGCCCTTGCCCATCAGCGGCAGGCCGTGGGAACCGCGAACGACGCACATCCGCTCCAGGCCGGCGATCATCTTGTCGTACACGCTCGACGACCCGCCGTCCATCAGCGGGATTTGCTCGTCGAGCAGCGCCCAGTCGTCGCTTTCGCGGAGGTAGTCGCACACGGCCAGCACGTACCACAGCGGCAGATCCACCTTGATGGACGGGCCTTCGGTCAGCCCCAGGCGGTTGCATCCGCCGCACGCCCGGCCGTCGGCGAAGAAGAAGTGGCCGATCCGCAGCAGGTTCTCCCTCGCGCGTTGCGGCGAGAGCGGGATCACGCCGAAGGCGTCCTGGCAGCAGTCGCGCATGGCGGGGTATTGGCTTTTGTGGTAATAGCTCGGTCCGCGGCCGAAGAAGAAGTTCACCATGAGCTGGTACTTGTTCCAGCCGTTCATCATGGTGTTGACGTCGGTGTCGGGGGTGTTGACCTGGACGGAGGCGAAGAGGTCTTTCCAGAAGGCCCTGGTTTCGTCGAAGGCTGCGGTGTAGGTGGCGGGGTCTTTGAGTTTGGCCAGTTCGGCGTCGGCGGACTCGCCGCCCTCGCGCGGTTGGACGCCGACGGCCTGGTGCACGGTCCAGACGGCCTTGGGTTCGAGTTCGATCCGCCACTGCATGACGGCCGTGATGTCCTTTCCGCTGGTTTTGCCTTGCGGAATGGTTTCGCTCTTGAGTCCGGCCGGGTTGTGGTAGTCGCCGAACCCGCCCAGCCACTCGTTGCGGTCGGCGCACATCGCCAGCGGGGCGGTGGTGGCCGTGACGAACGCCCGCAGCGGCCATTCGCCATTGACCTCGTGCCATCCGTAGAGCGTGTGCCACCAGTTCTGGCGGAAGAGCATCGTTTGTCCGTCGAGGGGATCGACGACGTTAAACAGCGGCATGAACGTCGGTTCGGACTCGCCCTGGCTGACGTTGCCCAGTTGGAAGTCGCACGCGGTGTAGATGGAGAGTTTGCGGGCCCGGAGGCTGCGGTTGGTGAGGGTGATGTTCCATAGTTCGGCGTCGTGCCCCGGCGGGACGAAGAAGGTCACGTCGGCCTGGATGGAACGGTAACTCGACTGGAGGGTGGTGTACCCCATTCCGTGCCGGGCCGTGAAACTGGAGCACTTGCCGAACGGATGCACATTGGCCGTCCATACCTCGCCGGTTTCCTCGTCCTTGATGTAGATCAGGCGGGCCGGGGCGTCGGTGAGGTGCTGCCGCATGTCGCGGCGGAGGACCTGGTTGAAGCGGTGGTCGGTATAAAAACTGAACCCGCCGCCGGTTTGCGAGCACAGCGAGGCGTATCGGCCGTTGGTGAGGTAATTCACCCAAGGTCTGGGCGTGTCGGCCGTGTTGATGATGTATTCCAGCCCGTCCTTGGAAAATTTGCCGTATTTGTTGTCCGTTTTGTTGTCCGTCACCGTATGTTTCCTTGTAAAAAAACGTCGCCGCGGTTATCCATAAGCTCGCGGCATCCGCGTTGCTTGTTTTTACCCGTTTTGGGGCAAAAAATCGAGAGGCGAGTTTTTTTTACAGGGCCCTACGTCATTCCCAGGCTGCGGTGGACGCGGGATTGCCAGTCGGGTTCGGCCAGGTCGGCGAAATGTGGCAGGGGGCGGTTTTTTTTGTGGTAGTAGTAGGTCAGTCCACGATGGATGGCCAGGTTCGCCAGCCAACTGTAACGCTTGAGCGGCCAGATTCGCAGGCGGCGAAACACGCTGGCGGGACTGTAGAATTCGTGGAACGCGGCCCCCTGGCAGAACCGCAGTTGTTCGGGCGTCATTCGCAGCGGCTTGAACACCACCGTCGCGCCGTTGTACTGGTCCCAGTCGGTCGTCAGCAGCCGCCCCTCGCGGCGGAACTGCTCGAACACGGCCGTTCCGGGATAGGGCGTCAAAATCGGGTAACTGCTCATCACCAGGCCGGCCTGCTGCGCGAAACGGACCGTGCCCATGCACTCCTGCCAGCGGTCGCTGTCGAACCCGAAAATGAAACTGCCCCAGATGCCGATCCGGTGCTGATGAATTTTGCGGAGGCGCTGGAGGTATTCGTAGGCGCGGGCGGGGGCAAAAACAAGAGCGGTAGAAAAAACTCGCCACTCGAGAGAACTGAGGCTACCATAGACGGCACGAGGTGGATCATGCCGCACGAGCAGATGAACGAGCAGCAGGTGGCCGCGTACTTGAACATGGACGAGCGCGAGGTGATCAAACTCGCCAACCGCAAGCAGATTCCCTGCCGCAAGACGGCCAAGGGGTTTGCGTTCCGCAAGGGCGAGGTGGATCACTGGATCGAGGCGCAACTGCACGAGCTGCCCAAGCACCGGTTCGCGGGCATCGAGCGGGGCGTCAGCCACTACCACGGGTTCGACCCCGAGGCGTTGCTGGTGTCGGCGTTGATTCCGCCGGAGGGATTGGCCGTTCCGCTCAAGGCCCGCACGCGCGAGGCCGTGCTGCGGTCGCTGGTCACGCAGGCCGATCTGAACGGGCTGCTCTACGACAAGGACCGGCTGCTCGAGGAAATCCGCCAGCGCGAGGAGCTGTGTTCGACGGCCTTGGCGCCGGGCGTGGCGTTGCCGCATCCGAGGCATCCGTTGCCGTACGATATTGCGGAGAGTTTTCTCGTCATCGGCATCACGCCGTCGGGCATTCCCTTCGGGGCGGCGGACGGATCGCTCACGCGGCTGTTTTTCCTGCTCTGCTGCAAGGACGACCGCACGCACCTGCACGTGCTGGCCCGCCTGGCGAGAATGCTCCACGACTCCGCCTCCATCGCCGACCTCCTGACCGCCCAGTCGCCGGCCGACCTCCGCGAACACCTGCTCAAACTCGAACGCCACGCGCTGGAACACCCCGGATAAGGAAACCACCGATGCGTACCGCAACAACTGCCTTCGTCATGTTGGTGCTGCTCGCCGCCTCCTCCTTGGCTGTCGCGGAGGACCTGTCGAAGAAAACCGTCGCCGAGTTGGGCAAGGCCCTGGACTCCGACAGCGCCACCGAGCGCGACGGCGCCGAGCAGGAGCTCCTCCGGCGAGGCCCCGCCGTCATCGAACCGCTCCAGGACCTCCTGACCCGCCAGCCTTCGCCGGAGGTCCAGGTCCGCGCCGAGCGGATCATCGCCAAGGTCTTCGTCCCCACGGCAGGGCGGGTGTATCATCCCGCGCCCGGCGACAAGAAACAGAGCGGCCTCCAGGAGGGCGACGTCATCTTCGAAGCCGACGGACTGCCGATCCGAACCCGATACGACATGATGGTCGCCGAGTCCAACAACGCCTCCGTCTTCCGTGTCTACCGAAAAGGCAAAGGCGTCATGGAGGTCACGGGCCTGACCGCCACCGGCTGCCTCCGATCCCCCAGCTTGTTCGAGGGCTATCTCGACACCGTCGAAAAAACCGACCCCGCGATTCTCAACGCCCTTTACGCCTCCGCCACCGACAACACGAATTTCGCGGACACGAAGATCGTGCGCGAAACGCTCGCCCCCCACATCCAGACCCTCTCCACCGGACATCCGGTGCTCGCGCAACTGTACCTGGCGGACCTGCGCGTTTCGGGCGAACTGGGGAATCCGCACCCGGAGACCCCTCAGCGCCGGAACGTGATCGAATCACTACGCCTCGCGAAATTTCAGGGCGGAAACGAATTCTCGTCGCTCGTCGAGGTTCCTTACGCCGCTTTCCTGTGCCTGATGAACCTCGGAGAGTGCGACAAGGCCTTGGAGATGCTCGCCGAGGCCGAGAAACGGGCGGCCCAAAGCGACGACCGTTCCGTCCGCGAGGCCTTCGCGGCCATTCGGATGGAGTGCCACATCGCGTCATCCCCGCTGGCCGAGGCGACGGCCTTCTGGGACGCCAACGCCGCGGCCATGCACGAGGCCTGCCACGTCACCCTGTCCGACCCGCTGGGCGAGTTGGCCCGTCGCGTCGCGGCGGAAAAGGGTCCCGGCGAGGCGCTGGCGTTTGTCCGCAAACAGCCGCGGAGATGGCTGCAGAAAACGCTGACGGCGTACTACGAGCAGCAGTCGCGACTGGCGGTCCGCGCGGACTTGGACAAACCCGTCCGCTGGGTGCGGGTGGACACCCTCCCCCGGCGGCAGCAGCGGGCGACGACCGATTTTTTTCTGGACGCTGATCTGCTGACCTGCCGGACCCCGGCGCGGATCGAGATGACCGTTCAGGTCCTCCGCGTGCGTGAACCCGGACGCTACGTGAGAGACATCGCCCTCCGGCTCGCCCCCGCCAATGCTTCCGGGTTCTTCAGCCTGCTCGATCTGGAGGGAACGGGACGGTTCCGCGTGCAGCCGGAACCTCGCGGACAGGGTGATTACCTGCCTACCCCGCCCCATCAGGCCGTCAACGCCAGCCACCACGTCGTGGTGGAGATTCGCGAGGGCGGGTTCACGATCTCGATCGACGGACGTCCATTTCATCGCGTGTATGGCGATCTCCCGAAGGAATTCCGGCTGTTTACGCACGCCTCGGGGCTGTCGGCGGAAGTCCGGGACATCCGCGTGTTCGCCCCTGCGGGCAAGTCCCTCTCCGACGAACAGGCCGCCGAAGTCGCCGCGGCATGGGCGACGATCGACCAGGCCTTCGCGAACGTCGATCCCGCCAACACCAAACCGGCGGTCGACATCCTTCAAAAACACCTGGCCGGTGTGCAATCCAAGGACGCCCTGACACGTCTGAACGCCCGGCTGAACTTGCTCCAGCAGATCGCCACGCCGGAAGGGGCATCGCTGCTGGACAAGCGGACGCTGGCGTTGTACATGGGGAGTTACTGGACCGCGAAAAACCAGACGCTGGTGATGGAGGATTACCGTCTGAAGAGCACCGCGAATCAACACTGGCCGGTTCCCATGCAGAACATGGAGCTTTCCGGCCTGTTCACGATCTCCGGAGACGGCATGTTCGACCTTCGGTTGTATTTTAACGGCTGTAACAATGAGTTCATCTGGTTCCGCCCCAGCGATTCGGCGGCGGGGTTCCACAACGTCGCGTTCAGCATCGCCCGGGACCAGCCGACGTCGTTTGTGCTTCGCGTCCGGGACCGCAAGGCCGTCCTGTTTATCCACAACGGCGACAAACCGGCCGCGAGCTGCGACCTGGACGAACCGACGACCGGCTATCTCGCGTTCCAGGCCAAACCTCGCGACAAAAACGACCAGGTGACACTCCAGCAACTGCGTCTCCGAAAACTCCCTGCCGACACGGCCCTGGACAGCCCCGCCCGGATGCCGACGGCGGCGACGAAGTAAGTAAGTATTAAGGAATATTTACTAGTTCGCCGGGAAGGCTCGCGACAGGAAACTATCCGGAAATACCGGATAGCGCAAACACCATGACAACCGCTACACTGTTTGATGAAAATTTCCTGCGGAAGTTGGAGCAGCTTCGCTTGTTGGCCAAGCGGTTGGCGCTGCGCGCCAGGCCGGGGCAGCGGCGGTCGCGGCGGATGGGGGACGGGTTGGAGTTTGCCGATCATCGCGATTACGCGCCCGGCGAAGATGTGCGGTTTATCGACTGGTCCTACTACGCCCGCATGGAAAAGCTGCTGCTGCGGCTGTTCCACGAGCACGCCGAGGGCGACGTGTGCGTTTTGCTGGACTGCTCGGCTTCCATGGCCGATTTTCCGTACGCCCAGCGGCTGGCGGCGGCGATGGCGTATGTGGCGATGGGGGCGCTCGAACGTGTCGTCATTCAGCCGTTCGCCGAGGAGTTGCTGCCGCCGCTACGAACCGGCAGGGGGCGTGAAAACATTCTGCCGGTGCTGGACTTCCTCGCCCGGCTGTCGCCGACCGGCCCCACGAAGTTGGAACGGTGCTGCCGGCAACTGGCCCGGCAAAATCGCCTGCGGGGCAGCGTGCTGCTCATCAGCGATTTGCTGGACTGCCCCGACGACCTGCCCCGCGCCTGCCTGCTGCTCCGCGAGCACAACGACCTGTCCGTGCTGCATCTGATCCACCCCGCCGACGCCAAACCCGCCGCTACCGGCCCGGTGCTGTTGCGGCAGGCCGAGGGCGACGACGAACTCCCGCTGGACATCACGCCCGAACTGCTGCACCGCTACGCCCAGCAGTGGCAGGCCTTCTGCCGCCACTGCGAATCCGCCGTCACCACCCGCGGAGGAACGTACATCGCGGCCGAAACCACCGTGCCCTTCGAGGACGTCATTCTCCACACGTTACGCCGTGCGAAGGTGCTTTCATAGAACAACGACTACGAATTGTCCCTCTCCGCGTCTCCGCGCCCCCGCGTCCGGGCGTCGTTTTTTCTCCTCGCCCAGCGGAATTTCGCCGACGCGCTGCGGGGGTTGGCGCGGACCTCTGGCGGGCTGGGCGTGATGACGTGTTCGCTGATCGCATCGTAAATCCCCTGCCGATGCAACTCGCGGAAGTCCTGCTTTACGAGGCGGTCCTCGCCGCTGTGGAAACTGATCACGCCCACGCGGCCGCCGGGTTTGAGAATGTACGGCGCCGCCCGAAGCAACGCACGCAACGCGCCCAGTTCGTCGTTCACCAGAATCCGCAACGCCTGGAACGTTTTGGCCGCCGGGTGCAGCCCGCCGGGAACCTGCCAGGGTTTGTGTCGCTGGGCGGGCGAAAACCCCTTGGCGTTCAGCACCAGCCGCGAAAGCTGGTCGGTGGTCTCGATCGGAACGGCCTGCCGCTGATTGACGATCCACTGCGCGATCGTCTCGTGGTCCTCCTCGTCGGAAAGTTCCCACAGCGCGCGGGACAGTTCGGCCTGGCCGATCGTCGCGAGCACGCTCGCGCCGGTCGCGGTCAGCCGGCCGTCCAGCCGCATGTCCAGCGGGCCCGAGTGCTTGTAACTGATCCCCCGCGACGGATCGTCCACCTGCATGGACGACACGCCCAGATCGGCGAAAATCACGTCAAACCCCGCCAGACCCTCGGCCGCGAGCACCTGCCCGATGCCCGCGAAATTCATGCGGTGCGTCGAGAAATTCGCCGCTGTCGCCGCCCCCGACGCCACCAGCCGGGCCGTGGTCTTGGCCAACTCCGCGCCGTCCACGTCGAACCCCACCACTCGCCCGCCCGGCCCGACGCGCCGCAGAAACTCCTCCGCGTGTCCGCCGTACCCCAGCGTGCAGTCGGCCACCGTTTCGCCTTCGCAAGGCCGCAGTTCGTCCATCACCTCGCGAAACAGCACCGGCACATGCGTCCCCGCCGGTGTTTTGCCCTTGGCCCGCAGTTTGGCCCGCACCTCGGGATACTTCTCCGGGTCGCGCTCCTTATACTTCTGCTCAAACCGCTTCGGATGCGTCCCACCATACCGGGGGCGGCGCTTGTGGCCTTCATGCGAATTTATGGATTCATCCGTCATTGTGCGGACATCATACATCTGAAAATTCGAAATCAGAAATTCGAAATCCGAAACAAATCACAAACGACAAATCCCAAACCCAAACGGTTGGTGTGACTTGTTCTTTTTCAGCCGCGAATTACGCGAATTTTTTGTGACGATCAACGGACGAATGCGGATATGGCTTGCCTCTTTGCGCTGTAGGACGTTGTACAAGACGAAACGTTCACGATGGCTCGGCCGTTGGGGTTTTGGAATTTGTCGTTTGGGATTTGTTTCGAATTTCGTGATTCGTGTTTCGGATTTTTCACACCGCTTTCGTCACACGATTGCCTTTCTCCGCCGATGTAATATATAATGAACGTATCGGCCCCGGGTCGGGCCATGGCTCGTGCGGAGATCGAATGATTCGCATTGGATAAATCTGCGTTGTGCGGCCAGGACGTTGAGCCGCTGGACAACCGCCCGCGTTCGCGCGGCGGCATGTGCTTCATGCAGAGGTTTTTATCCAAATTATGCAAGAATCATTGGATTTTCACGACGTGACCTTCGCGTACGATTTGCACGAATCCCCGTTGTTTTCGTCGTTGCGCGTTCGATTTCCGTTGGGCTGGAGCGGCGTGGTCGGCGCCAATGGGGCGGGCAAGAGCACGTTGCTGCGGTTGGCCGTCGGCGAGTTACAACCACGGAGCGGCCGCGTGATTGGACCCAACCGCGCGGTCGGCTGCCCGCAACGGACCGACGACCCGCCGGAGCGGCTGGCGGAATTCCTCGCCGCGTCGGAGCGGCAGGCCCGCGAATTGCGGGGCCGCCTGGGTGTGCAGGACGACTGGCCCGCCCGCTGGAACACGCTCAGCCACGGGGAACGAAAACGCGCCCAGATTGCCGTGGCGCTGTGGCAGCGGCCTGACGTGCTGGCGCTGGACGAACCGACCAACCACATCGACGCCCCCGCCCGCGAACAACTGCTGGACGAACTGCGGCGATTCCGCGGCATCGGCTTGCTGGTCAGCCACGACCGCGACTTGCTCGACGAACTCTGCCGCCAGTGCCTCTTCCTCGACCCGCCCTCCGCCGTGTTTCGCCCCGGCGGATACACCAAAGGACGCCAACAGGCCCAGGCCGACGCCCAACGCGCCCGCGACCTGCGCGATCAGGCCCAGCGCGAGGTGCGTCGGCTGACCGACGAAGCTACCCTCCGCCGGCAACAGGCCGCCCGCGAACACAAGGTCCGCTCCAAGCGTGGACTGCACCACAAAGACCACGACGCCCAAGCGAGAATCGACCTCGCCCGCGTCACCGACTCCAAGGCCGGGGCACCGCTGCGACAACTCCAGGGCCGCCTCGAACAGGCCCGGCAGCGGCTGGCCGATCTCCGCGCCACAAAGGACAACGAACTGAGTCTGTGGGTCAGCAACGCCTTCAGCCGCATGGACCGTCTGCTGCACCTCCCCGCCGGCAGACTGATACTCGGCGGTGAACGTGACGAGGAACATGGCGTACAACGTGACGCGGGCATCTTGCCCGCGTGTCGCGAGGGCGTCCCGCCCTCGCCGTCAGCCGCTCCAGACGGTGCTTTGTCTTCTGAGGGCTTGTCACATGGAGCGCACAACGCGGGCGAGACGCCCGCGTCACGTTGCGCGCCGCGAACACTGACGTTCCCCGCCCTGACTCTGCTGCCGCGCGACCGCATCGCCGTCACAGGCCCAAACGGGGCGGGCAAAAGCACGCTGCTGCGGCACGTGCTGTCGCACCTGGCCCTGCCGGCTGACCGCGTGCTGTACATGCCGCAGGAACTCCCCGCCGAAGACGCGGCGGACATCCTCGCGCAGGTTCGCCGGCTGCCCGGCGACCAACTCGGCCGGCTGATGAGCACGGTCGCCCGCCTGGGCTCGCCGCCGCAACGGCTGCTTCAAACCGACCTGCCCAGCCCCGGCGAAATCCGCAAAGTCCTCCTGGCCCTGGGCGTGATCCGCGAAGCCCACCTCATCGTCATGGACGAACCCACCAACCACCTCGATCTGCCGTCCATCCAGTGCATGGAAGACGCCCTCCACCAATGCCCCTGCGCCCTCCTGCTGGTCAGCCACGACAAACCCTTCCTCCGCCGACTGACCACCACACCATGGACCATCACCGCCCAGCCGGACGCGAACGTGCTGACCATCCAGCCGCGATGGGACGAGTGAAACGACGACGCGAAAACGCGGAGAGGACACCAGCGTCCCTCTTCGCGTTCTCGCGTCGTTTCTCACGGGTTCCGCTATTTCAGAATGTTTTCAATCGCCTCCAACTCCTCCTCCGTCAGCAGGGGGTGTCGGACGATGGCGAGGTTTTCCTTGACTTGTTCGAGGCGGCTGGCGCCGATGAGGACGGTGGTCACGCGGTCGTCGCGGAGCAGCCAGGTCAACGCCAGTTGGGGCAGCGTCTGGCCTCGGGCCTGGGCGAGGTCGTTCAGGGCGGCCACCTTTTTCCACGTGCCGGCCCGGGCGTGCTCCTCGTGCCATTTCGTTCCGGCCTGCGCGAAGCGGCTGTCCTTGGGCAGGCCCTGTAAATATTTCGTCGAGAGCACGCCCTGCGCCAGCGGGCAGAACGCGATCACGCCCACGCCCTCGGCGGCCGTGTGCGGCAGCAGGGTTTCGGCGTCGCGTGTGAGCATGTTGTAGTACGGTTGATGAATCAGCAGCGGCGACCACCCGTTGCGGCGGCGGATGTCCACCGCGTCGCGGAACGGAACGGGGCCGTAGTTGCTCACGCCCGCGTACAGCGCCTTGCCCTGCCGCACGGCCTGTTCCAGCGCGCCCATCGTTTCCTCCAGCGGCGTGTTCGGGTCGAACCGGTGGCTGTAGAAAATGTCCACGTAGTCCAGCCCCATTCGGCGGAGCGACTGGTCCAGGCTGGCGAGCACATACTTGCGGCTGCCCCATTCGCCGTACGGGCCCGGCCACATGCGATAGCCGGCCTTGGTGGAGATGATGAGTTCGTCCCGCGGCATGTCCTTGGCGATTCGGCCGAAGATTTCCTCCGCGCTGCCCGGCGGCGGCCCGTAGTTGTTGGCCAGGTCGAAATGCGTCACGCCGCGGTCGAACGCGTAGTGCACGCACTGTTTCGCGACGTCATCGGCCCCGGCAGCCCCGATGGACTGCCACAATCCCAGCGACACCATCGGCAACATCACCCCGCTGCGGCCACACCGGCGATAGGTCATCACGTCGTAACGGTTCTCGGCGAACATGGATTCTCCTTGTGTATGGTAGCGGTAATACCGATCTTTCGCGGGTTTCGCAACGGAAAAACCACAAGGCCGCCAGTTTGCCAGTTTGTGGCTGCCGCTCAGAATTCGTACCTCGGCGAGCCGTTTTCGTCGAGGGTGTAGAATTGACCGGGGACGAGCTTGACTTTGTTCAGCGCCATCGGCAGGCGGGACTGGATTTGTTTCAGCAGACCGCCCGCCAGAAGGGTCTGGAGTTGAAACCGGTGGCTGGCGCTGTCGACGGTCACGGTGAGCGTTCCGCCGACGAAACCCTCCAAGGCCGTGTGTCCGCGGACGGATTCGGGCACCAGGGCGTCCCAGACGGCCGCCAACGCCCCCAACTGCCGCACCCGCTTGGCCAGCGTGCGTTTCATCAGCAACGACAGCGGCGCACTCAGCGGCACCGGCCGACGCAGCCGCCTGCCGTCGTCGAAGTCCTGTCGTTGTTGCCAGATCGTCTGAAGTTTTGCGTCGTCGAGCATGGTCGTCTTTCAAAAGCGAACCGATTTACACGATGGCCCTGCCAGTAGGCGCTGTAGGGCGTTGTGTACGGCAAACGTTTCCTTCGCGGCCTCGCGTGGCAGCGCCGGCACCTGTCTTAGCCCCGGAAGGGGCGCCTTGGGTAGCCCAGGGTGAGCGGTACTCCGCGAACCCTGGGTTCAGGTGTTTCTTTCCTCTCCTCATCGTGCCTGACGCCACTGGCCGAGGTCGCACCGTCACGCGAAGACGGCATCGAACGACACGCACGTTCCCCTGTTCGCGTCGTTCGAAGCCGCACAGGCCCGCGTGTTCGGCCTCGGCCAGTGGCGTCAGGCACGGTTATAGAAACAGAAACCATCTGTAAACCCAGGGTTCGCGGAGTACCGCTCACCCTGGGCTACCCAATGTCGCCCCTACGGGGCTAAGACCGATGCCGTCACTCCGAACGCGGGATCGTGAAGGAAACATTCGCCGTGCGGGGCGTTCTACAACGCAAACTGGCAAAGTCGCGTCCACATCAACCAGGCCATTTGCCTGACCCCGGCAACCCCTTGCTGGTGACGACCAGGCGCATCCACAAAACCCGTTGCCCGCGCACGGGGGTGTTGAGGTCGGCCACCGGATGGCGGTTGTACAAAATGCTGGGCGGCGGTTGGGGTTCCAGGTCCATCACGTCGGCATAAATGTCGACGTTGTAGTGTTGGCTATAGCCTTTCGCCGACCAGTTCCACGTCCAGCCCATTCGGATGCCGTCTTCAAAACCATACTGATCGCCCGGGGGCCGTCGTATGTTGCCCCGTTCGGTGTAGTGAAATTGCAACGGAAACTGCTGTCCGAGGTACGCCCAATAGGCAGGCCCGATGGCGGCGATTTCTTCGGGCGTCATGTCCGTCACGTCGAAGGCGACATCGGTGTGCCATGCGATCGAATCGTTGCCGCCGAATTTTCCGGAATCGCGCGGCAGCAGGAGCGGTTTCGCGCCGTCTGGCACCGGCAAGGGCTGACTCAAAAAGTCGACCACATCCTGCGATGTCGTTACGGAACACCCCGCCAGCCACGCCGCCGCCGCCAGGACCGCCGTTGCTGTTTTCATGGAAAAACCTTTCGTTTTTCACGTCCTACAACGCAAACAGGCCGAGCCATATCAACGACACGACTACCATCAAATTCCATCAAAAAACCCGTCGTTTCCCGTCTTCCCGTTCATCCTGTGTCGTGGATCTTACGTCAGGTCCACCGGCATGAGGACGTAGAGGAAGTCCGCCCCGGCCCGGAGGATGGCGGGTTTGTTGGAGGCGGACATTTCCAGCGTGACGGTGTCGATGGCGGTGACTTTGAGGGCGTCCAGCAGGAACGTCGGGTTGAAGGCGATGTCCATGGATTCGCCGTCCAGCGTGGCGGGGCATTCGAGTTCGGCTTCGCCGCTTTCGGGCGCCCGGCTGGTGAGTTTGACCGCCTCGGCGGAGAAACTCA
>Ga0123353_10001354_pt1 | contig 30048 bp, 27 predicted proteins | sample TergutLab28metaG_3_FD_92763 | JGI IMG/M metagenome (GOLD analysis project Ga0123353, IMG submission 92763) | Labiotermes labralis P3 segment gut microbial communities from Petit-Saut dam, French Guiana - Lab288 P3 | ecosystem: Host-associated > Arthropoda: Insects > Digestive system > Gut ...
AATGTCATAAGCTCTCCGTACCTGAATACTTTAATCAGATTTGAAAATTTACTCCATAGGATTAAAATCGGGATTTTGTTATAGTCCGTTATACAAAATGCATTAAAATAGAGCTTTTTATGATGTATCCTGTATATAAAAAAGAGGTTTAGATATGTGCGGAATAGTTGGATATTGCGGGCGGAAAAATATATCAGAAATACTCTTGGGCGGATTAAAGCGGTTGGAATATCGCGGGTATGACTCTTCGGGAATTGCCGTTGGCACGGATAACGGCATCACAGTCATTCGACGCGTTGGGAAATTAAAAAACCTAATAGATGCTGTTCCATCTATGCTTACAGCACAGTTCGGAATAGGGCACACGCGCTGGGCGACCCATGGTGAAGTATCGGAAGAAAATTCCCATCCTCATACTGATTGCTCCGGCAAGATTGCAATCGTTCATAATGGAATTATCGAAAACTATCAGCAGCTGAAAGACCGCCTGATCGCGAGCGGCCATAAATTCAAATCCCAGACAGATACCGAAGTGATCGCACATTTGCTGGAAGAAGCTTGGGATGGCAACCTTACCGCTTCGGTTCGCGCGATTTTGCCAATGCTGCGTGGGACTTATGGACTTATCGCGATGCATGCAGATGTACCCGGTGTTCTTGTCGGCGCACGTCGTGGATCCCCATTAATTATGGGCATCGGAAAGGATGAGATGTTCCTTGCGTCTGATGCCAGCGCTATTGCCAGCCATGCGCAAAATGTAGTTTATTTAGACGATGGGGAGATTATCTCCATATCAGAAACTGGTTTCAGCATTACCGATGCGGATAATAATGATATAAAAAAGCCGATCAATGATATGGAGTTTGAAAATGATGATTTCGAAAAGAACGGCTTTCCGCATTTTATGCTGAAAGAAATCTTCGAGCAGACAGAATCAATATCGCGCGGAATGGCCGGCCGGCTGGATTTGGCAGCGGCCACAGGAAAGCTGGGCGGACTTAATATGAACGAAAACCAACTACGCGCGGTGCGACGCGTGGTCATAGTTGGCGCGGGAACTTCTTATTTTGCAGGATGTATCGGCGCGAATTTTCTGGAATCTATGGCGGGTATTCCGGCACGTGCGGAATCAGCTTCGGAAATTGCTTATAAAGACATAATTATAGAACCTGATACATTATACTTCGTGGTATCACAGTCCGGCGAAACGGCGGATACATTAATTGCTCTGCGAGAATTAAAACGCAAAGGCGCACGAGTTCTGGGGGTCTGTAATGCAGTTGGCTCTACGATAGCGCGCGAGACCGATGGCGGAGTTTATATTCACTCCGGGCCAGAAATTGCGGTTGCCAGCACCAAAGCGTTTACCTCGCAAATCACAACCTTTGCAATATTCGCACTGATTATGGCGCGACTGCGCAATATGACCAGTGTCCAGGGGGAAGCGTTTATCAAGGCTTTCCAAGCAATTCCAAGTCAGATAAAAGAAGTCTTGGAACAAGATTCTGCGATTCTTGCTTTGGCGAAAAAATACTGCGGCTATCCGAACTTTATATTCCTGGGGCGCGGTGTATGTTTGGCAGCGGCGTATGAAGGTGCGCTAAAGCTGAAAGAAATTTCTTATATTCATGCCGAAGGCGTCGGTGCGGGGGATTTGAAACATGGCCCAATTTCACTGATAAGCGAGCAAATGCCGTCCTTATTCCTGGTGCCAAATGACGGACTGCGTCAGAAAAATATATCCAATATAAAAGAAGTCAAAGCCCGCTGTGGAAAAGTGATCGCGATTTGCACAAGGGGAGATAATGAAATTGCCGAAACTGTCGATGATGTAATAGAAGTCCCCGAAACCTGGCCAATTCTGTCGCCTTTTCTGATGATAATCCCGCTGCAACTTTTTGCTTATCATTGTGCGGTCTTGCTGGGACGCGATGTAGATCAGCCACGAAACCTGGCAAAAAGTGTAACTGTCGAATAATTACTTGATTTTCGGCGAATCGTGCCTTAAAATGCCCGCACGAGCAAAAAGGTAATAAAAATGGCTAATAAAAAGAAAGCGGCAAAAATTGTAATAAAGATGCAAAATGCCGAAACTGGTTACTTCTATACTAAAACGAAGAATACGAAGTCCGAAAATACACAAGGCAAAATGAAAATGCGCAAATACGATCCTAAATTGCGCAAGCATGTTGAGTTCACAGAAGCGAAAATGCCATCTTAACAATGCGCCTTTTCGGCGCATTTCTAAAATAATAAGAGAAAGAAAATGAACCTGTATCAATTTGTTTCAGATTCGATTAACAAGGCCGTCGAGCAAAACGTAACGTTGGAAGTTCCTAAAAGTCGTGAATTCGGTGATTTTTCAACCAATGTCGCAATGGTCCTGGCAAAAAGCATGGGTAAGGCGCCACGTGAAATTGCTGCCGAAATTCTGCCGAAAATTGCCGCGCTTGAGTTTGTTGCGAATGCTTCTATAGCAGGGCCCGGATTTATTAACATTAAATTGAAAGATGGATTTATTCTTACTTCCGCAAATCAAAAACTAGAAATCAAAAATCAAAAACCGGAAATTATTGATCTGGACTATGGCGCATATAATATCGCAAAGACGATGCATATAGGACATATGCGCGGAAGCATTATCGGCGATACACTTTATCGCATTGCGAAATTTTTGGGACATCGGCCGATTTCATATAATCACATCGGCGATTGGGGAAAGCCTATGGCGCTGGTTATCGCCTGGATTATGAAAAAATTTCCGAATGATTGGAACAAACCGGATTTTAAAATCAAAGAAACGGAATTCAATGACTACTACCCGGCTGCAAGCGCATATGCAAAAGAAAACCCGGAATTTTTGAAACAAGTATTGCAAATCAAAAAAGATTTTCAAGACGGACACCCGGAATATTTCGCATTGTATGAAAAGATGATGAAAATCAGCCTGGACGATATGGAAACCATTGTACAGCGTTTGGGCATTATACCATTTGACAATACTTTGGGCGAACGGAACGCTGCGAAATATGTAGATATCGTTGAAAAAATCCTGCGTGAAAAAAATCTGCTGCAAATGGATAACGGCGCAACGATAATAAATTTAAAGACGGATGCCGATACTGCGCCAATGCCACCTTTTATGTTCTATGATTCACGCGGAGCAGATACCTATGACTCCACGGATTTGGCGGCTCTGTATTATCGGAAAATCACCGATAATCCGGATAAAATTATATATATGTCAGATGCTCGCCAGAATCTGCATTTTGAACAATTGTTCCGTGTCGCCGAATTATCGAGGATTTTCCCACGCGATGGGCTGGAAAGCATGGGTTTTGGCAGTATAAACGGTAAAGACGGACGGCCGCTGAAAACACGCGACGGTGCTGCGGCGACCTTGCACGGGGCCATAGATATTGTCGAGGATGCGGCGCAGATACGTATTACGGAATCCGGCAAAAATTTGCCGATCAATACCATTAAAACTATTGCGCTGGCGGCGTTAAAATTTAATGACCTGATGCATGATGTAAAGTCTGATTATGTATTCGATGCAGACGCAGTGACACAATTCGAAGGCCGCACCGGACCGTATATTCTTTATACTGCTGTCAGGTTGAATTCAGTTCTTAAAAAAGCCGGGAATTTTGTAAAAGCGAAAAAGATTTCACAATTGCAGATCGATGAACGCAATCTGCTGTTGGGGATTTTGGATTTTGAACGGACTGTGCAGAATGCATTTGATAGGCGCGCACCGGATATCTTGGCGAATTATACCTATGACCTGTGCCAGTTGGCGAATACTTTCTATCATAATTGCCCTATTCTACGTGAAGATGTGGATGCCGACACACGTGCACATCGTTTACAAATAGCAACTATTGCGCGCGATACCCTTGCCACCGCAATTGATTTGATGGGGTTGAAAATTCCGGAAGAAATGTAAGAAGGAATAATACAATGAGAATCATAAATATTGGCGGTGTTATAAATTCCGGCAAAAGCACAGTATCCAAACTGTTGGTGGAAAGATTATCAAACAGCGTATTTATAGAAGTTGATGAATTGCTTTCCGATGAAGAATGGGTAAATTTCCCTGATTTTATGTCTAGAATTAATGAAAGGCTAAATCGCTTGTATAAATTATTAATCAAACATGTTGATAGTAAGCAATTTGACAATATCATCTTTGCATATCCGATGTATGACGATACTTATAGCCGTGTCACAGAAATTGCAAAGGACAAGGCAGAATTTATCATTATAACCTTGGCACCTGAAATTGGAATTGCCCAGGCTAACAGAGGAACCCGTGAATTAAGTGAACGTGAAAAGGAAAGAATTTTGGAAATGAGGGACGAGGGCGCATATAAATACCATAAATCAGATAAAATTATAGATAATACACAGCAATCTCCGACCCAAACTGTGAACGAGATACTAGAATTTTTATCACATAAATGAAAGTTTCTATTCGTACCGTAATGCGTCAATCGGATTTAATTTAGCAGCTTTGCGGGCGGGCATAACCCCGCTGGCGATTCCGACAACTCCAGCAACGCCTATGGATAGGAATACCGACCAGATATTCAATGGCACGGCCATATCCATTACCTTTGGTAAGAGCGTTTGCGACAGAACCACACCTAGAATAAATCCCAGCATCGACCCCATAAACGAAATCAAGACGGATTCCGATAAGAATTGAATCGTAATATGACTTTCGCGCGCGCCTATGGCTTTGCGTATACCAATTTCACGGGTACGCTCCGCCACACTTACCAGCATCATGTTCATAATTCCTATAGAACCCACCAGCAGCGATACGGATGCAATCGCCATCAGTAACATTCTTAAAAACCCGGTTACTGTATTCATCGTTTCCATGACTTGTTTCATATCAGTAATCTGAAAGTCATCGCGGTCAGTATCCCGCAATCGATGCCGTTCTCGCAACAATTGAGTTATTTGCTCCACCGCCAGCGCATTATCAGCATTCGCATTTAACCTTAAAACTATCTGCGGCACAGAGTTCGGAAACCGGCTGTTTTGTATTCGCTTTTGCAGCGTAGTAATCGGCAAGAAAATCATATCGTCGGTGTTGCTAAATCCTGCGCCACCTTTTTCTCTGGTTACACCAATTACAACAAGCGGAACACCATTCATACGAATAACTTGCCCAACGGGATTGTCCCCCAGCTCCAGCTCTTTCGCAACCGTGGGGCCAACAACGACATGAGTGCTGGCATTACGAACAGCGGACATGTCAAAGAATGTACCGTGCTCCATCTCTATATTCTGAATTTGCTGATAGGTGGGGTAGCTTGCCAAGGCACTGGCGCCCCAGTTTCTATTTCCGAATATAAGCGTTCCGCTGGTGCTGCGGATCGGTGTTATATATTCCACATCTGGTAATTGCCCCAATGCCTCCGCGTCTTGAATCGTCAGAGTGTTCATACCGGACATGGTGCGCACCCCGCTGGTTTGCGAAGCACCGGCGCGAATCATAATGGTATTGGTGCCCAAAGCTGCAAATTGACCGGTTACTTGCTTTTGCACAGCGTCACCTACGGACATCATGATAACCACGGCCATAACGCCGATTATGATGCCTAGAATGGTAAGAAAGCTGCGAACTTTATTCCCGCTGATACTTAACCAAGATTCTTTAAAGATGTCGTTAATACTCATTGTGGCCCATCCTCTCAAAATGTCCCAACAGCCCAGTCGGGTCTGCACGTCCAAAGCTGTCTGTTTGGACGTTGGATTTCCCTTCAATAAAAATTCTTTTCACCGGGGTTTGTTTTGACAGCGAATCAACCAATTGTCTGCCTTGTTCTTTCAGCAACCGCATCATGCCAAGTTCTATGCCAAATTTTTCTTTTAATATTCTCTTGTATTCCAAACCTTCTTCTAACACAGCAGAATTTTTGTAATTATTAATAAAAAAACCGACGTTTTCTGGAGGATATCCATAAGCTGCCCCGCGTATAAAATGAATACAATCCGTCAAGTTTGCTGTTTTTAGCTTTTTTAAATCCGGATTATTATCTTTTATGTATTTAACTATAGAAAGAACTTCTTCGATAGTTTCGACTTCCTTATTCCCCAGCTCTTCTTTTACTTTTTTAGACAGAATCACTTTCTTCCCCAGGCATTTTTCCATGGCCTTCAGATGAATATTAGCATCCGCATTCATCCACAACCTTTGGCTTGTTTTAACCAACTCTTCTTTAGATTCTGGCAAATTATACGGGTGAAAAAATTTTGGGTATACGTATCCGGCAGCAGCAATATCTTCATCCAATTGCATTGCGGAAGATGACCATTTTCCTGTCGGATCAATTACTTCATTAAACAGAACTGTAAATTCTTCCAGAGTATTAATATGTTGTAATACTTCCGCCATCACAGCTTCCTTTCATCTTTTGGAACCGGGCCGTCATGAGTGATTTTTCCATCGCGGATATGAATCAGGCGATTGGTATATTTCGCAATATCAAATTCATGTGTAATCATCACCACCGTTATGCCCAAATCCTTGTTCAACTTCTTGAACATTTCAAGAATTTCGTGCCCCATTTTACTATCCAAGTTTCCGGTCGGTTCGTCCGCCAGAATCAGCTTTGGTTTCCCCGCCAGCGCACGCGCGATCGCAACCCTCTGTCGCATCCCGCCAGATAGCTGCGTCGGCAGATAAGATTCAAATTTTTCCAAACCCACGGATTTTATCATTTTACGGGCGCATTTTTCGCGCTCGTCCATAGACAGTCCGCGATACATCAACGGCAGCATGACATTATCCAAAACGCTGCGTCTGGTCAGAAGATTAAAGTTCTGAAACACAAAGCCTATGTATTCATTACGCGCCATCGCCAGCTCGTCCGCGGTCATATGAGTAATATCATTCCCATAAAGTTGATAAACACCGCTTGTCGGTGTATCCAGCGCGCCGATAATATTCATGCATGTGGATTTTCCTGACCCGGATGGCCCCATAATTGAAACAAACTCCCCGGCAAATATTTCAAACGACAGGTCGAATAAGACTTGTTGAGTGCCGCCTATTTCCATCGGAAAGCTTTTGTTGATTTTTGAAAATTTTATGATGCTTTGTTTTTTCATGGCTCTATCTGCCTCGGCCGCCCATACCGCCGCCGCCCATTCCTCCACCAATACCACCACCGCCCATCGAGCCGCCTCGACTACCGAACTGGCCGCCGGTGGCATTAGATCTTTGTCCCAACCTGCCGGTAATTATCCTGTCGCCTTCTTGGATATCATCAGAAATAATTTCGGTTTCGGTCGATGAAGTAAGCCCTCTTTTATACGGCACCAGAATAGGTTGTTTTTCACCTTTGCGCATAATCGCCAGATATTCCCGCGGTCTTTTATCGCCGGCATCTGGAATAATCCCTTCAAAACTGCGCAGTAGAAATGCCGAATTCTGCGCCTTCCATACATCCGTGCGCTTTTCAACCTCTATCGTAACAAATGCCGTCATGCCCGGCATCAAGCGCATATCAGAATTATCCACATCGATCACAACCGTATAAACCACGACATTGCTGGTGGTGGTTGGCGAAAGGCGGATTTGCCGTACATCTCCGTTAAAGGTTTGATTAGGATACGCATCCACCGTAAATGTAACGACTTGTCCTTCCCTTATCATGCCTATGTCTGCTTCGGATACATTGGTTTCAATCTTCATCTGGGAAAGGTCTTCGGCAATTTCGAACAGTTCCGGCGCCTGAAAGCTGGCGGCAACTGTCTGGCCCTTGTCTACCTTTCTGGAAATCACAATTCCGTCTACTGGCGAAGTAATCGTCGCATAACCTAAATTGGTCACTGCCCGCTCATGTTGCGATCTTGCGCGCAAAACGGATTGTTCGGAAGTTTTGAATCTGGTTTCGGCTTGCTCTAATTCCGACTTGGCAATATATCCATCCGTAAACAGCATTCTATTGCGATTATATTCGGCGCGGTCGAACCTTAATTGGGCTTCTGCCGAATCCAGCGCGGCTTTTGCCTCATCCACGGTGGCCTGCAAAACAGATGGGTCTATGGTCAGCAAAACCTGGCCCTTTGTAACCTTGTCATTAAAGTCTACATATATTTTTTCAATATTTCCGGAAACCTGGGAACCAACTTTGATAGTATTCAAAGGCCTGATTTCGCCTGTTGCCGTAACAACCTGTTTTAAATCCCCCTTGGTAATCGGCAAAGTTGCAAATTGATTTTCAGATTTGTTACCGGATCCGCTGAATATCGCAATCGCGGTTATGATTGCAATTACCACGGCCGAAATCCACCATTTGCGGCGTTTGATAAATTCCCATATCTTTTTCATTTTACTCTCCCCAATTTAACATAATTCTTTTTGATCGTCTCTGCGCTCTGTTTTAATGCGCGAGATTCGCTTGCATCCATATTTGGGATCAAAGTCTGCCGAGCGCCATCCGCACCAACAATACGCGGCAATGACAATGCAATTTTATTTTCAACAACAGACACTGTCAGCACCCTGCGCGCATCTTCGGCAATACAGCGTACCAAGTTTGCGGTTGCAGCAGCAATTCCATCCCACGTGGCCTTGCGTCCCTTTATGATTTCATATGCAGCATTTCGCACGCGATGCTCTATCGTTTTTTTCGCAGCTATTGTCAAAGAATTTTTACTTTGTTTTACGAATTCGGGAATAGAAAGGCCGCCAATTGTTGCCGCCGACCAATTTAACACGGAAGAATCACCGTGCTCGCCCAATACATATGCATCGATAGATGCGGGCGACAAAGAAAATTGCCGTGATAATAACGCGCGTAACCGCGCAGAATCGAGCATCGTTCCAGTTCCTATAACTTGTGATGCCGGCAGCCCGGATAATTCTGTTGCCAGCATTACCATAACATCCAAAGGATTGGTTACAATGATGATTTTCACATTCTTGTCAGCAACTTTCACAAGTTGCGGAATTATATCGCGAATGACCGCGGCATTTTTATGCAGCAAGTCTGTACGAGTTTCACCCGGCAGCTGATTCGCGCCTGCTGCGACTATGACGATTTCCGCGCCCTTCAGGTCGCGATAATTGCCTGGGCGAATATTGATATCGAATCCAAATGCGGCGGCAGCCCCCAGGTCTTCGCTCGTCGCAAGCGCCCTTTTATCATCACGGTCTATCAACACCATTTCCCGTACAAGGCCGGTATTATACAAAGCCGTCGCAATGGCTGACCCAACAGTACCCAAACCGATAATTCCGATTTTCATTCCGCGTCTCCTTCTTCATTTCCCGATTCAAGATTTTCTTTCAATTCTCCTGCCGCCAGCGCCAGCGCAGCGCGCTTTATATACAAATCATACTTTGCTGTAATATTCTGCCTTTGTGCGGATGCCAATTCTGCTTGCTGCGTCTGCCATTCCAGCATAGTTGCGCGACCAACTTTGTACATTCCGGCCGTAACCTTTTCTGATTCTGTTGCGGACTTCAGCAAAGCCTCTGTCTGTACCAGCACTTTCTGCGCTGTCTGATAGTTCTGGTAAGCAGTCCAAACATCCTGCGCCACGCCATCTTCTTTTGCGCGCTGCTGTTCCTGGGCACGCTCGTAATTAGCCTGTTGCGCACGAAGATTATATACATTTGCAAAGCCCGCGAATATAGGCATAGATGCCCGAACCCCTATGGTTGCACCCAGTCTGTCATTCGGTCCCGCGCCATACGGGTCATAATTATTATCAAAATCGTAAGACAGCTGTCCGCTGGCTGATATAGATGGCAAATTTCGTAAAAATGCTGCATTGCGCCGATGCCAGGCTGCATTACTGCTTTCTTCAGCAGACAACAAATCCGGACGCTGGCGGCGTGCTTTCTCAATCAATTCGCCTATGGTCTTTGACTCCGCCTGGCCGCCAAAAGCCGCTGGCATATCCGCGATTCTCAATTCGTTTTCTGGGGGGAATGACAGTAAGTATAACAATCGTCCTTTTGCGATTTCACGATTCCCTTGCGCACGTTGCAGCTCTAATTCCCTGGATGCGAGGGTGGTGTCTGCTTTCAGAACATCAGCCTTGGCGACGCTGCCCGCAGTAAACTTTTTATTGGCCATATCACGTGCGCCCTTGGCGACATCGACAAGATAAGTAGATGTCCGAACTTCTGCATCCGCGCTTAACATTCCGTAATATGCCGCCACGATTTCATATACATAATTCTGAACCGCATTGCTGTAATCAAAACCAGTCGCACGCCAGACTGCGGCCAAGGTATTCAGGTCTGCAAGGCGCTTGCCAAAGTCAAACAAAAGCCAGCTGGCCGACAGCGATGCGCCAGACATAATGTCAGACCATTGCTTGTTCCGCAGCTGCTTTGACGCAGAAACTGAAGCATCGACCGATGGAAGATATGGCGCATACCCGGCATTCTTGCTTAATCGTGCGCTTTCTGCCGACAAATATGCCGCCGTGGTCTGCGGATTTCGGCATAACCCCAGCTCTATAACCTGCTGCAGGGTCAGCACGCCATCAGGCACATTCTTGCGGCTGACGCAGTCGTTGGCCGCATACGCAGGCAGAACACAAAGCATAGAGCACAGAGCACTGATAAATAATCTTTTCATGAATATTCCCTCGAGCTAAAATTATATCATAATTTTCTTGATTTTGCACGATTCGGTATGTAATATTTGCATGTTCTTAAATAAATTTTAAGGGCGGGGTTGAAAAACCCCGCCTTTATAACAGGAAAAGATTGGGGTTGAATCCGAGTATATGAGAACGACCCCGGCAAAGGCTGGGGTAAGTTCGAATAACTAGGAGGATGCGCGCAGACGCAAAGCGTCAAGCGAAAAACCCGCTCTTTCAGTAAGCAATAGGAGTAAACAAATGTCTTTCATTTCCATGCCCCGACAGGACTTGCTTTTGGCGATAGAATCTTTGGCGCAAGAAAAAATGATCGATAGGGATATTGTTATAGAATCCCTGGAAGCAGCAATCGCAAAAATCGCAAAACAGAAATACGGCGAAGAATTTAATATAGTAGCAAGCATCGACCGAAAAAATGGCGCTATTATCGTAAAGCGCTTGTTCGATGTCATCGAATCCTCGGAAAGTGTTGGCACGGACGAGTTCGGCGAATCTTTGTACAACCATGACACTATGCTGACAGTGGCAGAGGCCAAGAAATACTCAAAAGACCCGAAAGTTGGCAATATTGTCGAAGATCAATTGCCGGAACCTGAATTCGGAAGAATGGCTTTCCAGACTGCACGCCAGATTATGACTGCACGCGTTCGCGATGCAGAAAAAGGCCGTCAATTCGAAGAATTTAAAGATAACATTGGCGATATCGTCAGCGGTATCGTAAAGCGCATAGAATTCGGAAATGTCTATGTTGATATTAATGGCAAAGCCGAAGGATATATCAAGGGGACAGAGCTGATTCCCGGTGAAAAATTAAGCCCCAGCGACCGCGTTCGCGCATTGATTATGGACGTAGCACGCAGCAACTCTGGTCCGCAAATTTTCTTGACGCGCACTCATCCTATGTTTATGGAAAAACTGTTTGTTCAGGAAGTGCCTGAAATTTACGAAGGCGTTATCAAGATTAAATCTGTTGCGCGCGCCCCTGGCAGCCACGCCAAGATCGCAGTGCAGTCCGATGACCCCAGCATCGATGCGGTTGGAATGACAGTCGGTATAAAGGGAACTCGTATCCAGCCGGTTATTAACGAATGCCATGGCGAAAAGATCGATGTGATTTTGTATTCCGAAGACCCGGCAGTCTTTATCGTGAATGCGATGCAACCCGCAAAGATAGCGAAAATTATCGTGGACGAAGATACTCATACAGCAGCCGTTGTGGTGAACGAAGACCAACAGTCATTGGCGATTGGCCGTCGCGGACAGAATGTGCGCCTGGCATCACAATTAACAGGATGGAATATCGATGTTATGAACGAAGCGGAGGAACAGGAACGTCGTGCGAAAGAATTCAAGGAAAAGACAGAACTGTTTATAAAGGGCCTTGACGTTGATGAAATGATCGCGCACTTGCTGATTACCGAAGGATTCCGCACGATTGAAGAAATTGCGTTCGTAGAGCCGCAGGAATTGGAAAGCATCGAAGGCTTTAATGCGGAACTGGCGGCAGAGCTGCAAAATCGTGCAAAAGCTTATCTTGCGAAGATAGAACAAGACTATCTGGACGAAGGGCATAATCTGGGGATGACGGATGACTTGCTGGGCTTTGACTTTGTGAAACGCCCGACTATAATGAAGCTAGGAGAAGCTGGGATAAAGTCCTTGTCAGATCTTGCAGATCTTGCGGCGGACGAGCTGGTAGAGATAATGGGCGAAGACAATATGTCCGAACGCTTGGCATCACGTATAGTTATGAAAGCGCGCGAAGTCGCGTATGGCATAACCCAGGACGAGGAATAATTGAAGGCTTAATAATGGCAACATTGACACTTGGAAAATCTGTAACGACCGATGCGGTGCACAGCAAAAAAGGCGATGCCGTTTTTGTAGAGCGCAGACGTCGCGTATCCGTGCCTGGTTCGCAAGAGCTTCGGGACGAGCCACGCGCGCCAAATGCGCCCCGCAGCGCAGCTGATGAAAAGCTGCGGGCTGTGTTAGAAGCCGCACGAGCGAGAGAAGAAGAGCGTCGCACTCGTGAAGCCGAAGAAGAAACTGCGCGAAGAAAGCGCGAGGCTGAGATTGCCAGAGAGACCGAAGAATACGAAGCCGTAAAAGAAAAACTGTCTGCGCGCGATGCAGAAAAAGAAGAAGCCGAAACAGAAGAACGCCGGCCAGGCCATGGCGCGCCGCGTCAGTCTTTCCGCGAAGAAGAAGCCGACAAGCGCAAATCTAAAACCGAGAAAAGAAAAGATTTTACAAAAGGTAAAATTTCTATTCATGATATTGTTATGGGCGGCGACGGAGAAGAAGAAGAAATCGAACTGCGTGGCGCAAATCGCAGACGGTCAGAAGCTTCGCTGAAACGTTTCCGTGATAAAGCGCGCGCTATGTTCCAAACCCCGCAGAAAATCACGCGAGAGGTTGCCCTTGGTGATTCCATCATTGTAAAAGATTTGGCGGCTGCTTTGGCGGAGAAAGTCGGAAATGTAATTAAAAAACTGATGGAAATGGGAATGATGGCTTCCCAAAATCAATCCATAGACGCAGATACTGCGGAATTGGTTGCACAAGAATTTGGCGCAACTGTAAAGCGTATATCAACCGCACCACACGAAGAATTATTGAACCGCCAGCCGAATCCAGAAAATCTACGTCTGCGCGCACCGGTGGTGACCGTGGTTGGACACGTTGATCATGGAAAAACATCATTGCTGGACGCTTTTCGCAATGCGAATGTTGTGGCAGGCGAGGCCGGTGGAATTACCCAGCATGTGTCGGCTTATGAAGTAAAAACTAAATCCGGAAAGATGATAACTTTCTTGGATACCCCTGGACATGAAACCTTTACGGCGATGCGCGCACGCGGCGCAAATATGGCGGATATAGTGATATTGGTAGTGGCGGCAAATGATTCAATCATGCCGCAAACAATAGAGGCGATTAATCATATCCGTGCGGCAAATGTTCCGTTCATTGTCGCTATTAACAAAATTGATTTGCCAGATGCCAATCCACAGAAGGTTAAGACAGACTTGTTGCAACAAGAAGTCCAGGTCGAAGAAATGGGCGGCGATATTCAGGCAGTGGAAATCTCCGCAAAACAAAAAATCAATTTGGATAAATTGGAAGATGCTATTTTGTTGCAAGCAGACTTGATGGACCTAAAAGCAGATCCTGACATGCCAGCGCAGGGTGTGATTGTTGAAGCAAAAATGGAAAAAGGACTGGGCTCTACCGCAACTTTGTTGATGCAGCAAGGAACCCTTTCTATTGGCGATGTGTTTGTGGTCGGTGAAACCTTTGGCCGCGTGCGCGGACTGATAAACTCTGCGGGAGAACGAGTAAAATCCGTTGGCCCGGGACAGCCTGCGATTGTATTGGGATTGGATACAGTTCCGAATGCCGGAGATGAATTGCACGGACTGGAGAATGAAGCGCAAGCACGCGAAGTTGCGGCATATCGCGCACAAAAAGAAAAAGATAAAGCGAATATCGTTAAACGCAGCAGTTTGGAAGAACTGTTTGCAAAGCGCGATGATAATAAGAAATTAATGCTGCCGATTATTCTGCGCGCGGACGTGCAGGGTTCTGTCGAAGCAATTCGCGATATGTTAAAGAACGTGGGCTCTGAAAAAGCAGGTATCGAATTGCTGTCTGCGGGTGTTGGTCAGATTACCGAAGGCGATATCAGACTCGCAACGGCATCTAACGCTATAATAATTGCATTTAACGTCCGCGCAGACAGTGCAGTACGCGAAATGGCGCGTATGAATGGCGTTGATATACGCTATCATTCGGTCGTGTATCGCATTACGGATGAGTTAAAAGAAATTCTGTCAGGAAAACTTGCACCGGAACGTCGCGAAACCTTTATCGGGTATGCCGATGTGATTGCCTTGTTTACGGTGGGTAAGGGCACACGTGTTGCGGGCTGCCGAGTTACCGAAGGCGTTATAAAGAAGGACGCGTTCGTTCGCTTGCTGCGTGATAACGTAGTTGTTTACGATGGTAAAATTGGAATGCTGAAACGCGAGAAGAATGAAGTGAAAGAAGTTGGCGTCGGCACAGAATTCGGAATGTCATTTGATAAATATAATGACCTGAAAGAAGGCGATAAAATCGAATGCTACGAGGTTGAAAACGTCAAGGCAACGTTGTAATGGAGCTTGCAATGAATCTAATTATTCGCAATGCACTTCCGACAGATATAGACTTTATTGTTAATGCAAATAATTCCGTAAATGACGCATCAGGATTGACACGGGCTGATAATAAGTTGAAAGAGCGTTTGGATCAAGATTTCTTTCCAACAAATAAAACTCGCTCAAATGCCAGAATTTTGATTGCAGAAGTCGATGGCATGCCTGTGGGAGTGCTTGTTTACAGTACTTGCTATTTTATGAAAGAAGGCGATTGCATTTGGATGTCGAATATCTTTGTTGCAGAAAATCATAGACGATCTGGTATTGCTGAGAAATTGATTGAACGATTGAAAGAGATTGCCAAAACAGAGAAATATAATTTGGTTTGCTTTTTAGAAGATGAACAAAATCAACCAGCACGCGAATTTGCTTTTAAGAATGGCTCGAAAGAAGTTCCTAATTTACGATTGTTTTTCATCAAACTATGATTTGAATGGTCCACATTTATCAAAAACAAAATGCGCGTTAGCGCGTTTAATTTTGTGGAGGCCAGGACCGGAATCGAACCGACATCCAAGGATTTGCAATCCTCTGCATAACCACTCTGCCACCTGGCCACGAGCCTCAATCATACCGAATGCTTGCCAGATTTTCAACTTAAATTTTAGCTGTCTTGACAAATGATAGTATTTTGCTATGGTTTTTGGCATGTCAAGATGGTGGCTGGAAAATTCTTATACGTTACGCAATGTGCAAGTATCCCGAGATATATGCACTGTTTCCGCCATACTTGATGATGACCTCATTAAACAATTTGTAATGGTTGGGGACCTTCGGATCCCTTATACTTTAGGCCGCCGCTCTATTTCGTTATGCAAGCCCTTAAAAGTTGGTGACATAGTTGATCTTCAGGTAAATGAATATTTTGATGGCGATGGTGATTTTTTTGCAATACCATCAATTATAAATATACATACACGTTAACCATATTTTTATTGAATAAAATCCCTAAATTTTCTATATTTTCCCGGATGTTCAATAGTTTAATCCTTACTGATTTTCGTAATCATGAATCTTCGCGCATTAATTGCGCAGGCTGCAAAAATATCATAATCACAGGCCCAAACGGGTCGGGGAAAACCGCTATACAGGAGGCTATTTCCATGTTCTCTGGCAACGGGGGACTGCGCGGAGCATCGATGGGTGAAATCGCCAGGATACAAAGGAATGGCTCTTTTGCGGTGAATGGCGAATTAACAGATGGCACGACACTTTCAGCATTCTACAATTCCGGCGACACGGGGCGAAAAATTCGCATCGATAATGACGGGGCGCCGTTGTCAGCCCTATCCAAAGCAATCCGAATAACATGGTTAACACCGAAAGAAGACAGGCTGTTTGCGGAATCGGCAAGCGATCGTCGTGCTTTTCTTGATCGCATGGCCGGAGGATTTGATCCTGTGCATATGGGGCGTGCAGCACGTTTATCAAAACTGTTATCCGAACGTGCATTTGCATTAAAAGGCGGCGCAGACGCCGAATGGTTGAACGCCATAGAAACCCAGTTGGCCGAGACTGCCGCCGCGGTTGCGGCTGCGCGTGTGCAATACGCAGCGCAATTAAATCATTTTTTAGAGTCAGAAAGCAACGCGCGCATAGTTCTTACCGGCTGGTTCGAAGAGCGCCTTGCACGCGGAGAAAATTGCAGTGATACAGAAAAATCTTATCTCGAATATCTGCGGGCAAATCGCACCATTATTGCAGATAAAATGATAATCGATGGTGCACACAAATCCGATTTTTCTATGTTCCGCGCTGACTTGGACCTGAATGCTGAACGGATGTCTACCGGTCAACAAAAGAAAGTATTGTTATTATTTATTATAGCAAACGCAAAGCTTTTGGTCGCCAGGATTCGCGCGCCTGTGGTTATATTGCTGGACGAGGCAGTTGCCCATCTGGACGGCGCAAACGCGCGTGATTTATTTACGCGCCTGGACGGGGTAAATGCGCAGGTCTGGATGACTGGCGCAGATGCGGATAATTTCAAAAATATGAATGAGGCCCTATTTGTATCTTGCGCGGATGGCTCTATAAATTGTAGGATGGGGGTATGAAAAGTATAAACTATCCCGGGTTATTGGAACGCGCGTTAAAAATGGTCGTAAAAGACGCATTGAATTATGCCAAAATAAACGGCCTTGGGGATAATACTCATTTTTATATCACTTTCAGAACGCGCGATCCGGGGGTGGTAATTCCGGATTTTTTACGTATGCGCTATCCGGAAATGATGACAATCGTTCTGCAATATTCATACTCTAATCTGAATGTATCCGATGAAGAATTTGGTGTAACATTGACATTCGACGGACGTCCGTTTTATATTCGTATACCTTATGATTCTATGGTGGAATTTAAAGACCCTAGCGTGGACTTTATGCTGCAGTTTCATCCGCAAACTCAAATGGACGCAGGGAATGATTTAGAGCTACCATTGGATGCAGATTCTCCGAAACCGGCACAAGATGACGGCAGAATAATTTCATTGGATGATTATAGAAAGCATCGAAAAGGTTAAACATGAATAAAAAAGAATTAGCAAAAGAAGTATATAACATATCTCATCTGACTGGAGATTTTTTATTGAGCTCCGGCAACCGCTCAGACGAATATTTTGATAAATATAAAATCATAGCAAGCCCGCAGTTTCCAGTAATAATACAAAAAATGAAATCGTTGATTCCCGCAGACACAGAAGTGCTCGCCGGTTTGGAAACAGGTGGAATACCACTTGCCACGGCTTTGTTTCTCAAAACGGGAATCCCCCCGGCGTTTGTGCGCAAGGAAGCAAAAGGATACGGAACATGCAACTTGATCGAGGGCGCCGACATTTTTAATAAAAAAGTTTGCACTCTTGAAGATATTATAACAACTGCTAGACAGGTTATAAAAAGCGTACAGGCGATGCGCGAAGCCGGTGCCAGAATAGATACAGTTTTATGCCTCATTTTGCGGGAAGCAGCGGCCATAGAAACATTGGCAAAAGAAGGATTAACTTTAAAGTATGTCTTTACAATGGATTATATAAAGAAGTCGGCCGGCATTGCTTCAAGATAATTTTCCAGCCCTTATTTTGCGTAATACAACCATTATCCCTGCTGGTGTCATTCCGGGGATTTTTGATAGCGCAGCAATATTTTCAGGTCTGGTTGCTGATAATTTTTCAATTAATTCATTTGTTAATCCAGATAGCGATTTATAATCAAAATTCCCGGGAATTTTTATATTCTTATCACGCTGATAGCTTTCAATCTCTCGCTGATTTCGCGCGATATAGCCCGCATACAGCTTGTCATTATTTTCGATTTCTGATTTATGATTTATGAATTTCTTTTCTCGTTGGGCTTCTGAAATTAATCCGCATCTCACGGCTATTTCCCCAAGGCGGGCAATCGCATTATCTGCACGCAATGAAAGTCGGTACTCTGCGCGGCTGGCAAACATCCGATAGGGCTCATCCACACCCTGCGTTGTTATATCATCAATCATCACACCAATCATGGAATTTGTTCTATCCAGAATTAACGGTTCACCGCCATCCACGAACGCAGCAGCATTTGCGCCAGCGATCAGGCCTTGTGCAGCGGCTTCTTCATACCCGCTGGTGCCATTAATCTGTCCGGCGAAAAACAAGCCAGGAATGTCTTTGGATTCCAATGTAGATTTCAAAGCGCGCGCATCAATCGCATCATATTCAATCGCATATCCATATCGCGCAATACGGGCGTTTTCAAGGCCCGGAACCGTGCGCAAAAACTTATCCTGAATTTCAGAACCAAATGAAGTAGATAATCCATTCGGGTAAATTATTTCACCGGATGCGCTTTCTGGTTCCAGAAAAACATGATGAGACAAATGCTCTGGAAAACGCATTACCTTGTCTTCTATGGATGGGCAATACCGTGGACCAATACCTTCGATGGTTCCATTATACATCGGCGCTTCTTTGATATTCTGCCGAATTACCTCATGAGTTTCTTCTGTAGTACGAGTAATGAAACAATTAACTTCTGCCTTCTTACTTCTATCTTCTTCCTTTAAAGAAAACCACTCGTGATTTTCATCGCCGGGCTGTGGCTCGCATCGGGAAAAGTCTATGCTGTTGGCATACAGTCGCGCAGGTGTTCCCGTTTTAAGACGAACCATCAAAAAGCCGGCCTTTTCGAGTATTTTTGATAGATTTTTATCAGATTCTTGATAAGTTCCATCGTCTAAAAGCCGCCCTGTTGGAATTCTCTCTTGGCCGCGCGTGGCAACCCCATTTAAAAAGGTCCCCGCGGCAATTACAATCACCTTTGTCTGATATTTTCCATTTATGATTTTATTCGAAAGGTCGATAGTTTCAACGCCTTCATATATTAATTCCAAGCCCTTAATTTTTAATTCCCGCTTTATTGCTTCACGATATAAATCTCTATCAATCTGTGCGCGCAAAGCGCGGGTTGCAGGGCCATGTGTAGCATTCAGCATACGAAAGTGGATCCCAGCGGCGTCCGCGCTACGGGGCATAATTCCGCCCAACGCATCGATTTCTGCCACCATCTGGGATTTGCCCGGGCCCCCAATGGACGGATTGCAAGACATCGCGCCTAAATCATCCGGCGATTTAGTAAACAGCGCAACCTGCGCGCCACGCCGCACAGCGGCAGCAGCAGCCTCTGTACCCGCATGCCCGCCACCAATAATAATTACATCGAATTCTTTCATTCTGGGCGGATTTTATAATAAAAAAACTGGAATTCCAGGAAAACTTGTATTAAACTGCCCTCTGCGCCGGTTTAGCTCAGCTGGTAGAGCACTTCATTCGTAATGAAGGGGTCGGAGGTTCAAGTCCTCTAACCGGCACCACTTTTCGCGGCAGAAAATAAAATGTACCAAAATATAATAATTATTATAAAATAACCACATAATGCGCCGACGCGTAAGCTGGGGCGCTGCAAGCGCCTTTTTTTTAATAAGAGCGAGGAACAGATGCTATATCCAAAGACCGAACCAAAAGCGAACTTTCCAGAGCTGGAACGCCAGATTTTAACCTTCTGGCGCGACAATGATATTTTCCATAAGCTCCGCGCTCAATCCGCAGCGCTTACACCCCGCCGTGATTTCTCGTTCTATGATGGACCACCAACGCCATCCAGCAAACCGCATGTGGGACATTTGGGCGTATCCGCTGTAAAGGATATGGTCTTTCGATACAGAACCATGCTGGGCGAATATGTTACACATCAATTTGGCTGGGACGTTCATGGGCTGCCCGCAGAAGTAACAGTTGAAAAGCAGACGGGATGCAAATCTGTTGATATAGTCGCCAAAGACGGGATTGCGGCTTTCTGTGATATGTGCCGCGGCGGCGTTATGCTTTACGCGGACGAATGGCGGAAATATATTAACCGCATCGGCCGATGGGTGGAATTTGGTGAAGACGGGCAGGAATATATCTCCATGGATAAAAATTACATGGAATCCGTGCTATGGGCATTAAAAACTCTCTATGACAAAGGCCTGTTGTATGAAGATTACAAGGTTAATCCATTCTCCTGGAAGTTAGGCACCGTTGTGTCTAATGCAGATGCCGCGAAAGAATACAAAGATGTCATAGATGATGCTATTACTGTTTGGTTTGAATTAGAAAATGGTCGCCGCGTTTTGGCATGGACGACAACTCCTTGGACTTTGCCCGGGAATTCCGCGCTGGCCGTTAATCCAAAAATGAAATATGCGGTGATGAAGGACGGCGACGGCAAGGAATATATAATCGCTGCAAGCCGCATGGACGCCTATACGCAGCAATTTAAAGACGCTTCAAAAGTCGGAGAAATTACAGGCGCAGACTTAGTCGGATTAAAATATAAACCGCTGTTCAATTATTATAATGACGAAAAGCTATATTCTGTTATCCCGGCGGACTATGTTTCCGATAGCGATGGAACCGGAATTGTGCATATTGCCCCAGCATTTGGACAGGAAGATTTTGTCGCTGCGCGCGAATTTGACCCTTTATTCCCAGTAATTCTGAATGTTGATGATTATGGAAATTTTGATTCCACTGTCCGCGACTGGGCCGGCGAAAATATTTTTGAAGCTAATCCAAAAATCATCATTCGCCTGAAAGAATCCGGTTATCTGATTAAAAAAGAACAATACAAACATTCATATCCATTTGACGACCGCACACATACAAAATTAATCTATCGCGCGACTAATTCTTGGTACATCAATGTACCTGCGATTCGCGATCGCCTACTTGAAAATAACAAGCAAGTTAATTGGACCAGCGCTGGCGAAAGATTCATAAAATGGATTGAAAGTGCGCGCCCTTGGGCAATTACTCGCAATCGTTTCTGGGGAACTCCGCTACCGATTTGGAAGCGGGGGGATGAAACCAAAGTATTTGGCAGCATTGCGGAATTGGAAGAATTTTTCGGGGTAAAAATAAATGACCTGCATCGCCCAACACTGGACACTTTGGAAAAAGACGGATGGAAGAGAATTCCCGATGTTCTGGATTGCTGGTTCGAAAGTGGTGCGATGCCATTTGCAGCGCTGCATTACCCTTTTGAAAATGCGGATAAGTTCGAGGCAACATTCCCGTCTGATTATATTATCGAAGGCATAGACCAAACCCGCGGATGGTTCTATACTCTGATGGTACTTGCTACGGCATTGTTTGACAAGCCTGCTTTCAAAACGGTTTCGGCAAACGGGCTGACTTTGGATGAACATAAACAGAAAATGTCAAAATCGCTTGGTAATTTCGAGGACCCGCAAAAAGTCTTTGATGATTATGGCGCAGATTCAATCCGACTTTATTTGCTGGGGAGCAATTTCATCAAGGGCGAACCTGTTCTGATAGACAAGGCCGGTAAAGTCTTTAACGAACCCATCAAAAATATCCTGACACCACTGTGGAATGCATATCATTTCTTTACCTTGTATGCGAATGCTGGAAAAATAAAGGCGAAAAAAAATCCTGACTTCTTCACGGCGACGAATATCATGGATAGATATATTTTGACCGAACTGAATGAGTTGTTTGATGTTGCGAATAAGAACCTCGATAATTATCAGCCCGACATTTTGGTTCGAAATATTGCGAACTTTCTGGATATCTTGAACAATTGGTATATACGCCTGAACCGCAAACGGTTTTGGGATGAGGATCAAGATGCGTTCAACACATTATGGACCGTGTTGGTTTATTTCTGCCGCGTAATTGCTCCACTGGCGCCTTTCGTCAGCGAATATATATATCGTAATTTAACAGGGTTTGAATCTGTGCATCTGCAGAAATATCCATATTATACTAAACCGTATAATGGTGTTGATATGCTGTTGGCCAATATGCGTAAAATTCAGCAAATTGTTTCCGTTGGCAAACAACTGCGCGAAAATGCAGGATTACGAAACAGGTTGCCATTAAACTCTATGAAAGTAGCTTTTACCCAAAATAGCGAAATTGACCTGTTGCAATTTATGTCCATCTTGTGTGATGAATTGAATGTCAAGCAAATTGAATTTTATACCAATATTTCTGATTTTGCTGATTCGTTTGTATACCTGATTACTCCGAAAATAGGGGCGCGGCTTGGTAGCAAATTGAAAGAAATAATCGCCGCATCAAAACAACCAGGATTTAATCCGGCCGATTGGGGCTTGTTACCGGATGAGTTTGAAACTCGCCTGACCGTAAAACCTGGGATTACCGGTGCGGCGCTGCCGGATAATACTGCGGTCATAGTACTGGATACTAATATTACCCCAGAGCTTGCACGCGAAGGGATGGCAAATGATGCCCTGCGATTTATTCAGGATTCACGCAAAGCGGCGGGACTGGATGTTTCCGACAGAATAAACTTGAGTTATAGCGCGGATGGCGCGCTTGCCGATGCTTTGGAACAAGAATCAAACCGGGAGCGTATTATACGCGATGCCCTGATTGTAAATCTCGACGACAAAGGCGCAGATCAATTCACAACCGAAATCGAAGGCAACAAATTCGGAATAAAGATAACGAAAGCATGAAACTAACGCCTGAAATTTATTTTACAGAAGTACCGCCGACTATTGATATGGAAATTCGGTCAGAACTGTATTCAACTAATGAATTTACTTTCGCAGTATCAGTGATTTTATCCGCCCAGGCAACCGATAAAAAAGTTAACGAAGTTACCCCTGGTTTATTTTCTGTTGCTAACACGCCGGAGAAAATGCTGGCGCTTGGTGAAGAAGGTTTAAAAGAGCACATCAAAGTTATTTCGTTTTTTAATAACAAAGCGAAAAGCATTCTCGGCCTGGCAGATGCACTGGCAGATGGGAAAAACGATTCTGACTATAAATTTCCATCGAAATATCATGATCGTGATGCATTAATGAAACTGCCTGGAATTGGTCAAAAGACCGCAAATGTAATTATGAATGTGCTCTGGGGCGCGCCCTTTATTGGCGTGGACACTCATGTTTTCCGCAATGCACATCGGTATGGTTGGTGTGGAAGCGAATGCAATACCCCAGAAAAAGTAGAGGCAAAACTGCTTGAAATAATTCCGCAAAAATATCACAGAATTGTGAATCATGTGATGGTGCTGCATGGACGATATACTTGCAAAGCCTTGCGTCCGAATTGCGCCAATTGCCCAGTTAATAAATGGTGTCCAGCTAAAATAATATAAATCTGTCATTGCGAGGAGCCCAAAGGACGACGCGGCAATCCAGCGAATGCGCTTTATTAACTGGATTGCTTCACTCCGCTCGCAATGACAATATTGTGTATTATTTCCAAAATCAACTTATTCAAATCTTCCGTGCTATGTTCCCCTGCAAAAGTCAGTGTGAATGTAATATTACGGAGGCTTTCTTTTGGCTTGTCATAAATATCTGTGATTTCTGCGCGTGCGACTTGCTTATAATTTTTCAGAATCGCTGCCGTAACGTCGCCTGCTGCGCGCCCATAAGGCACCGCAATCGATATATCCCGAGTGCTTGGGATTATTGCCGCCGGCGATTCGTATTTTACTTTTCTTGCGGGCGCACTCAGCAGTTTTTCAACATCAAAAAATTCGAAAAACACCGGCGTATCATTTTTAATATCAAACTCTGCAAGCAGTGCTGGATGGATTTCTCCGAAGACCCCGATTTTTTCCCCGTTGCAAAGAACTGCGCCATTGCGCTTTGGATGACGCGTGCGACTGATAACAGTATAATCAAATTCATATTCCAAACCTAAATCCCGCATAAGGTTTTCAATCAAGCCTTTTACAGTTAGCACCGAAACATCTTTACCATTCATCACGCCCCAAAGGACATTATGTTCGCCATCGTTTTGAAAAACTTTGCCCCACTCGAATGCTCTGATTTCGCGGTTTTTCATATTCAGATTTTTCGCGACCAGCTCTATTGCCTGGATAGTCGCATTATTCTTCATAAAGGCATACCCACCATCTACGGAATTTTCCAGCGCCATATGTTCTTTGATTGGCGAAACGGCCGCATGTTTCGGAGAATACATCGAATCAGTAAATACTTCATAGAATCCGTTCGTAACCAAGAATTCACCAATCTTCGTTTTTCGTTTTTCGTTTTTCGTTTCACCTGCGCCAATTTCCACTGCGGGTAATTTTGACGGCAGCGTGTTATATCCAATCGACCGCGCGAGCTCTTCAATCAAATCCGCAGGTTCGCCTTTGATATCCCACATGCGCCATGTTGGCGTGAAAAAGCCGGTCTTTTTGACATCCGGAAAGAATCCATATCGCCGGAGTCTTTCCGTTATTTCCTTGTCAGTTATGTCGATTTCCAATTGCTCGCTAATGTAACTGCCAGAGACTTCTATGAATTTGGGCGGAATTGCATCACCCCAAGTCATATGCTGGAAATCGCCGCCGCAAACCCAGCCGACTTCTTTATACAAAGCGGTCGCGCGGCATGCGCCCAAATAACTGGTGCCTATATCTCCTCCGCGTTCGAATATCTGCGACGCGATTGTTGTTATCCCCAGCGCGCGCGAAGTCTTGCGAATCGATACGGGATCAAATAATGCCGTTTCGAACAGAATATTTTTAGTATTTTCATCAACCTCGGCCGCGTGACAGCCAATAACGCCACCAACGCAGAGGATTTTTTCTTCGTCCGCAATTACAATTGTGCCCGCGGGCAATGGGGTTAAGCCTTCGTGAAATAACAGGGCGGCTTTTTCACCTTTCTTGGTTTCGCGGATATGAATTTTACCTTTGATCTTATCCGCATCATAGACATGCGCAGGCTGACCCAATTCCAGCATCACGACATTAGTAATATCAATCGCCGGATGAATTATATTCACTCCGCTGGCCGCCAGCATGCGTTTTATGTATTCATCCTGGGTGCTGCGCTGTTTTTGTGGCTTTGAAAGTTTAAACGGCGTCAACGCGAACGACAGACATTTTTTTGTTTCTATATCGAACACATAATTGACACCTTTATACGACATCTTGCCGGATTTATCTGTTTGCCATTCTGGAAGCTCACAGAACGCCGCATCTGGTACTGTGACACCGGTGCCCGTACGTCCGTTGATTTCCCGCGCGAGGCCAATATAGCAATAATGGTCTCCGCGATTCGCCAGCAATTCCAAATTAAAGATATCGCCATCAATCGACTTGATTTCAAGACCTATATCTTCCATCAAATCTTGCCAATTCTTCGGAAGGTCTATAAACGTTTCTAAAATCTTTTTTGAAAATTTCATTTCGCACCTGCCAATTTTTTGAATACTCTTAAGTCCATCCCATACAGCTCTCGCATATTTGCCCCGGTGAATTCCCCCGCCAGGCGCGAAGTGCCAAATCCAAATGCAAATCCGCTTACACGTTTCGGATCAAATCCGAAATTGCGCAAGACCTGTGGGGATACCATTCCAGCGCCGACAATTGTCATCCATCCCAATCCTATATCAATATCCGCACCAATGCTTGGTTCCGTATAAGGATAATATTTCGGCTTAAAGCGTATTTTTACATTCGGGCCGTAAATTTCTTTCAGAATAAATTCTATCGTTCCCTTTAATTCAGATAGCTTTATATTATGTCCTACCATAAGGCCTTCGAATTGGTGAAAGATCGCTAGATGACTTGCATCCACTGCTTCATTACGATACACGCGCCCAGGCGATACTATGCGAATGGGCAGCTTTGATTCATCACCTTTCAGCGACATCATAAACCGCGATTGAACGCTGGTAGTATGAGTCCGCAAAAGCTTTTTATCTTTTTCTATCCAGAAAGTATCTTGCAAATCGCGAGCAGGGTGGTGCAGTGGTATATCCAGCAAATCAAAATTATATGAGGGTTCCTCTATTTCTGGCCCTGTTGTCACCGTAAAGCCAAGCCGCCGCATTGCGTCTATGCATTTTTGCTCTATTACCGACACAGGATGCAGCGCGCCCGGCCGAGTGCCACCACCGGGCAAGGTCATATCGAAATTATCATTTGCCAGTTTCTCATTTATCAAGCGACGCGACAGGTCTTTCTTTGCATCTTCTATCGCATCTTCATAGGATTCGCGCAATTTGTTGATCTCTGCGCCACGCGCCGCACGTTGATCCGCTGGCAAATCGCGCAAGCCGTCCATCAGAGTTTTTAATTCGCTCTTTTTACCCAACCATTTAGACTTAATATTGTCTAAATCCTGGGGTGTATTTGCAGCCGACAATTCTTTCAAAAGTTCTTTCATAGCTTATACTCTTGTCCAATCTTACCGTTTTCAGGCAGTTCCAGTATGCCGGAATGATCATCGCCAGCGCCCAGTTCTTTTGCGCTGCACATCATACCGTTTGATACTACACCGCGTAATGGTCGCGCTTCTAATGGCTCTATTTCGCCTGGCAAAATACAGCCTGGTCGCGCCAATACGCCAATAAAACCAGCGCGAACATTTGGCGCGCCACAGACAACTTGTTGCAGCTTGCCCGTTCCGATATCTACGCGCAAAACATGCAATCTGTCAGCATTGGGATGTTTTTCCACCGAAACAATCCTGGCTATTACCAACAATGGCGCTTTTTCTTTTTTGAAAAATAATTTCTTCAAGAAGTTCATTGGCTATCCTTTTTCATATTCAAAAAAGCCATCTTTCGATGGCTTTATTGTTGCATATTGTGCAAAATATCTCCACCGAAATTTTAGTTCTCGGTCTTGATAAATCGTTTTGCCTGTTCGACCAGTTTTTCAAACCCTGGATCGCCAGCGTATGCCATTTCAGCCAAGACTTTTCTGTCCAAGTCTATTCCAGCTTTCTTCAAGCCATTCATAAACCGGCTGTATGTCAGTCCTTGCGGTCTTACTGCCGCGTTAATGCGGATTATCCACAAGCTGCGAAAATCGCGTTTACGCGCCTTGCGGTCGCGATAAGCGTATTGTCCGGCCTTCTCGGTCTTTTCGCGTGCAGCGCGATAAGTGCTGCTGTGACGGCCCAGGTATCCCTTGGCACGCGCCAGAATTTTATTATGTTTTTGTTTGACGGTTGTACCGCGTTTTACTCTTGCCATTTTTCGCCACCTTTTATTTCAGACCGTACGGAGCCAAGATTTTCGCCTGACCCACCATGTTATCGTTCAAATACTGCGGTTTAGAGCCGGCGTTGTTGGCGCGGGCGGATTTCTTGCGCAGCAGTTTCTTGTGGCTGTTTCTGGCAACCCGGATCTTCCCGGTTGCGGTCATACTTGCACGTTTCTTCAAGTATGATTTAGTTTTCAGTTTTGGCATTTTCAGTCTCCTGTTTAATTCCGCTTGGGCATGCCATATGCCTAGGGCGGTGCCTGCATTTTGGCAGAAAATAATAGAAAATCAAGTTTTTTGTAGAAAATAGGATTTTGGGTGCTAAACTCCGCGAGATGGATGCGAAAACAGCCTCTTCTAAAATAGCAAAAACTGTTCAAGCGGGCATTGCTGCCTGCTTGCTACCGGTATTTTTTCTGTATATCTTGCTGGGCAAGCCGGATTATAAGATTATGAATGCTATGTCCGGCGTGGTTGTACCCGCAGCACGAATTGTCGGTGATGGCATTACATGGCCTGTGCGCGCAATCGGCCATCTGCAAGAAAATATAAAAGAACGCAAAGGTATTCGCCAAGAAAATAGGGAGCTGCGCGCGAAACTGGACGCTTTTGTTGCGGCTCAAAACGGATGCATCGCATTGCAAGCGGAAAACCAAAGGCTGGAGCAGACATTGGATATAGTTCGCATGTATCCAAAGAAATCTGTCATTGCGCGGGTGATCTTTGAAAATTCTGCATTTGCCGCCAGCAGTTTTATTTTGGATAAAGGTGAAAGTTCTGGCATACAGCCTGGCATGGCGGTGATCTCCAAGGATGGTTTTCTGGCGGGAACGGTAATATCGGTTACTGCGGAATCCGCGAAAATACGAAAAATTACAGATACGGAATCCAATATACCTGTACGTGTTGCAGGTTCGGATGTATTGGGCTTTCTGCGCGGTCGTGGAAACGCAGCCCCTGTGTTCGAGCTGTTCAGCGACCAAGAATTTTCACCCACGCCCGGCGTTATGTTGCTCGCCAGCGGGATTGGCGGAAGTTTGCCTGACGGAATTCCGATCGGGAAAATTAAAAGAAGTGGGGCTGGTGGATCGGCATCGGTAAAGCTGGGGACGAAAACCACATCAGAAGCAATAGTATTAATTTATAAATGAATAAAAAGACCATCGATATTTTATTGCCTTTTATCGCCACAGTATTTTTGTGGCGCTTGTCTTTCCCTGTCTTGAATCCGAGTGGGATTCTGGCGCTGGTCCCGATTTTTTATTATTCATTCATTCGCGCACGCGGCGGTTTTCTACCCATGGCGTTGATCGGATGCTTTCTGATAGACCATAATTTCGACACTATGCTGTTTTGGACTATGCTGTTCTGCGCATTCTACGCAGCAGCCGGCTTACAAAGCCATATTAATTTAGCGACCCAAAAATGGCGCGGCATTTTTTTCTTTATGATTTTCATCGGCTGCGGATTGCTGTTACTGGGCATTTGGACGATATTCGTAACTTGGTCTATGATGCCTATTTTACAATCTGTCGGTATGTTTATTACAACCACAGTGATGTATATTCCTTTGACTTATCTACTTAAACGGGTGGAGGCATCGCATGCTTGATAAAGAAATCTCCACCACATTCGACAGACGCAGCGCTCTGTTTTTCACAAGCGGCGCTATACTTACCGGCGTATTGCTTTTGCGCATGCTGCAATTGCAGGTTTTCGAACATAAGAAATACAAACGCCTATCCCAAAATAATTCTGCACGGATTATCATAGAACCGCCAGAGCGCGGAAAGATCTTGGCCGCAGACGGTTCTGCGCTTGCCAAGGACGAAGCCGTTTATCGTGCATTTGTTATACCTGATGAATGTGATGATTTAGATGTCGTCTTGGATGCAGCAGCGAAAGAGCTTAAGCTGACACAGAAAGATTTAGAGCGCATTCAAAAGAAGATAGAGCGCCAGCGCAGATTTCAACCCACAATTATCAGGGAAAATATAAAATGGAATCAGTTGGCGGCCTTGAAAACACTGGGGCTGTCCGGACTTCATTTGGAACCGGGGCTTGCGCGAAAATATCCCGGCAGGGGCCTCGCGGCGCAAACAGTCGGCTATGTCGGAACAGTTGATGAATCCAGAACCAATCCCAGAATGGCGTCGACTTCACCGTTCTTGATGACAGGAATGGCCGGACTGGAAAAGGTTTTCGATGCCGAATTATCCGGGGTTCCGGGACAAATTCTGACGCATACAGACGCACTGGGACGCATCATCGGCGGCGATAGTGAAAGCCGAATTCCAGCAACCTCTGGAAGGAATTTGCAAACAACCTTGCGCGAAAATGTTCAGAAGAAAATGGAAGATGCGTTGGCTGTGCATGGATCTGGCTGCGGGGTTGCGATAGAATGCGATACCGGAAATATTATCGCGATGGCATCCAGTCCCACATTCGATGCTAATTTATTCCGCAGCATCGACGGCGCGGAATATATGGACGATTTGCGCAAGAATAATATGAATCCTTTTATGAACAAAACGATCGAAGGTTTGTATCCGCCGGGCTCTACATTTAAAATTGTCGTTGCTTTGGCTGCATTGGAATCGGGCGCGATTACGCCAAATGAAAAGATTTTTTGCAGCGGCAATTGGGAATACGGAAATCATCTTTATCACTGC
>Ga0123353_10001355_pt1 | contig 30039 bp, 24 predicted proteins | sample TergutLab28metaG_3_FD_92763 | JGI IMG/M metagenome (GOLD analysis project Ga0123353, IMG submission 92763) | Labiotermes labralis P3 segment gut microbial communities from Petit-Saut dam, French Guiana - Lab288 P3 | ecosystem: Host-associated > Arthropoda: Insects > Digestive system > Gut ...
CAATCCATGTTATTGAAACTTAAACTGATAATTGGGGGTTATATGTTTATGTCGGTTATATGTTTAACGCTTAAATTAAACATAATACATTTTTAATATAATTACAACATTTTTTTTGCTGTTAAATCGTATTTTTATCTTGAAAGAGCATTGTTCGGGTAGTATTTTTACTGAAAAGGCTGTAAGTTTGCCTGGTATTTTTGCGGAAAATGGCAAAAGTTTGCCTCTTATTTTTACTGAAATGGAAAATTAATGGGTTATTTTAATAGAAAAATTGACCACGCTTTATTGCATTGGAGCAAAGAAAAACCGCTCAAACCGTTAATGCTTCGCGGGGCGCGTCAGGTGGGCAAAACTACTGCTGTTCGTAATTTGGGTAAACGCTTTAAGCATTTTGTAGAGATAAATTTTGAAAACAAAGATCACGCGTCTGCAAAAACTGTTTTCGCGCAGCATTCTGACCCGCAAATAATTTGCAGCGAACTTACTCTGCTTTTTGGCAAACCTATTGTAACCGGCGAAACATTGCTATTTATTGACGAAATTCAAAATTGCACGGACGCAATAGCAGCTTTGCGCTTTTTTTACGAAGAAATGCCTGAACTTCATATTATCGCGGCGGGTTCTTTGCTCGAATTTGCTCTCGAAGAGATTCCCTCTTTTGGCGTTGGCAGAATTGATTATATGTTTATGTACCCCTTTTCGTTCAGCGAATTTTTGTGCGCCTCCGGATACGAAATATGGGCAAAACTTATAGATGAGGTAACACCGGAAAAACCTGTCTCGGAGGTAATTCACGAAAAAATTATTGAGCAGCTGAAAAACTTTCTGATTATCGGCGGAATGCCCGAAGTGGTTGCGGAATTTATCCGAACACGCGACTTCTTGCGTTGTCAAAAGGTTTTGAGCAATTTACTCACATCATTCCGTAACGATTTTGCAAAATACAAAAAAAGGATTCCGGCTGCAAGAATTAACGAAGTTTTTAGTTCTATTGCGCTGCAGGCAGATGGAAAATTTGTGTATGAACACGTCTCTCAAAACCTTAGCAATGAGCAAGTTAAAAAATCGTTAGAATTATTGATAATGGCGGGCTTGTGTTATCAGGTTACGCACACATCGGCAGACGGAATACCGCTTGAAGCAAGGATAAATCCGAAATATCGCAGAGTGGTTCCTTTTGACACAGGAATTTATCAGCGAATTTTAAAATTGGATATGTCGGGTATTTTGCTTTCAAACGATTTTGACACAATCAATAAGGGTGCTGTTGCGGAAATATTTGCGGGCTGCGAACTGAAAAAAAACGCCCCATACTATTTCGACAATGAACTTTACTGTTGGGTTCGTGAGAAAAAAAATACCAATGCACAGATAGATTTTGTCGTTCAGCGCGGCGAAGACATTATACCTATCGAAGTAAAATCGGGTAAACAGGGTAAAATGCAAAGTATGTGGGTATTTTTGGAAGAGAAGCAATCTGCATACGGCGTTCGTTCTTCACTTGAAAATTTTGGGCAGTATGATAAAATTAAAGTTTTTCCGCTGTATGCAATAGGAAAAATTATTGCCGATAAAACCTGCCCGTCTCCCTGTTAATAACAAGCATTTCACTATAAATCCCTAACCGATTCGGAGAGATTCAGAATTGTATCTTGTTGAGTATCCGGCTGTCTTCCAATTGCGACTTTACCGTTGCTGACACTTTCTGTATCATTAAAATAGATATCATCTCACCAAAACCCTCTCCGTAAAGACGCGATGTTTCGCGTCTCCCTCTCCAACACCTGTCTTGCCCTGCACCTTTGCCTCTACTATGTAAAAACCTTTAGGCGCTTTGAATGAAAAATTATGTTCGCCCGCAGTTCGTAAACGCTTGGGTTGAGAAGCTATTTTTTTGCCTTTTAAATTGTAAACCGATATGGAAAGTATACTCTCTGTGTTTAGCGTGTAACTGATGTTTGATATGCTGCCTTTAGCGGGAGATACCCGCATGTTAAAAGATGATGCGTTTGTATTTTGCCTTTGGCGAAGTTGTGGGTTTACAGATGTACCGCCAAGATGTACAGGCAATGGAACGGTTTGGCCGAAGAGGCCGGGAAGATGACCATTTTGGACTGTCCAACCGTTTTCTTCAGTAAAACGTCCACCGATTGTGCCGTCTGCAAGAATTTCAGCGCGAGTAATGTCTGCACCATCAAGATTGTCTGCGCCTTTGTTAGCCCAATCGGTATTAGGCGTTCCAGTTTGCGCACTTACCGTTATCGCCATTAAAAACAGTAAAACTGACGGAAAGATATGTGTAAAATCATCGGCGCTGCCCGCGCTGAACGGGACAAGGCCGAGAAGTTCACGCCTGATATCTTCTGTTAATATGCGTTTTTCCATGTTAAGCCTTTTTTGCCGCTTTTTTCACGGCGGCTTTTACTGTGGCAGGCTTTGTACCTACAACAAGCTCCCATATTATTGAAACTTAAACTGATAATTGGGGGTTATATGTTTATGTCTGTTATATGTTTAACGCTTAGATTAAACATAATACATTTTTAATGCAATTACAACATTTTTTTTGCTGTTGTAATTTTTTTACTCCCATCAATTATTTTCGGGATCGTTCTGAAAAGTTTCGTAATCGGGAACGAACGGCGCGAGTAAGGAGTAAAAGCGTTAAAGTTTAAGCTGATATATTCCGATACACATAACAGGATTATTGTAACCGGGAGGTAAAACCTTATGGATCCGCTATCTATCGCCCTGATAAGCAACACCCAAATGATCGATCGTCTTAATAAAACGATGACTGCATCGAATACTAAGATGATGCAGATGGCTGAAAAGCTCGTAAAGGTCACTGCGGGGATCAATGTATCTGTCGGTAAGGAGATGGGTAAAGGGGAAAATTTAGATTTAACGGTGTGATTCTTAAACCCTGCCCTGGGGTTAAAACCCTATGCTGCAGAGACGTACCGAAGACGGTGCGAGCGTGTGTTGCCGCCTGCGGCGTCGTCTTCGGCTCAGCACGCGGAAAATATCCTTAGATTTAATCTGCATTTAGTGATATCCCCCATTATTTTGACATCCGCACTTAAACAGTCAGCGCGAATTGTAAATTTATAACTGTGATCACACTGTAATCAGCAAAAAATTTTCAGATTTTGCCGGTATAAGCTTTACGCTTACCTGTGATCGAAATTGAATGATGTACTTATGATCACGAATAATATATTAATATGATAAAAACTAAAAAATTTGGTAAAGACTTAACATCCGGCAGTATCCCGCGGCACCTGCTCTCATTAGCCGTGCCTATGCTTCTTGCCAATCTGCTTAACGTAAGCTACAGTCTTGTAAACGCGATTTGGGTAGGACGGTTTATCGGCAGCGACGCGATGGGCGCCGTTGCGGTGAGTTTTCCCGTGGTATTTATCTTTGTTGGTGTGGCAAGCGGGGCCACAATGGCTACTACCATACTTGTCTCGCAGTTTTACGGCGCGCGCAATTTTAATATGGTTACAAAAACCGTAGGCACCTCCTTTACGTTAGCGTTTATTTTATCGGCGCTCTCCTGTTTGGGCGGAATTTTATTTGTTGACAAAATACTCACGCTGCTTGGAACGCCTGAGTCGATTTTTCCTTTGGCCTCATCTTACCTGCGGATCTCTTTTCTAAGTTTTCCGTTTATGTTTTTGAGCTTTATGGTTACTTCGATTCTGCGCGGGGTTGGAGATACCAAAACGCCTCTTTACTTTATCGGCGCAGGCGTACTGCTCAATATTATACTTGATCCGCTGTTTATTCTTGGGATTGGGCCGTTTCCGGCGCTGGGACTTAACGGCGCGGCTTGGGCTTCGCTTATCTCCTCCTTTTTCGCGCTTGCGCTTGGGATAACTTATCTAAAGCTAAAAGGCAATGTGCTTGTAGGCGGTATAAACAAGCTCCGTCTTGATATCAACATCGCCAAATTGATTTTTAAAATTGGATTTCCCTCTATGATACAGCAGTCGGCCATGTCTTTGGGTATGGCTGCTATTGCGTCTCTTGTCAACTCATTCGGCGCAGCCGCGGCGGCAGGGTTCGGCGCGGCAAACCGTGTGGACTCTCTGGCGTTTCTTCCCGCGCAGTCTATAGGACTTGCGGTTTCGGTTATTGTCGGACAGAATCTTGGCGCGGGCAAAGCAGAGCGTGTGTCAAGTATTTTCAGATGGGCGCTTATAATGACGCTTTCAATAACGATCTTTTTTTCGATCTTTTTTGTAACTATTCCGGGAACGCTTCTTATTCCGTTTACAATTGACCCCGACGTGATCGCCGTAGGAATAAGCTATCTGCGCATAATGGGCCCGGCAACAATCTTCTTTGCGGTGATGTATGTGTCAAACGGAGTTATAAACGGAGCGGGCCATACCCTTACGACACTTATTTTTACAATTATATCCGTATGGGTAATGAGGGTGCCTATCGCGTCAGTACTATCGGGTACAAGTTTGGGTATTACTGGAATTTGGGTCTCCTACGCCATAGCGTTTTTTGTGATGATGTGCGTAAGTCTTTTGTGGTACAGGTCGGGACGGTGGAAAAAAATCGTCGTCAAACACGACACAGGTATTGAAGCGCCGACAAAGTCTTGCGGCGCAGTGTAAACTCGTGCTGTTACTTGGTATATTTCAGCCCTTTTGCGGCGATATCTTTTCTAAAGGTTTTTCCGTCAAATTGTATCTCGGCAACGCCTTCGTAAGCTTGCGCGACGGCGTCTATAAGAGCCGGCGCCCACGACGAAACGGCTAATACACGCCCGCCGCCTGTTACGAGTCTCTCCTGTTTATCAAGGCTCACGCCCGCAAAGTATACATCAAGCGCACCCTTGCTCTCCGCCATCTCTATTCCGCTTATTACTTTGCCTTTTTCAAATTTCCCCGGATACCCTTTACTTGCAAGCACTACCGAAACGCAAAAACCGGGGTCAACGCTCCATTTTACATCTGAGAGCCTGCCCTTTGCGCACGCTTTAAAGGCTTCGTACCAGTCGCACTGTACAAGAGGCAGAATCGCCTCAGTTTCGGGGTCTCCGAAACGGCAGTTGTACTCGACAACTTTGGGCCCCTCTTTTGTAACCATAATGCCGATAAAAAGAACCCCCCTGTAGCGGGACTTCTCTTTTTCCATAGCCGCAAGCGTAGGAACTATTATCTCCTTTTCGATACGCGCCATAAGAGCGCCGTCAACTATCGGAGCGGGAGAGTACGCGCCCATGCCGCCCGTGTTCGGGCCGGTATCGTTATCGCCGATTGTTTTATGATCTTGCGCCGCGGGAAGGATCTTATACGATTTGCCGTCTGTAAGAACAAATACAGACGCCTCCTCGCCGCTCATTTTTTCCTCAATGACAACTGTTTCACCCGCTTCGCCGAAGCTCTTTTTATCGAAAATATCCTTTAACGCGTCCTTGGCTTCTTTCACAGTATCGCAGACGATGGCGCCTTTGCCGGCCGCAAGTCCGCTTACCTTTACGACAATAGGAGCGCCCTTTTCCTCAAGATAGGCGTGAGCTTTATTTTTATCGGTAAACGTTTGAAAATCGGCAGTGGGGATCCCGTACTTTTTCATTAAATCTTTAGAAAAAGCCTTACTGCCCTCAATCCGCGCCGCGGCTTTTGAGGGGCCGAATATCGTAAGCCCCTCTTTATTGAAAGTGTCGGCAATTCCCTCTACAAGCGGCACCTCGGGCCCTACAATCGTAAGATCGATCTCATTTTCGCTTGCCCATTTAGCCAAATCATCCCAGTTTTCGATGGGCTGATCTACAAGCATGCACCCGTCTCTCTCCATACCGGGATTACCGGGATAGGCAAATACGCACAGCGCTCTCTCCGATCTCAAAAGAGCTTTAAGGAGCGCATGCTCTCTGCCGCCGCCGCCTACTATCAATACTGTGTTCATGAAATCCAATTTAAAACTCCTCTATTCGGTCTCTTCCTCTTCGCTCCCGTCATGCGGCTGGAGCCTTGCTGTCTCTTCGATATATTGCTCTTTGATATCGGGTTTGGATTTAAGGTGTTCTACTATTGCCGCCGTCTGCTCTTCGCTGAGCAGTATACGGCTTTGACGGGTAACGCGGCCCTTAAAATCCCACGATTTAAGAAGCTGAGGCGTTACGCCGAACGCGTCTTTTGCGCAGACGAAGCGGCTCTCTTCGGCGCGCAGCGCGAAACAATCCTTTTCGTCAAGACAGGAGTAATCGCTGCAGTAGCGGATGTGCTGTTTCTTAACATCTGCGATTTTTGTCACGCGGTAATATCCTGTAATAAGGTATTCGTCTTTAAGATCGGCGTCTGTGCCTGCGTATTTGGTTATAAAAAACAGATATCTGATTTTTGATTTAATGAACGTCGATCTGATCTTGGTTCTTGCGCATCCAAAGAAACCGAATGTTTCTGTTTCGTAGTTAGGCTCCGGCAGTATTTCGCTTGGATATTGTTCCGGCACCTCTCTTATCGGCAGTTCACAAACCGGGTCTGTAGCGTAAAAAACAACCATGCCGGTGCTGCTTGCTCTGTAATCCTGCCATGACACCGTTTCAATTGATCTGTTCATGAATACATCATTAGCCATTGCGCAAAACTCCTGTATTTATTAATCTTTAAATAAAAAATGAAGCCCGCATTTTAGAATACGGGCTTAAATGCTTGAATTTCGGGTATGTTTTATCACATTAAATGAATAACATTTAATTGGTGTATCTATTATAAGATAACATAGGGGCAGGAGGATGTCAAAGGTTTTTTGTTTAAACAGTAAATATTGTGTTTACCCGCCCGCTAAAATCCTTAACTCAGCGGAGTTCTGTTTGAGCGCGCCGCTTACTATACTGGTACACGGCATAAATCTACACAGCGGCCGCTAAGCAGCAGAGCCGGCCCTGCCGTGCAGTTGCGTGCGGTGCAGTGTAGATTTATGCCGTTATGCAGTATAGCGTTAAAAAAAAATAAAAATACTTGACTTGCTTCTTGCTATAGACTATTTTATAAACATCCATTAATTATAAATGTATTGTTTTAAGCGTCCCTTTACGGCCTCGCAAAAATCTGTTTTAATTGAGAAAAAATCCATAACCAAAAAAAGTTGTCAATTGAGCATTACTTCCTAAAGTAAACTTTAATTTAAAATAACCTTTTCTCTAATTGAGGTGTGTTGATGAATGTTGCAGAGTTAAAGTCAATGTCGATGGCGGAACTTAACGAGCTTGCCGGAAACCAAAATGTAGGTGAGAGCCGCAGTCTGCGCCGTCAGGAGCTTATTTTTAAGATCCTTCAATCTCAGGCCGCTCAAAACGGGCAGATGTTTGCCGAGGGTGTACTTGAAATTATGCCGGACGGTTTTGGGTTTTTGCGCTCCCCGGCCAACAGTTATCTGAGCGGGCCGGATGATATTTATGTTTCGCCGTCTCAAATAAAACGGTTCTACCTTAAGACCGGCGACACCGTTTCCGGTCAGGTTCGTCCGCCGAAAGATTCGGAGCGTTATTTTGCTCTTTTACGGGTAGAGATGATAAACTTTGAAGACCCCGAATCATGCAAAAGGAAGATCAACTTCGACGACCTCACTCCCCTCTTCCCCGACGAAAAACTCAATCTCGAACACAGTAATAAAGAGTGCGCCACCCGTATAATGAACCTCATGACGCCCATCGGTAAAGGTCAGCGCGGACTTATAGTGGCTCCGCCGCGTACAGGTAAAACGGTTCTGTTAAAGAGTATAGCCAACGCGATTCTCGCAAATCATCCCGAAGTATTTTTAATAGTACTTCTTATTGACGAGCGCCCGGAAGAAGTTACCGACATGCAGCGCTCTGTAAAGGCGGAGGTGATAAGCTCCACTTTTGACGAACCGGCCGAGCGCCACGTGGTTGTGGCGGAGATGGCGATAGAGCGGGCGAAAAGACTTGTTGAACATAACAGAGACGTTGTAATTCTTCTTGACAGTATCACCCGCCTTGCGCGCGCTTACAATACTGTAGTTCCGCACTCAGGCAGAATCCTGTCGGGCGGCGTGGACTCGCAGGCGCTTTACAAACCGAAACGGTTTTTCGGCGCGGCGCGCAATATTGATCACGGCGGATCTCTCACCATAATGGCAACCGCTCTTATTGAGACAGGAAGCCGCATGGACGAAGTTATTTTTGAAGAGTTCAAAGGTACAGGTAATATGGAGCTTGTGCTCGATAGAAAAATCGCGGACAGACGTATCTATCCCGCTATTGATCTCTTTAAGAGCGGTACCCGTAAAGAGGAGCTTCTCCTCTCACAGGAAGAGCTCAACAGCATGTGGATACTGCGCAAGTTCCTTGCGTCAATGTCTCCTGTGGAGCAGATGGAGTTTATGAATGAGAAGATGCAGACCTCAAAGACAAATAAGGAATTTCTTGGGGCGATGAAATCTTAAAAGAGAGTTTTCAGTGCATGGTTTTCAGTTATCAGTTAAAAACAGGAAGCTGCCTCTTCCTCTTATCTGAAAACTGATAACTGACAACTGATAACTGAAAGGTTTTACCATGAGAATAGCGGTAATAGGTACAGGAAACATGGGCAGGGCGCTCATCAGCGGGCTTCTTAGAGCTTACGGCGGCGCGGTAAGAATTTCGGCGTATGACAAAGCGCCCGGAGCGCTTAATACTCTTGGAGAATATCTAGAAGTTATCGCGCCCACCGAGTGGAAAAAGAGCGAGTTTATACCCGACGTGGTGATTCTCGCCGTAAAACCCGCCGACACAAGGGAAGCGCTTGACATGCTTGCTCCTTTGCTGTCTGAACTGAATTTTCTCACCATCTCAATAGCGGCCGGAGTGGAAATTCAATCAATCAGGGAAAAACTTGGAAAAAACGCCCGTATCTGCCGCAGTATGCCCAATACCCCTGTTGTTATCGGCGAAGGGATGTGCGCGTATTCGCTCTCAGAGAACTGTACTCCCGAAGATATCAGGCGCGTTGAATATATCTTCAGCGCTTGCGGTAAAGTAATAAACATATCAGAAAATCTTATTGACTCTGTGACAGGTCTCTCAGGCAGCGGCCCCGCGTTTGTCTACAGTTTTATAGAAGCGCTCACCGAAGGCGGAGTGAGCACCGGACTCCCTTATGAAACGGCCCTTAACGCGGCGGTACAAACTGTAATAGGCGCCGCAAAAATGGTTGAAAGCACAGGCGAACACCCCTCCGTCCTAAAATCAAAAGTTATGTCTCCGGGCGGCACTACGGTAAGAGGATTAGAGGAGCTTGAAAAGGGCGCTTTCAGACACTCCGTTATTCAAGCGGTAACACAGGCCGCGGCGAGAGCAAAAGAGTTGAGGAGTTAGTCTTGATAAAATTCTGCCCCAAGTGCTCATCAGAGAGCGTCTTCATAAAAAACGAAAAAAAGATCGTCTGTGATAAATGCGGATTCGAACTCTACTTCAACACCGCGGCTGCCGTTGCCGCCTTGATCTACGATGATAAAGGGCGGCTTATGGTAATCCGCAGAAACCACGAGCCGCAAAAGGGGCTGCTTGATCTGCCCGGCGGGTTCGTGGACTTTAGGGAGGATGGAGAAAACGCTGTGAAACGCGAAGTCTTTGAGGAATTGGGAGTTGACATAGAGGTCGTCGAATATTACAGATCGATCCCTAATATTTATATTTACCGCGGCATCACCTACCATACGCTTGATATCTTCTTTACATGCCGTACCGACAAAGAGTTATCATCCATAACCCACAACGATGAAATAACGGAGATACTTTTCAGATTCCCCAAAGAGATATCAGAAGATGAGATCGCGTTTGATTCGATGAAAAATTTGATTCGGTCGATGAGTCAAATTTGAAATAAAACACTTTTTTTCTGCTCAAATCCTAAAATCGTGTTAATCTCTTTTGTTTTCATAATTTTACAGATATCCTCAAATAACCATCCCGCATTGTGCGGTTCGTGAGCATCTGAACCGATGGTAACGGCAGGTTTATGTTTTGAAATTTGATCTAAAAAGAAGCTGTAAAGGACTTGACCCATTGTATTGTTTGACGCGTGGAAAAATCCGTTAGAATTCAGTTCAAGCGCCGTTCTACTTTTGGAAGCGGCTTTTACAACCCGTTCAATCCCTTTTAAAGCGATCTTCTTTAACTCTTCATTGACACACGGGATATAACGCCATAAAAAATCAATATGGGCGAGGGATTGAAAGCAATTGCTGTTGACCGCCGCATGCGCCGCCTTAAAATACTCTTTATAGATAACGGCAGGATTCATTTTTGTATAATGCGCAATGTGTTTCCATCCTAAAGACGGCAGGCAGTGGATTGAACAAATCGCGTAATCAAAAGGAAGCGTGTCCATAATTTTAATTGCGGACTCTTCCGCGCCTTCGATGTAATCAATCTCAAGACCAATGCGTATCTTTATCCGCCCGTCAAACTGCTTTTGTAATTTGGTGATATCATTAAAATATTGGGGAAGAGACTCCGGGCGCATCCCCCACTCCCAATTTTTTTTAAGCTGTGCGGGGGTGAGGTAATATCTGCCGAGATGATCGGAAAATCCGATCTCTTTCAATCCTAAAAAAATCGCGCGCTCAACATATTCGATGATCTCACCTTGCGCGTGGCCGCAATATGGGGTGTGCAGATGATAATCCGCCGGTATCATCTTTTATTATCTCTCAAACGCTCAAATCCTGTGATGAAAGGGCATTCGAACCGTAATCAGCGGCGCCCTTTTCAAGAAGCGGACTGATATATTCATCCATAAACTCATGCACCTGCTCGGGAGCGCGCCCTGTAAATTGTTTGACGTTGAGTATTTCTGTCAGTTTATCCTTGATGACGGCAAATGCGGGGTCTTTTGCGATACGCTCTAAAAGGTCATTAGGTTTAGCCTCAAGTTTCACAACTTTCGCGGCTTCCATCGAGTGTACGCGGATCTGTTCGTGGAGTTCCTGTCTGTCACCGCCTAATTTTACCGCTTCCATAATTATATTTTCAGTCGCCATAAACGGCAGTTCATCCTCAATATGACGGGCTATAACTTTGGGATAGACGACAAGGCCGTCGCACACATTAGCCGCGATAATAAGCGCCGCGTCAGCCGCGAGAAACGCCTGCGGAATGGTGAGGCGCTTGTTGGCGCTGTCGTCAAGAGTGCGCTCAAACCACTGCTCCGCGGCGGTCATTGCGGGTGACAGCGCGTTTGACATTAAAAAGCGGCTTAAAGCCGTAAGGCGCTCACTGCGCATCGGGTTTCTCTTATACGCCATAGCGGAAGAGCCTATCTGACTTTTTTCAAACGGTTCTTCGATCTCTTTGAGATGCTGCAAAAGCCGTATATCATTTGCAAACTTATGCAGTGACTGCGCAAGACCGCTTAGAATTGACGCCGCCTGACTGTCAATTTTTCTTGTGTAAGTTTGCCCCGTCACAGGAAAAACGCTGTCAAATCCCATTTTGGCCGCGACTTCTTTGTCTAATTTTTTGACTTTTGCGTGATCACCGTCAAACAGACTTAAAAAAGATGCCTGCGTCCCGGTTGTCCCCTTTACGCCTCTAAACTTGAGTGTCTTTTCAAATCTTTCAAGCTCTTCGTAATCCATCAGAAAATCATACATCCACAAACACGCCCGTTTACCAACAGTAGTAAGCTGCGCAGCCTGAAAATGCGTAAATCCAAGAGTCGCAAGATTCGCATTGTCAACCGCAAATTTTTTAAGCACCGCCATCAGCTTAACCATACGCCCAAGAAGCAGGCGGCACCCCTCGCGCATCTGTATAAGATCGGTATTATCCCCCACAAACGCGCTTGTCGCTCCAAGGTGTATTATAGGTTTGGCCGCGGGACAGACATCCGCAAATGTTTTTACATGAGCCATCACGTCGTGGCGTACCTCTTTTTCGTACCTGCGCGCTGTTTCAAAATCGATATTGTCGGCATTCGCTTTCATCTGCGCGATCTGCTCATCTGTTATCGGCAGACCGAGCTCTTTTTCGCACTCCGCAAGGGCGCACCAAAGTTTGCGCCATGTGCTGAACTTGTACTGCGGGGAAAACAGATAAAGCATCTCTTTACTTGCGTAGCGTTCCGCAAGCGGATTTTTATATTCGTTTTGCGCTGTTGTATTCATAATGACAGTACTCCGGCTTCTGTGTTTGATTAAATATATGCTTTAAGCGACTCTCTGTCAAGACAGATATTTTTATTTAAATAAGAATTTTCAAATTTCTCTTGTTTTTCGAGATACCGTTTATTATATTTGATGACTATATTTAACAATTAAGGATTTCTTAAGAGAAACTTAACAATTAAATATAAAAAGGGCGTTTAGCTCAGCTGGTTAGAGTACTACCTTGACATGGTAGGGGTCACTGGTTCGAGTCCAGTAACGCCCAGATTTCACATAGTGATTACCAAGACGTATGATTCATCTTCTCGTTGACGGGTAAAGATGAATCCCGCGCAGGCGCGATCACAGCAGCAAACATGCCACCTCGGTTCACCTTTTACCCCGGGGCACTGTCAATTGTAAACATACATTTGGCGGCTTAGCACGAAATAGAGGTTTTTGTTACTGATGTAAGATCTTGGGGCTAAAGCCCCCGGTTACAGTCTTTGCTCCCCTAAAGGGGCGCGGGAAAAGAGAGAATATTTAGAAATGAACGTTATTTTACCTGATGGGAAAAATCTCCCTTTAGCAGATAATGCGTGCGCGTTTGATGTTGCTAAAGCTATAAGTCCGAAACTTGCCAAGGCCGCTGTCGCCTGCAAGATCAACGGCGAGCTTAGGGATTTGTCATCTAAACTTAATGATAATGATACCGTTGCGATCCTCACGTTTGATAATGATGAGGGCAAGTCGATCTTTTGGCACTCGTCATCGCACATTTTAGCTCAGGCTGTGCAGGAGCTTTTTCCCGAAGCGAAAATCGCTATCGGGCCGTCAATAGAAAACGGGTTTTATTACGATTTCGATACGGATAAGCCGTTTACCCCTGAAGATATCGCCGCTATCGAAAAGAAGTTTAAGGAGATCACCGATAAAAAGCTTCAATTTATCCGCAAAGAAGTCTGCGTTGATGAGGCGCGCAAGATCTTCGGTGATAAAAATGAGCCTTACAAGATTGAGCTTCTCAATGACGTAGTTGGTCAGCCGAGCATGTACAGTCAGGGTGATTGGGTTGATCTGTGCCGCGGGCCTCACGTGCCTGATACCGGTTATATCAAGGCATTTAAGCTGACGAGCGTTGCGGGAGCTTACTGGCGCGGCAAGGTCGATAACCCTATGCTTCAGCGCATCTACGGAATCTCATTTCCAAAACAGGCGCAGCTTGATGAGTATCTTACGCTGCTTGAAGAGGCGCAGAAGCGTGATCACCGTAAATTGGGTAAGGACTTGGAACTCTTCACATTCCATCAGGAGGGGGCGGGTTTTCCGTTTTGGCATCCTCGCGGGATGGTTCTTTATAACGCGGTTCTTGATTTTTCACGCAAAGAGCATGTGAAAGCGGGTTATCAGGAGATAAAGACTCCAATCATTTTGAATGAAGAACTTTGGCGCAAAAGCGGTCATTGGGACAAATATAAAGAGAATATGTATTTCACGCAGATCGACGACGTTACCTGCGCTGTAAAGCCTATGAACTGTCCGGGCGGCCTGCTTGTCTTCAAAAGCGTTCCGCGCTCTTACAGACAGTTCCCGCTCAAGTTTTGCGAGTTCGGACTTGTGCACCGTCACGAGAAATCAAGCGCTCTTCACGGGCTTTTCAGGGTAAGGCAATTCACTCAGGATGACGCTCATATCTTCTGTCTTCCTGATCAGATTGAGGATGAGATAACTAAGGTAATCTCTTTTATTACATACATTTACAAGGTTTTTGGATTTGACGATTATAAGATAGAATTATCAACTCGTCCCGAAAAATATATAGGTTCGCTTGAGATTTGGGAGAAGGCCGAGGGCGCTCTCAAAAAGGTGCTTGATGACGGGAAAATAGCTTATCAGCTCAACCCCGGCGACGGCGCTTTTTATGGGCCTAAAATTGATTTCCATGTTAAGGACGTTTTAAAGCGCAGCTGGCAGTGCGGGACGATTCAGCTTGATTTCAGCATGCCGGAGCTTTTAGAGCTTGAGTACACGGCGGCGGACGGCGAGAAAAAGCGTCCTGTGATGATTCATAGAGCGCTTTTGGGGTCGATGGAGCGTTTTATTGGAATTCTGCTTGAGCACTACGGCGGCGCGCTCCCTTTGTGGCTTTCGCCTGAACAGTGCCGGGTTCTGCCTATTTCAGAGCATTTCACCGACTACGCCCGCAAGGTTCATTCAGAGCTTTTAAACGCGGGTATCAGGGCAGAGATCGACGAGCGCAACGAAAAAGTAGGCTATAAGATCCGTGAAGCGGAAACCTCAAAAATCCCATTCATGCTCGTAGTAGGTGAAAAGGAGCGGGATTCAAACACGGTTTCGGTTCGTCAGCATTCAAAAGGCGATCTAGGTTCGCGTTCAATCAATGAGGTTATAAAAGCGTTTATCGAATTATCAATTCCGGGAACGAATGTTATGGATTTTAACAAGTCTGTTGAATAACCCAACGATAAATGATTGATTCTTAATGTTTTTCCGCACCCTGTAGGGGTGCAAGATTGTAGCCCGGGGTTTCAACCCCGGGGGATGTGCGGGATGCGGGAATTAACGGGATACGGGAATTAACGGGATGCGGGAATTAACGGGATGCGGGAATTAACGGGATACGGGAATTAACGGGATAACGAAAATATAACGGATACGAAAACAGGTTGAAATCAATATCAACGATAATGGATTAACAAAATAAACGGACAGCCGCGGGCGGCTGTCTCAACAGGCAGGAGGCAAATATTAACAAGTTTCGTACACCATCCAGAAGAGATGACGGGACGCGCATCAATAACGAGATCCGTGTTCCGCGCGTGAGAGTGGTTGCGCCGGACGGTGAGGCGCTTGGGATTATGTCCATAGGCGACGCGGTTGCGAGAGCGGAGGACTATCAGCTTGATTTGGTTGAAATCGCGCCTACTGCCGATCCTCCTGTGTGCAAGATTATGAACTATGGCAAGTTCAAGTACGAAAAAGCGAAAAAAGAGAAAGACGCCAAAAAGAAGCAGCATGTTATGCAGCTCAAGGAGATAAAGCTCCACCCCAAAACCGACGATCACGACCTCAACTTTAAGCTCGACCACGCCCGCAAGTTTCTCTTGAGGGGCGACCGTGTTAAGGCGACTGTAGTGTTCAGAGGGCGCGAAATCACGCATTTGGACTTTGGCAAGGAGATGCTCGACCGGGTAGATGCCGGGCTTTTAGATATCGCCCAAAAGGAGCTCTCGGCAAAAATGGAAGGCCGCAACATGACCTCCATGTATGTGCCCGATAAGGTGAAAGTTAAAGAGTATCAGCGCAAATTAGAATTAGAAGAGAAGAAAAAACAGGAAGACGAAAACAACAACAACGCGTCTGAAGAGGCGTAAAAAGCATATAAAGGGAGTATAAAGATGCCAAAGATGAAAAGCCGCAGTGCAGCCCGTAAGCGTTTCAGTTTAACAGCAAACGGACACGTAAAGCGTAAAAAAGCGTACAAAAGCCACATCTTGAACAAAAAAGACAGAAAGCGCAAGCGCAATCTGCGCAAAAGCGCTCTTGTCTATGAAGGTGTAGAGAAAAAAGTAGCGTTGATGATTCAAATGTAGTTTCATTAATGCAGAGACAAGGCATGCCTTGTCTGTACGGATACAGATACGGATACAAATATTGAATTTGTTTCCTCACCCCAAAGGGGTGAAATCAACAGAATACACAGGGTTTATCCCTGTGTATTCGTTGAATCACAAATATTTAAACGTTACGCAATAATTCAGGTAATAATTACAAGCAATTGAAATAAAAGGAGTTAGGTCATGCCAAGAGCTAAGACGCGTGTTGCTTCCAGAGCGAGACGCAAAGCGATTATCAGTCAGACAGCGGGATATTTTGGAAAGCGCGCAAATTGTATCACCCAGGCCAAGGACGCTTTTTACCGCGCCGGTGTGTACGCCTACAGAGACCGCAAGCAGAACAAGCGTAATTTTAGGTCTTTGTGGATTATGCGTATAAACGCAGCTGCAAGGTTGAATGGAACTACCTACGGCAAGTTTATGAACAGTCTTAAGGTTAAGGGGATTGTGCTTGACCGTAAGAGCTTGGCGCATTTGGCTTTACATGAGCCTGCGGCTTTTACTAAGCTGGTTCAGACTGTTGCCGCTTAAACACTTGTATTTTGTTGATAATCAATCATATACCACCTGTTAGTTAATAACGGGTGGTATTGTTTTGGTAATGAGGAATATTGCAGGATTATGGAATACAAAACCGTTGAATCATTAGAAATCCTTCGCAAAGAAGCAACAGCCGAATTTGAAGCCATAGCCTCCGAGCAGAATGCAGAAAACTTCCGCGTAAAATATCTAGGCAAAAAGGGCGTCCTGCGTGATTTGATGAAATCACTTGGGGCGATGTCACCGGAAGATAGAAAAACCTTCGGCGCGGCTGCTAATGAGCTGCGGGCTGATATTGAGGGCAGATTCAATGACGCCCCGTGGCAAAATAAGACCGGTGCGTCTTCAACAGACGCCGGATTTGACCCCACACTGCCGGGATACCCGTTCCCGTCAGGCAGTCTGCACCCTCTTATGAAGATAAGGGATGAGATTAGGAACATATTCGTAAGTATGGGATTTTCAATCGCTTACGGGCCGGAAGTTGAGAGCGATTACTATAATTTTCAGGCGCTCAATATGCCGCCGTTCCATCCTGCCCGTGATATGCAGGATACCTTTTACATCGACGAGAAGACGGTGCTTCGTACACACACTTCGCCGGTACAGATAAGGGTTATGGAGAACGTAAAGCCGCCGATCCGCGCAATTATGCCGGGACGGGTTTACCGCAATGAGGAGATCAGCGCGAGAAGCTACTGCCTTTTTCATCAGATAGAGGGGCTCTATGTGGATGAGAATGTCAGTTTTTCTGATCTCAAAGGAACGCTTCTCGCCTTTTCACGCCGATTTTTTGATGAAAAGACCCATATCAAAATAAGACCAAGTTACTTCCCTTTCACCGAGCCAAGCGTAGAGGTAGACGTTGAGTGCTTCCTGTGCAAAGGCAAAGGGTGCAGTATCTGCAAACAGAGCGGGTGGCTCGAAATACTTGGCGCGGGGATGGTTCATCCCAACGTATTTAAATACTGCGGGATTGATCCTGAAAAATATACAGGTTTCGCCTTTGGGATGGGAATTGAGCGTATCGCACTTTTGAAATATGGGATTGATGACATCAGACTCTTCTATGAGAACGATGCGAGGTTTCTTAAGCAGTTTTGATTTACACACTGTTTTTTCTATTTATTGATTTTGATTTACGCATTGATTTTTTGGTTGTTGATTTTGATTTGCCGGTTTTAAAAAAGTCCCCCTTTTAAGAGGGGATTGATGGTGGTTTAATGTGGCGGGGCGTTGCGGGGTGTCCCCGCAGTCAGGGGGATACTTCCCCCCTTATATTTATCTTTTGACTTTGATTTTGAGGTTTTTATGAAAATCGTATATAGCTGGCTGAAAGATTTCGTCGATATCGACGTCCCCGTACAGGAAGTCGCAAACGCGCTTGTTAAAGCGGGAATCGAAGTGGCGTCGATCACCAATATCCATATCCCCCAAGGGGTTAAGGTGGCAAAGGTGATCTCACGAACAGCTCACCCTAACGCCGACAAGCTATCGCTTTGCGAGGTTGACGCGGGCAGCGGCGAGATCCTGCAAATCGTATGCGGCGCACCTAACGTAACTGCTGATATGACAGTCGCTTTGGCAACCATAGGTACAAAATTTCCTGATGGTTTCACTATGAAGAAAGCCAAGATACGCGGTATAGAGTCGCACGGCATGATCTGTTCGGAGAAAGAGCTTGGACTGTCAGACAATCACGCCGGAATCATGTCACTCCCAAAAGATTATAAAATCGGCGCTCCCCTTTCAGAATATATCACAGATGACGCGGTCATTGAGATTGAAATTACACCGGATAGGGGCGATTGCCTCAGCGTTCTTGGAGTCGCGCGTGAAGTGAGCGCCTCATTTGGCAAGCCGCTCAAACAGACCGCAAAAACGCCTCAGGAAAAGGGTGGAGACTCTGTCAACAGCGCTATATCGGTAAGTGTTGAAGAGCAAAGACGCTGCCCCCGTTATTTGGGCCGGCTTGTGCGCAATGTGACTATAGGCCCATCACCGCAGTGGATGCAAAAGAGATTGAGTTTGGCGGGGTTACGGCCAATAAATAATGTGGTTGATATCACCAACTATATATTGATACAATACGGCCAGCCGATGCACGCCTTTAATTATGATACTATTGAGGGTAAGAAGATCATCGTGAAGACAGCGCAAAGCCTTGGTATTTCACAATTTACGACACTTGATAATATTGAACGCAAACTTTTGGGTGACGATCTTATGATATGCGACGCCAAAAAGCCTGCCGCCCTTGCGGGCGTTATGGGAGGCGCGGGGTCGCAAATTACTGATTCTACAAAAGATGTGTTCCTTGAGTGCGCGTTTTTTGAGCAGATCGGCGTGCGCAAAACCTCTAAGCGGCTTGGCCTCTCCACAGACTCATCCTACCGCTTCGAACGCGGCGTTGACCCGGTGCTTGGTCTTGACAACGCTATCAATACGGCGGCGGCGCTTATACAGGAACTTGCGGGCGGGACTGTTTGTGAGGGTATGATTGACACTCTGTCTAATCCGTTGTCAGAAAAGAAGATAAGTTTGCGTCCCTCAAGAGCTTCAAGAATCCTCGGGATAGAGTTTGACGCAACCAAAATCACCACTTTACTGACATCTATCGGAATTATCTGTGCAAAAAAAGGGGATGACTCTATTGAGTGCGGTGTTCCGCTGTATCGTCATGATATTTCAGAAGAGATCGACCTTGTGGAAGAGGTTGGGCGTCTGTTCGGGTATGATAGAATCCCTGCCGCTCAAACAGCGGAAGTGAAGCTCGTAAACACACCCTCACCCTATGAAATTAATAGAGATAACGCGCGTTTCGCGCTGTGCTACTTCGGATTAAACGAGCTTGTCACAAACAGCATGGTCTCCGAGGCGAAGCGCACACTTGTCACTCCGCAGATAGAGCCGGTGAAAATCCTAAATCCGCTCAATCCGGATATGACGGAGATGCGTACGACTTTGGCCGTAACGCTTCTTGAATCAGTGGCTTACAACCTGAACCGCAAGAACGCCAATAATCGGTTTTTCGAGATAGGCAAAGTGTTCAGACCTGACGTCACGACCGGTCTCGCTAACGAAAGAGATATCCTTGCGATAATTTTGGAGGGAAGCTATTTTCCTAAATCTTGGGGACAACCACCTTTGCCCAATGATTTCTTTGTCTTAAAGGGAATTATTGAAGCGTTTGGAATGCACTGCGCTTTGGAGCCGTTTGTATTTTCAAAACTTAATGAAAGCGGCCCGCTCTGCACAGGCGAGAGCGCAGCCGTTCGCGGCGGTAACGGAATCAGCGGAAGTATGGGCAAAGTATCGGAACAGCTCTGCAAATCATTCGGTATAAAGAGTACCGTCTATTACGCGGAACTTGATCTTACCGCTTGGCTCAGTACGGCAAAGCCGCTTCCCAAGTATACTCCCCTCCCCAAGTTCCCCGCATTGGAGAGAGATTTCAGCTTCGTTATGCCGGATGCTTTGGTGAGCGATACTGTAAAAAAAGAGATCGAAAGCTTGTCTGACCTTGTAAAAAATGTATGTCCGTTTGACGTATACCGCGGTGAAAAACTTGGGGCGGGAATTAAAAGCGTAACTTTTTCAGTCGAGTTCAGATCACCGGAAAAGACTCTCACAGATGAGGATGTGCAGGATATTTGCGCAAAAATCATCTCGGTTATGAAAGAAAAACACGGAGCTGAGCTGAGGTCGTAATAAAAAACTTGAAAAAAATGTATTGTATATAATATATTATATTATACCGGTACACGGCACAGGTAGTAAACGCGTACCGCGGTTCGGTATATTATGGGTGTTCTTTTGTAGATTTAAAGCAGTATTTTCGAATAGATGGAGGCTGACTGAAGATGTCAAAAAAAGGCGGCGGTTCTCATAACAACATCAGAGAGTTGATTGATATTTTAGAGCGTAACACTATCAATCAGGACGATTGGTACTCGGATGGTGATGTTGAGAGTGATACAGAGGAAGAGCAAGATGACAGTGAGATTAATATTGAAGATCTGCGTTTGGTAATTTTTGCTACCGAAGGGCCGTTTACGCAGTCATTTATACCCATGCTCAAACAGTTTGAGGTTAAATTTCTTGTAACCGATGATACCGATCATGTAATAGATATATTTATGAACAACAGCCAGATCCGGCACATCCTAATAGATATGGACAGACCTACAAACCCCACTAAGGGGATGAACATTTTTGCCGATCTTAAAACTATTAATCCAAATCTCATAGTTCATTACTGCACCAAAAATCCTCTGTCTATGGAGTCACGCAACATCCAAAGCAAGGGCGCGATACTTATGCAGAAGCCTATTCTGCGTAAAACGGTCGAAGTGTTTGTATCGCAGTATTTTGCCCGCTGAGGCAAAAACTAAAATGAAACTCCCGCGCGGTTTTGCGGGAGTGCTTCATACTCTCCGCAAGTTTGTCAAACCTGAGCTGTAAAGCGCTGTCTTCCAACAGAAGCTCCGCGATCTCTGCAAATCTTTCTGCTGTAAGTTGCTGTTCGCTTATAATGGAAGATGCCTGCTGCTGGATTTCAAATTGCAGTTCCGCGATTTTTTCAGAGATTATTCTTGCGGTTTCCCTCTCATGAACAGACGCGTCCGATACTGTTTGAGGATCATTCTCCATAGCCGCTATCTGATTATAGCGCTCTTTTGTCATCCCGTGCTCGTTAACTATAGAGAGCAATTGGCCGCGCAGATACTCTTTGAGCGATATGATGGCGGTATTGACATTTAAGAAACCGGCGAGTTCATCGTCGCTTATGCTGTTTGCGGTATTTGTGCTGAATTCGGAGTTTTGTGAAAAGCTGGATGATGAATCGCCTGTAATGGGTTTGAGTGTTATCATAACGATAACGATCAGCGTAAAACAAAACAATCCTAATACTATTGTTCTTGTGTACAGATTCATAAAAAAACGCCTCTTTTGTTTACGATATTTACGCATTTCGCGTATTATATCAACAAAAGAAGCGCAATTATTGTTCCCTGATTATCGTTTAGCCTGCGCGGCAGCAGCGGCGATGGCGGCTTTTTTCCTCTTTTTCTTTTGGTAAAGAATAATGTCGGCCTTGTTCATCAGGGCTTCGAGATCGTCGGTTACATCGGAGTGATCAAAACAGACAGCGCCTATGCTTACGCCTACCTTGTACGGCTTGCCGGAATCGCGGTTGTAATCGTTAATGTAATCATCAATACGTCTTTCGAACGTTTCAAACATCTCCATAGTAGTATTGAGTGTGAATACAGTAAACTCGTCTCCGCCAAGCCGCGCCAAAATATCGGTGTCGCGGAACGCTTTTCTTAAAGCCTGCGCCATAACGATTATCGCGTTGTCGCCCTCTTCGTGGCCGTAAGTGTCGTTTATTGGCTTGAGCCCGTCAAGATCGGCAAAGAAGAGAAGACCGTCTTTTTTCATACGCCGCGCGTTAGTCATGGCGTGGCGGGACTGGCTCATAAAGCCGCGGCGGTTCAGAAGTTTTGTGAGTTCGTCGGTTTGAGAGATGTTGCTTAAATGCTCGTTATAGTTTTCAAGCTCCTCAAGCGCAATGCGCAGGCGGTCTTCGATGCCTTGCCGTGTTTTAATGAGATTTGCGAACTTGAGAGCGCAGCTTATTTCTACGATAAGCGATTCAAACAGGAAGATATCGTTAAAATTGTATTCGCAGACGATAAATCCAATCTGTTCGCTTCCGTAAAAAAGCGGCGATATCACAAGTGTGTAACGAATATCCTGCGGAAACAGAGAACGGTCGAGAACTGAGGCGACAGGTATTTTCTGACCGACCATGTCGGAGAGATTGGGCGTGTGGTCGCCGAAAGCCGTAACAAGCGTGATGTCGGGAAATTTCCACTTTGAATTGATTTGGTGCTCCACCGCCCTGTCGTAAAGAAACACATAAGCGCAGTTCAGACCCATCTGCTTTAGGTTTGGAATAATAGAACGCAAAGCCTCTTCACGGTCGTGAACGTCGCTTATTAGCTGATAGAGTACGCCGCGCAGGTCACGGATATTATTGTGGTGAGCATTCCAGCGCTTAGAGTCGTTTTTAAAGAACGACTCTAAAAGCACCATACGGGCCCTGTGATAAAAGTCTTCAAGCTCTATACAGGCGTCAATATCAAGTTTTTGCAGATCCGCCGAAATTCTTGATTCGGTAATAATATTCTGCCAGTCGCGCAGTTTCTCCTCTTTGTCGTCTATGATATAATTAATGATAGACGCGAACTCATCTATAAGCATGAAGCCGCTGTCATCATTGAGCGTTCCGGTGTGAGCCATCCGCACAGCTCTTTTAAACAGCCCCCTGATAGCCGCCGTATCGCTGTCGATTTTAGCCGTATCCAGAGCGGCCGCGGCGGTATTTGTATTTCCTGACGCTCTTATAGCGCTCACCGATTTTGAGAAACAGCCGCAGCTCTCCCGCACTACAAGACTTGTAGGCAAAGAGACGTTATGCGGCTCGGCTCCGTTAATCAGTTCGCAGGCGAGTTCAACCGCCTTATACGCCTGTTCGTAAATGGGCTGCGCAACGGTTGTAAGGGAGGGCGAACAGTAATGCGACCTCTCTACATTGTCAAATCCTATAATCGCCACGTCTTCCGGTACTTTAAATCCGCGTTTCTGAAGCTCTTCCATAGCCGCGAGAGCCATCTCGTCGTTAGCCGCGCCTAAAGCCTTGAACTTTACGCCTCTTTTGTCAAGCAGCTCGTGAATCGCCTTTACCCCGGAATAAATGGTAAAATCACCCTCGTAAACGAGTTCGGGATCAAAGGGGATATTGTGCTCTTTGAGTGTGTCAAGATAAACGTTGTACCTGTCCTGCGCTTCGCTGTTGCTCTGCGGGCCGTTTATCCATGCGATGTTTGTAAATTTATGCGTTGTTACAAGATGCTCAAGAGCGTCTTTTAATCCGACGGAATTGTCGATAAGCACACTTGAAATGCCTTCAAGCATAATTGACAAACTCACAAGAGGTATCTCGTTATAGCGGCTGTAAAACGCTTTAAATTCCTCTTCGTTAAGAAAATTTATCATTGTACCGGTGGCAAGAATCAGAGCGTCGAGATTATTTTTTGAGGCGATCTCATAGATGGCGTTATATTGATACTGAAAATCGTAACTGACCTTGGGCGACTTGCCCGGAAATATTATCACGTTAACATTGCTTGCCGCGGCGGCGTCTGTAATCCCGCGGCAGAGCGCCTGAGTATAGGAGTTTTCAAGCTCCGATATAAAAAAACCGATTGTGGGCCGTTTACTATTGTTAGCTTGCTGTTTCATTTATCATTTTCCTGAAAAAATAGCATCTCAATACCGTACTATAACATAATTATATTTATGACAGCATTGACTATATTATATATTATACTATATTCCGGAAGGGAAAAGTAGCTTTTTATTTTAAATTGACGCAATTTTACATTTAAAGGATTTTACCTACAATGGCGAATTCTGTGCAGGGCCCAAAGGGTACAAGGGATTTCTATCCTCAGGAGATGGCTTTTCAGCAGTATATTTTCGACGCGTGGCACGCCGCTTGCCGTAAGTGGGGCTTTGAGCAGTATGAGGGGCCGATGTTTGAGCACCTCGAAGTATACACGCAAAAATCAGGCGGTGAAATCGAAAAACAGCTCTACGCGTTTGAAGATAAGGCGGGCAGAAAAATAGCTCTGCGCCCCGAACTCACCCCTACCCTTGCCCGCATGGTCGCGGCAGGCGGCACCAACTTAAAACGCCCGGTACGATGGTACTCAATATCAAGACTCTTTCGTTATGAGAAGATGCAAAAGGGGCGGCTCAGAGAGTTTATCCAGCTTAATATGGATATCCTCGGTATGGATGGAGCCGCGGCGGACGCCGAACTCATCGCCGCAAGTATCGACATGATGAAAACGTTCGGCTTTACACACGAGGATTTCAAAGTACGCATATCAAGCAGAATGCTTTTGGAAGAGCTGTTTTTACAAATCGGAGTAGACCGCGATCAATTGAAACCGCTTTACGCGCTTCTTGACAAGAAAAACAAAATAGGTAATGAGGCGTTTACAGGCGAACTTTCGGGGATTATCACCGATAGTGAAATCTGCGTAAAAATTACTGATCTGTTTAACTGTAAGACAATCGCCGAGATCGAAAAAACCGGCGGCAATACAGATTTAAACTCGTTGAATCAACTCAAAAAACTGTTCTCGCTTCTTGGTGATTACGGGTTCAGCGATTACGCGGTGTTTGATATAGGGATTGTTAGAGGTCTCGCCTATTATACGGGGACAGTTTTTGAGTTATTTGATGTAAAGGGAGATCTGCGGGCGATAGCCGGCGGAGGAAGATATGATAATCTTGTAAAACTCTACGGCGGCCCTCAAACTCCGGCGGTAGGATTCGCCGCGGGCGACGTTGTTCTCGCAGAACTCTTAAAATCAAAAAAAATCACCCCGCCGTATCCGCCGAGAAGCGATGTTTTTATCATATCAATCGACGAGGGGGCTTATGAAAGTACAATAAGGACAGCAAGGATATTAAGAGAAAATAATATTTCGTGTGAATTTTCCTTAAAAGAGAATCAGAATATCGGCAAACAGTTAAAACTGGCGAATGACGCGAGAAGCCGCTTCGCGCTTTTTATCGGCGGAGATGAGGCAAAGCAGGGGAAGATGAGGCTTAAGAATTTAGTTGACGGAAAAGAGGAGCTTGTGGAGGCTGATGAGATTGCGTCCGCACTTATACTGGTACACGGCATAAATCTACACTGCACCGCACGCAGCTGCACGTAGGGCCGTGAGGCTGCTTAACGGCACAGTGTAGATTTATGCCGTCATGCAGTATAAATTCTCATACATCAGCAAAAGAGCCTGATTTATATTTATCATAATACCACTGTATACGGCACAAGTTTACACTGTGCCGCACGCAGCTGCACGCAGGGCCGTAAGGTTGCTTAGCGGCGCAGTGTAAACTCGTGCCGTAAAGTAGTTTATCACTATTCACAGAAATACATATTGAAAAATGTTTATAGATGAAACAGTTATCGAAGTAAAAGCGGGAGACGGCGGCAACGGCTGCCACTCCTATGAGAAGATGAAATACAAAGCAAAGGGCAAACCCGACGGCGGAAACGGCGGAAACGGCGGAAACATCTATTTTGTCGGCTCAACTCAGGTTCACACCCTTCAAGACACCGCCTACCGCCAGCGCTACAAAGCGGAGCGCGGAGTACACGGCAAAGGTAAAAATCAGATCGGCAGATGCGGTGAAGACGTTTTAATAAACGTTCCCCTGGGAACAATAGTCTACGACGAAGAAACAGGCGAGCTGATTCTTGACTGTCTTGCCGAGGGTCAAAAAGAGCTGATAGCAGCCGGAGGACGGGGCGGCAAAGGCAACGCCGCTTTAGTAACCTACAGCAACCCCAACCCTGAATTTTGTCAACCCGGCAAGCCGGGCGCCGCGAAACGGTTAAGACTTATCCTTAAAGTATTGGCCGACGTCGGACTTGTAGGACGTCCAAATGCCGGTAAGTCAACATTTCTATCAAGAGTCTCACGCGCGCGGCCAAAAATCGCGGATTATCCGTTCACCACAAAAGAGCCGCATCTCGGCATTGTAAAAAATGAAAGCGGCCCCTTCGGCTCATCATACGTTATTGCCGATATCCCCGGACTTATTGAAGATTGTCATAAAGGCAAAGGGATGGGCATAAGGTTTCTGCGCCACATCGAGCGCACCGGCGTTCTTGCGATAATGGTGGAGGCGGCGTCTGAAGACCCCATAGCCGATTCAGAAGTACTTCTCAATGAGTTAGCCCGCTACAGCGAACTTCTCGCGGCTAAACCCAAGGTTTTTTTGCTGACAAAAACTGATATTTTATCCGGGGATGACGCGAAAAAAATTCCTGACGGATGGCTTGGTATATCCGCCGTTACCGGGGACGGGGTAAGTGCCGCGCTTAGGAAGCTTGAGGAAGAGCTCACCGAGTCAGCAAAATCATACCCGCCCCAACACTGAGCTGGTTCATGCGGGAATCTTTATTTCCGCCGTAATCCATGAATTTTCTTAAGCCTATATTGTACCTTAAGTCAATGAAATAATCCTCTCTGAGATACAGATCAAAACCTGCTACAACCCCTAAGTCCATAGAGTTTCTGTTGAACTCTTTAGAATCGTATGAGGGGCCCTTGCTGTTCCAAATCATCTTAGAGCTTAAAGGAATATCAAGCTGCACGCCGCCAAGCAGATGAAACTGAGTTTGAAACATATAAAATTCAAGCAGCGCCGGAACAACAAACACCCACTCGCGCAGCGCAGAGACATTTGAAACAAACGGACTTCTAAAAGCGATACCCGGCGACAGACTAACCGCAATCCAGTCAATAAGATCATAGATCGCCACAGCCTCTATTTGGAAACCGTGGCCGCCGCCGTGGTTGTGGCTGTGGTGTTCAACATCGTTAAGCTCAAACAGATTATGATCGTACCGCTGAAACTCCACCTCCATATTGCTCACCGACGAGTTGCTGTAAGCGGCCCGCACGCCGAATTTAATCAAGCCGTAAGCAGGTTTGGAAGCGGGCTTGCCCGCATCTTTTTTTGGGGCGGACTCTGCAATTGATTCAGGTTCTGATTCAAGCTCCGGTTCAAACTCAGATTCCGGTTCGATTGCGGCGATCTCAGGTTCAGGCTCCGGTTCCGCTGCTTCCCACTGAGGTTCTGATTCCGATTCGAACTTAATGCCGTCGTCTTGATTTTGCGGTTCGGCAGACAGCGCCGCTTGTTCCTGATCGGGTTTTTCTGCCGCGGATAGCTGTTCCGTATCTATCGCAGACGGCAAATCTTCGTCTTGGGCTGATATGGAGGTGATGAGGCACAGGAGCATGATTACCGCTGTTATCGGGAATATCGGCTTCATCATTATCTCACTACTATCCTTGACGCCTCTATACGCCTGCCGTTCTCTCTCGCCTCAACTACGTATCGGCCTGACGGGACTTTGGACAGGGAGATTCTTGCGCTCCCTTTTGTGTTGTAACGCGCTATCGTTCTTCCTCTCATGTCTATCAGACTTACTCTAAGCTCAGTTGACGGATTTGTATTTATGATGAGAGTACGGCCGTTAACAAGCGCAAACGGTTTGGCTCTTGTGATTGATGATACCTGCTTTATAGAGAACTTGTTGATACCGGGCAGATCGTCATCATGAGGCTTTATCTCGCGCAGAAACGGATAACTTCCATCAGAAATATTCCACACATTTTCAAAATCCCAGCCTGTAAATTTCGATCTATCCCGCATATCCAATGACGTTAAACCAAAACCGTCTGCTTGACTAATCGGAGCTATAAAATAACTTGCCGATACAGCGCCCTCCCGCGCGGCGCCTGTAAGACCGAATATCTCACGATTCGCTGATACTGCCTGTCCCGCAGAATAGCTCTGATACACAATACCGTTTCCTGTGATCTCTCCTATGAGACCGCCGATGCGCTCTCCCCCGCCCTCAACATTACCGGATGAGTAGCAAAACTGTACAACACCGTTAACATTTTGACCAAGCAAACCGCCCGCGTACGCCTCCGCTTCTACGTTAAAGGCAGTATAGCTGTACGCTATGAAAGAGTTATCCGCCAGACCAACAAGACCGCCTGCACCGCGGTCAGCGCCCTTTGACGACGCGGATGAAAAACTGCGGATAATAACCGATGACAAGCTGTTTCCAACAAGACCGCCGGCACCGTCACCGCCGCTGCTCAATACGCTGCCTGTCGCCGCAGAGCTGTCAATAAAAGTATTCTCACTTGTACCAGCAAGCGTACCAATGTATCTTGCGCCAAAAACGTCAACCTGAAGAGAGACACCCCTTATCACCGCACCCTTAGTATATCCAAAAAGACCGACATTATCGCTTTGGCTTTCATTTCCCGCAATTTTCAAATTCAATATCAATGTCTCATCACTTTTACCAATAAACGTACCGGTAAAAGGATCGCCCGAAGTACCGATGGGGGTGAAATCCACACCATCATTAGAAATACTGCCTGTCAACACATAGTTACCGTTTAAAGGATAATCATTATCCACACCGATCTTACGCAGATCACTGATATTTGCTATCTCAATGATCTCCGAACCGATAGCCTCAAAATTCGCGGTAACTGTAATCTTGGTTATCTTATAATCACCATCCACCCCATTATGAGCGCGCGTTATGGTTCTACTGTTATCACTCCAGCCAACAAAGCGGTAACCGCTGTCAGGCACCGCGGCAACAAGCGGCCCCCGCGCGATTCCCGTAATAGCCGCGGTAAAATTCGAAAGCCGTCCAACCTCGCCGCCAACCATTAATTTACCGCCCCTGCCTGCCAAATAGTCAACTGCAGTAACAGCCGTTCTTAACTTTGGATACTCTCCGTCAACGATCACCCAAATACCCAGCGTGTCCCATTCTAAAATGGAACCGATATCTTTCATCTCCTCTGTAGATAATCCCTCACCGCCCGCGGAGGTCGTCTGCGTTGAAGTTTTTGTGTCCCAATACGAGTTTTCAACCTTAACATTCATCACATAACTGCCGCCGCTTCCGGGATTTCTGCCTTGACTGTTCCACGAGTTCGTATTCCCAAAGTCAAAACCGATAAGCCCGCCGGGCGACGCGGACGACGCCGAAGCGTCTACCTTAGCGGCCGCGTAGCAGTTCCTCACAGTACCGCTGAAAACATAACCGACAAGCCCCCCGGCGCTCCTTACACCCTCCACAGACCCAACCGCAAAACTGTTGTAAATTACACCGGCAGCCGTGTTAGTTAAAAAACCAACTAAGCCGCCCGCGTTCTGAGTATTCACGCCCCCAACGTCGGCGTCTGAATAACTCTGTAAAATAGTCCCGCCGTTTATACCGACAAGCCCCCCGGAGTTGCTCTCCCTTGTACGGACAGTTTTAACACTGCCGCCGCTGTAACACCATTGAACAGTACCGCTACTTATACCGGCCAAAACTCCCGCGGCGTGATACCCGGTTACACCACCCTCAACGCGGACATTTCTTACACTGCCGGTCTGACCGATAACGCCGAATAAGCCGACTGCCCAGCCGTTTGCGGAATCTGTCCGGTTGACATTAAGGCCGCTTACCGTGAAGCCGTTTCCGTTAAAACTGCCTATGAACGGGGTTGATAATGTGCCGATGGGAGTAAACTCGCCGGTAAGGATAATATTGTCGGCAAGCTCAAAATTACCGCCTGCTCTCAGGGTATTTCTGATAAGCTGAAAATCTGATTGTGAGCTTATTTTTGTGGTTTCGTTCGCGGATAAAGAGGCCGCCGTTATTGAGAGTGTCATCAGTAGAGCAAATGTTAATTTTTTTGCAGACATGGTTATCCTTTGTCGTTTTTTTTTTTAATATACTGATGTCAAAATCAAATTCAAAGTCAAAATCTTGAAACGCATACTTGGGAGTGCTTCGCACCCCCTTGACAGGGGGGACACCCCCCCGCAACGCCCCCCCCGCAACGCCCCCCCCGCAAACACCGGTGCGGGAGGTTTCCATATATTAACCCGCCGGCAAAGTCTTGCGCTGTACCGTCCGAAGACCTCGCGGCTGTAGTGCAGTCGGAGGACGGTACAGCGCAAGACTTTGCCGGCACCTCAATATCTAACGAATACCAATCATCAACGATACTCTCTCTTTTTTGCCGTCGGATGTAACCACAGTACCGCG
>Ga0123353_10001356_pt1 | contig 30013 bp, 31 predicted proteins | sample TergutLab28metaG_3_FD_92763 | JGI IMG/M metagenome (GOLD analysis project Ga0123353, IMG submission 92763) | Labiotermes labralis P3 segment gut microbial communities from Petit-Saut dam, French Guiana - Lab288 P3 | ecosystem: Host-associated > Arthropoda: Insects > Digestive system > Gut ...
GCCGACGGTGAGGCCCATGAGAAGCGGGGGCGCCGCGACCATCATGACCGTGAACAGCCCCTCGCGGACCAAATCGATTATGAGACCCGTTGTCAACGCAAAGCCCCCTTCCGTTTCGCTAAGTTACGCGAAAAGTCCTGAGCACGTATTCGAGCAAGAAGCTCCATCCGCCCGCGAGCAAAAATATCATGAGCTTAAACGGCATGGATATCATCGCGGGAGGCAGCATCATCATACCCATCGCCATTAGAACCGAAGCGACCACCATATCGATGACGATAAACGGCAAGTACATCAAAAACCCTATCATGAAGCCCTTGGTAAGCTCCCCGAGGACGAACGCGGGAATGAGGATCGAATCGGGGATTTCCTCGATCGTCGCGACCGCCTCCATGCGCGAAAGCTGAAAAAAGAGATTTACGTCGCGGTCCTCGACCTGGTCGCGCATGAACTTGCGCAGCGGCTCCATCCCGCGCTCGATCGCCTCTTCGATCGAAATCTCGCTTCTGCCCAGGGGCTGGAGCGCGTTGTCGTTGATTTCGGTGAGCGCGGGCGCCATAAGAAACAACGTGAGGATCAGCGCGACGCCGACTAGCACCTGGTTCGGCGGCATTTGTTGCGTAGCCATCGCCGCGCGTACGAAATGCATTGCGATGACGATCCGGGTAAAACCCGTGAGGAGCATAAGTATGGACGGCGCCAGGGCGATTATGCTGACTAAAAAAAGGATGTGAAGCGCGGGCACGATCACGGCGGGATCGTTGGCGCCGCCGATGGTAATCCCCATGTCTATCCAGGGAACCGGCGCGCCGGCGTATGCCGTCTTGGGAAATATTGTCAGCGCCACGATAAAAACGGCCGCAAGGCTAATTATTTTTTTAACCATCGCGCCCGTCGCCTTCCGCGGAAGAATCCCTGCCGTTCTTGCCCCTTGACACGAACCGCCTGAACATTTCGCCGAACGCCAAGTCCGAAGCGGCGGAATCGGCGTCCTTAAGCGCCAGCCCGTCCTTGTTGAGGCACGCGAGGACGCTTACGTTTTCCTTTGTCACCCCGATTAGGTAATACGCGTCGCCCGCTCGCACGATCTGCGCCATCGCCTGCGCGCCGAGGCCTATGCTTTCAAGCACCTCGAGGTTCCGCTTCGCGAAGCGCAGGTTGCCGCGTCTCGAGCGCGCGATAAGCTTCGTGGTGTAGTAGGCGAGCAGCGTCACGAACGCGAACAGGATGATTATATAAAAAACACGGCCTACTGTATTGGACGTAGGCCAGTTGGCGAGCAGCGAAATAAAATTTTCCATTATCTATCCGATCACTTTTTTTACCGCTTCTATGACGCGGTCCGCCGCGAACGGCTTGACTATGAAGTCGCGCGCTCCCGCCTGGATCGACTCGATTACCATCGCCTGCTGCCCCATCGCCGAGCACATTATGATAAGCGCGTTGGCGTCGGCGGCCTTTATCCCCTTGGCGGCCTGGATCCCGTCCATCTCCGGCATCGTGATGTCGAGGATCGTCAGCGTCGGCTTCAGCTCCTTGTATTTCTCGATCGCCTTAGCGCCGTTTTCCGCCTCGCCGACGACGGTATATCCGTTTTTGGTCAATATATCTTTCAACATCATACGCATAAACGCGGCGTCATCAACCAGAAGGATTGTCTTTTCGGACATTCGTTACACTCCCTTTTTGAAATGGTTATAGTTAGATTCGTTTATCGACGCTTATTATGTCCGTTATGCGTATTCCGAAATTCTCGTCTATCACGACCACTTCGCCCTTTGCGACGAATTTACCGTTTACGAGTATGTCGATCGGTTCGCCGGCGAGCTTGTCCAAATCGATTATCGTGCCGGGCGAAAATTCAAGGATCTCGTGTATCTTCTTGCGCGTCCTCCCGAGCTCGACCGTGATGTCGAGCGGAACGTCCATGATTATCCCGATGTTTTCTTTCTGCTGGAGCACGCTTCCCTCGTCGAAGCTTTGGAACTGGGCCGGCTGCACGTTGACTTGCTGCTCGAACCTTTGCGGCTGCGCGTAGGGCTGATGCTGTTGCTGGTAGCCGTAGCCCGCCTGCGGCGGCGCCTGGTACCCGTAGCCTTGGGGCGACTGGGTTTGGTCGGGCTGCATGTTGGCGGTTTGGGCGGCTTGCTGTATCATTTGCGTCTCCTGCTGCGTTAATTGGGGCGATGCCTGTGGAGCCGGTTCCAGCGTCTGCGTCCCTACGTCGGGAGGTGGTCCCGCCGTTTTTATTTCGGGCGGCCCAACCGGAGGCGGCTCGTCGCCGCCCATGTCGCTTTTTAGCTTCGCCACCATTTCCTTTCCGAATTCGAGCGGGAGTATCTGCATTATCTCGCTGTCGATAAGCGAGCCGATTTCCATTTTAAACGCGACTTTTACGATGCAATCGTCGGGCTTGAATCCGATGGTGTCGAAGACCTGGTTGTCGGCGAAGTCAAGCAAAAACGGCTGCGGAGTCGCGATGTCGATTTTTTGCTTGATCATCGACGAAAGCGAAGTCGACGATGAGCCGACCATTTGGTTCATCGCTTCGCCTATCGCGCTTAAGTCGAGGTCGGTGAGCGGCTTATCGTCGTCTATTTCACCGTCGCCGCTCATCATCAAATCCGCGATGATTTTAACATCACGTTCTTTCAAAATCAATATATTGGAACCCTGGAGCCCTTCCTTGTAGTCGACGCGTATGCCGACGCAAGGCCTGTCGTAGCTGTCGGAAAGCGTCTTCCAATCGGTGATGCTGACCCTCGGAGTCGTAATCCAAACCTTTTGGCGAAGCAGCGCGAACAGGGTAGTCGCGGCCGTTCCCATGCTGATATTGCCGATCTCGCCTAAAATGTCCCTCGACATTCCGTCGAGCATTCCGTCGAAGTCGCGTTCGGGGATGACGTAGCCGCTTAGGTCGGGGAGGTCTCCCGCGGCGTCGATATCGGCGTCGGCCTGCTGCGGCAAGCTCTTGTCGTCGCCGCCGAGCAGCGCGTTTATTTCCGCCTGCGATAGCATGTCGCCCATATGCTACGCCTCCTTCTTTATCAGGGAGGTGATCTGGATCGCGTTTTTCCCCCTGCTGATCCCTGGCTTCGCGTGGAACTTAAGCATGTCGCCGACCATGATATCCATATCCGACGATATGTATGAATCCAGTTTTATTATGTCGCCCACTTGCAAGTTTATGAAGTCGTTAACCCTGACCGTAGTCTTGCCGACCACCGCCGTGACCGGCACTTGCGTGCGCTCGAGTTCCGCCTCGAGGTTTGAGCGGTAGCTCTGCTTGTCGTCGTCCCCGCGCTGTATGTACCAGTACTTGGTGTAAAGCTTCTCCATGACGGGTTCCATTACGAGATGCGGAAGGCAGATGTTGATCGTGCCTTCGGAGCTTCCCACTTTGATAGACATGACGACGAGCGCGACCGGCTCCGTCGGCCCGATGTACTGCGCGAACTGCGAATTGGTTTCGATTTTTTCGAGCCTAGGCTTGATCGGCGCCACGTTTTCCCACGATTCGGGAAGGAAGCTCAGCATTTGCAACATGACGCGCTCAATTAATATCTTCTCGATTTCGGAAAACTCGCGCAGCTTCTTCAAGCCGAAGCCGGGGCCTCCGAGTATTCGGTCGATTATCGCGTAGCCGATGTTTGTCGACAAGTCCACGACCGCGGTCCCCTTAAGCGGTTGAAGCTCCACCATCGCGAGTATCGCGGGGTTTGCGAGCGCGACGTTGAAGTCGCGGTACATGATCTGCTCGGCGTTGAGCACCTCAAGCGTGGTGGAGGTGCGCAGGTAGGCGGTCAGGAACGACGAAACCGAACGCGCGTAGTTGTCGAATATGTTTTCGAGCGTCCTGAGTTGTTCTTTGTTGAATTTTTGGGGGTTTTCGAATTCGTACTTACGCGCCTCGCGCGCGTCCGCAACCGGCGTTATTATGGATTCGGCGTTTTCGCCGCTGTTCAGCTGGTTGAGTAACGCGTCTATCTCGGCCTGCGAAAGTATGTCGCCCAATTATTCCACCGTCCCGTCCCCTGCGATTTGGCGCTACTGCATTATGTAGTCGGAAATGACTACCCCCACTATCAAATTGCTTTCAAATTCGTCCCTGAGGGCTTCGAGGATTTCCCGCTCGAGCAGCGAAACGCCGTCCGGGTTGTCCTGCACGTCGGCGTACGTCCTGTTCCTAACCAGGTTGAACGTGATCGAGCGCGCCACGTAAAGATATCTGTTGATGAGCGTTATCACCGCTTCGGATTCCTTGCCCTGGGTATTGTCGACTTCCACGGTCACAAGCATTTGGATGTAGCGGCTCTTCCCGTCGTCGTCCGTCTTTAGGTTCGTCTGCAGGGGCTCGCCAAGCTCGATCGGCGTCTTTTCCTCGACGGCGAGCTTGCGTATCGCCTGCGGGTTCCGGTTGCCGGTATCCTCCGCCTCCAGCGCCTGGTTTTGCATGATGTTCAGCACGTATAGCGAAACGCCGATGATCGTCCCGAGCATTAAGACAAGGACCGCGAGTATTATCACGAGCATGAACTTATTCTTTTCCATACGAACCCCCGTAGCGCTTCTTTACCGTGTCCCGGCTGATATTATTCCCAAGGTATGCTGAAGCCCGCGTCGACGTTCTCGAGCTCGACGTCGGCGTACACCTTTATTTCGACCCGCCTGTTGTTCGCGCGCCCCTCGGGCGTTTCGTTGGTGTCGATCGGATGGTACTCGCCCCTTCCGACGCCCGAAAGTATGCTCGGTTCGAGGCCCATTTCTATGAAGAATTCGACGACCGAAATCGCGCGGGCCCCGGACAAGTGAAAGTTGCTCGGATACGGGTCCCTTCTCTGGGGTATGTTGTCGGTGTGGCCCTCGACGAGAATCCTGTTGTCCGGGAACTCGAGCAGCTTTTCCGCGATCATCGTGAGCGCCGGCAGCGCCTCGGGCCTTATGTCAGCCCTGCCCGAATCGAAAAGCGGCAGGCCCTCGTCGAAGACGATCCGCAAAAAGCCGCCTTCCACCGACATGTTTATCAAACTGGCGTTTACCAAGTAGTTTTCGGCCATATAAGTCTTGATGGTGTACTGGATCTTCTCGAGCTGCGCGACTATCCTGCGGAGCTCGGCAAGCTCCGCGAGCTCCTCCGCGCTTATCTCCTCCGCCGGGTTCGCGGGCACGTAGCTGTACTCGCCCGAATCTTCGTTTATCTCGTCGTCGACGTCGGGGCCGCCGGTCGTATCCGTTATGCCCACGGAAATCTTGTTGAGCCCGAGCCCGCCCGACCACGAAAGCACGGTCCCCTTGTAGGACTGCGCGAGCTGCTGGTATTTTTCCACGTCAAGCTCCGACATCGCGAAAAGCAGCACGAAGAACGTCATAAGCACCGTAACCATGTCGGCGTACGAAGCAAGGTAGTCGGGAAGCGCTTTTTTTTGCGGAGGCGGCTTTTTTTCGCGGGCCAACTATTCCGCCTCCTCGGCTTTCCTTCCGCCGCCGGCGCTCACGTCGTCGCGAAGAGCCGGCGACAGGAACGACTTAAGCTTTTCCTCTATGATGCGCGGGTTCTCGCCCGCCTGTATCGAAAGCATGCCCTCGATCAAAACGGTCTTGAGCAGCACTTCTTCCTTGCTTATCTGCTTCATCTTGTTTCCTACCGGGCCCGCGAGCAGGTTCGCGACGAGCGAGCCGTAGAACGTCGTGATAAGCGCGACGCTCATGTTTATTCCGAGGTTTTCCGGGTCGTCGAGTTTTAAAAGCATTAAAATAAGGCCGACCATCGTCCCGACCATGCCCCAGGCGGGCGCCTGCTGCGCCATGAATTCGTAGACGGCGGCGACCTCGCCGTGCCGTTCCTCTATGTACGCGAGCTCGGTTTCCATAATTCCCTTGACGAGTTCCGGATCCGTGCCGTCGACGATTAAGTTAATCCCTTTTTTTAAGAACTGGTCGTCCATCGAATTGGTCGATTCTTCGAGCGCCAGCACGCCTTCCTTGCGCGCGGTGTTTGCGAGGGACACGATTTGCTCGATCGCGCCCGCGGGGTCGAGCGAGGGGGGTTTGAATACGACCCCGTAGGCCTTGAGGGCCGTCAGGAGTTTTTCGAATTTGAAGCCTATGAAAGTCGAAGCTATAGTGCCGCCGAAGACTATCATCGCGCTCGCCGCGCTTACGAACGCCATCGCGTCCCCGATTTGCCATTCGGCCGTTATGAAAATCGAAAGCAGGATAAATACTATACCGGATAGAAACCCGATAATTGAGCCTAGTTCCAAAGAAGCATCCCCTCCCGCATCAACGCTTCAAAGCGGTTTCGATACGTTCGATCAATTCCTCAAGCGATTCGCGCACGATTATCTTGCGGCCCGTAGTCATCGTTATGGTGGTGTCGGGCGTGGTTTCGATCAATTCGATCAGGCTGCTGTTTATCAATATTTCGCGGTCGTTTAGCTTGGTAACTTTTATCATGCTTCCCCCAAGGGACGTTTACGTTTCGGGGATTGTAACATACCAGTAATGCGCCCACAATAATTTTTTGCGGGCCCCGCGCGCCGCCGCCAGGCCGCCGGACAGGCGAAACCAAACGTCACAGCGAAATCCGCGGGCCGATCAAATTAACCGGCCCGCGGACGATTCGGTTAACGCTTAAGGTTCACAAGCTCCGCGAGCATGTCGTCGGAGACCGTGATAACGCGCGAGTTCGCCTGGAATCCGCGCTGCGTCGTGATCATTTCGGTAAATTCCTGCGAAAGGTCGACGTTTGACATTTCAAGCGCGCCTCCGAGGATGTCCCCCACGTCCCCGACTCCGTCGAACTGGCCGGAGTTGTTGGTCACTGCGAACAGGTTGCTTCCGACTTTTTCGAGTCCGGCGGGGTTTCTGAACTGCGCGACAGGTATCTGGCCGAGCGGCCTCGTCACGCCGTTTGAATAGCGGCCGGTGATCGTCCCGTCGGGACCTATCGCGTAGTCGCTGAGCGTTCCGGGGGCGTTGCCGTCCTTATAGAAGATCTTCGCGGTGATGTGTTCGCCGTCGAATCCGGTGAACTGCGTGAAGTCGAACTTCACGATGCCCGCCTTCGCTTCGTAGAAATCGAGCGTGTCGCGGTCCGGCGTGTACAGCCCGTTGGTTTCGTTTATGCCCGGATTGTAGCCCGGCTCGGTAATCGGCTGGTTCTTGTTGATGAGGTCGCCGAAATACGCCTTGGGGTTAAGCGGTTCGAGCGGCTTGAAGCACACGTCGAACACGGGCCCCGTGCTCCTGTTGTACGAGTTCGGCTGAAGGACGTATTCCGTGCCCGTCGCGATCGGCCCGTACTCGAGCACGCTGCCGAAAGAGTAAAGGCTGCCGGTGTTGTCGAACACGACGTAACCGTGCGTCAGGTCGTCGTAAAGCGCGCCGTCGAAGCCGCCGCCGCCTCCGGACGATACCATTTCGGGGAAGAGCACGCTTATCTGGAATTTGTTGTCGCGGTCGCCGTTGGCGTAGGCGTAGACATTTCCCGCCGAATCCGTCTTCATCGTATAGATCCATACGCTGTTGTTGAAGTCGGGCGAACCGAGCGTGCCTATCTCGTTTCCGCCGTCGACCACCACGTTGTCGCCGCTGCGCGTATCGACGTAGCGGAACTCCATGTCGACGGTGAAAAGCGTCCCGTCGCTGTCATAAAGCGCTATCGTGCGCTCGACGACGCCCGTCGGCGGAAGCTCGTTGGGGTTGAGGTTGCCGACGAGCTCGAGGATCGTCGTGGCGCGGGGGGGCATGTACTGCTTGTCCCCGGCCAGATCGAGCGGCTTGACCGGCGCCTTCTCGATTATGTACTCGCCTTTTTCCGGGCTCCATACCGCGTCCCAGCCCATAAGCCTCATCCCGTTGATGTGGAGGTTGTACTGGCTGTCGACCTTAATGTTGCCCGCCCTGGTAAAGTACGTCCCGGTGTTGTCGGATACGATGAAGAAGCCGCTTCCCTGGATCATCGCGTCGAACGCGTTGTCGGTCCGTTGGGAGGCGCCCTGCGTCATTATGTTGTCGATCGACCCGAGATTGACTCCGAGCCCTATCTGCAGCGGGTTGGTTCCCGCTCTTCCCGTGTCCGGGTTCGGGCCCGAGGCTCCCTGAAGCCTCTGGTAAAAGGCGTCCATGAAAGTCGCCCTGCTGCTTTTGTAGCCGATCGTGTTTACGTTTGCGATATTGTGAGCGATTACGTCCATTTTTGTTTGGTGAACCCGGAGCCCTGAGACGCCGGAGAACAAAGAACGCATCATAACGTTGCTACCCCTTTCTTAGTTGGCGAGTCCAGTCCCGTCTTTCGTTCGGGGACTGTCGGCCCCCCGTTAGGGTCCGGCCTAAACTATGACTGCGCCGTCTATGTTGCTGAATACGTGGTCGATTCCCTGCTTCAGCGCCGTTATTACCGTGCGGCTTCTTACGTTTACGACTAGCGCTACGTCGTCCACCAATACCAGCGAGTCCCTTATCCCTTTTTCGTTAGCCCTGTTAATCCCGTCCTTCACGCGCTCGAGCTGGACTTCGGAAAGGTTGATTTTCCTGTCGTTAAGCCGCGTGTTTGCGTGCTTCGTAAACTGGACGTTAAGCACTTGGCCGAACGAGGGGACCGCCGCGGCGTTGGCGTTAGCTTGCGCGGCTTGCTTTGCCGCCTGGCTTTCGGCGACGCGCAGGTTGCTTCCTATTCCGTTGTTCGTAACCTGCACCTGCACTTGTTCCATATTGACGCTCCTTGTCGGCCGCCGCCTCCGGCGGCGGAATTTAGCGTTGCTCCGACTGTTACTTTATCGAGTCGAGGTATTCAAGGTAGGACAGCTCCTTGTCGCCGACGTTGAGGTAGGGGATCCCGTACTTGATCGTGACGGACTCCACTGTGCCGCTTACCCCGTTGAGGTTTACGCTGAAGCCGACGCAGGCGAGCGCTTCCATCACGTAATTGATCTTGTCGATCGCGACGCTTTGGCTCCCGAATTGGAGATACGCCTTGTTGTCCCTGATGATCACGCCGGTTATTACCGCGTTTTCTAAAAGCGTCGTCTGCCCGCCCTCGGTTATTTGCACGTTCACCGATTTGCCGAGCAAAAGCGGCTTGTCGGAAACCGCCGTGACCTCGCTTGGGAAAACTTCCTTGTTTCCGACGACGAGCACCGACTGCTTCCCGTTTTGCTTGACGTAGTCGACGACGCCCTCGACGTAGTCGGTCACGTTGCCTTTCGAGTCGATCAAAAGCGCCTGGACGTACTTGCCGACGTAGCCCTGGTTGCGCGTATTGTTGACCGATTCGTAGATTTCGTTCAGCTGGTTGGCCGTGATGTAGTCGTCCCCGACGATGTTGACCGAACTAAGCGGAACGTCGTAGCCGTCCACGAAAAGGAACGCCTCGCCGTTTTTCATCGTAACCGCGGAAACGACGCCCGCGACTTCGACGTATTCGTTCGTAAGCTGCTCGAGGAAGTACGCGTAGACCGATTTCCCGATCATGCTGTACGCCTGCGTCTGCAGGTACGCCTTGTTAAGGTTCTGCATTTGCTCGAGCGCCGTGAACTGCGCCATCTGCCCTAAAAAGTCCCGGTCGTCCATCGGGTTGAGCGGATCCTGGTACTTCATCTGCGTGATCAAAAGCCTCAGGAACGCGTCCTTGTCGAGGCTGCTTTCGGGCGTCCTCGGTTTGTAGAGGACGTCGCGGTAGTCCACGATGTTCGACTGAACCGGCGCCCATAGTAATTCGTCCGAATTCGCCATTGTTTACCTCCTTTCCTTTTAAATCGTTAAGCGGTCACGTCGAGGCGGCTAGTCGACAGGTTGGGGGCGGCCCGTTCGTCCTCGCCTATCTCGTTTTTAACCGAGGCTTCGGCGATACGCCGCATCCTTGCCCTGCTCGCCGCCTGCGCCCTGAGGAATTGGTTCATGCGTTCCTCCGGGTCGTCCTTCCCGACGGAGACTGACAGTTCCGCCACGTTGACTCCCTGTTCCGAAAGCGCGTTTTTTAATTGGTTGAAGTTGGATTCGAGCGCTTCCTTAACCCTTTGGCTTTCGGCTACAAACTGCGCGGTCACGATCCCGTTTAGCGTCATCACCCGAAGCGTCACGTCCCCCAGGTTTTCGGGCTTTAGCGTCAAGCGCAGCTCCGCGAAATGTTCGCCGGCTTGCAGCTTAACCCGGCTCATTATCTGGTTGATTATGTCGTTTGCGTTGACTTGGCCGGGCTGGCTCGGCTGGGATTCGACCGCGGTCTGGGCTAGGCTCGCGCCGCCTTCGGCGGAAACCTGCACGACGGGTATGAATTCGATTTCACGCTCCACGTAAAGCGCGTCGTTCCTGCCGCTTTCCGTTTGCGCCGCGGGCGCGGCTTCTTCCGGTTTCGCTTCCGGCGCCGCGTTAGGCTGCGCGGTCGGTTTTTGCTGCGGCGCGCTTACCGAAACGCCTTCGGTTTCCTCGGATTCCTCGTAAAAAAATGAAACGAATTCTTCTTTTTGCGCGTCGGTTTCCCTGACTTCCGTCACGACTGGCGGCGCGTTTGGTCCGCTTGTTTCGACTTGAAGGCCGCGAAGCTCCGGCAGTACCATGCTTTCGGTTTTTTCCGCCGCCACAATTGGCAGCGCTTCGACGATTTCCTTCGCCGCTTCCATCAACTTTTCGAACGCTTCCGGAAGCTGCGGTTCGGTTAAAAGCTCCGCGGTGGTCTGCGAACCGAACGCCTGCTTGAGGATTTCGACTACGACTTGCGGTTCCGTCGCCTCAAGCGGGTTAAAGCCCAAATCAATGAACCATTCGAGCACCGTTTCGACGGGAATGCCTAAAATTTCCGCGATCCGCGAAACCAGCTCCCCCTCGGCTTCCTTGATCGCCTCCGGAATCGCTTCAGGCGCCGCAGCCGGATTTTCAAGCGCTTGGTTTTCGATTGGGCGAACCGCTTCGGCCGTGGCAATTTCCGCGCGGATCGTGCTTTCACGCGGTTCGGGCGCCTCGGCGCGGTTTTTTACGAGCTTCGGCTTCGGCTCCGCTTGCTTAGGTTTCGCGGTTTGCTTCGGGTCTTCTTTTTTTTGCCCGCTTCGCTCGATCGAGGCGAGGAACGCCTCGAAGCTGGTTTCGCCGCTTTTCGGCTTCTTTGCGGAAGCCGCTTCGCCAAGCGGCGGCGCTTCGCTTTGGAATATTCCGTTTAATACCATTTTTTCACCTCCTTTCGCGATGTTTATTAATAAAAATGCTTTCGCATTGTTTATTCGTCTTCCGTTTCCTCTGTCGGCGGAGCCTCTGGAGTCGGCGCGGGGCTTCCTTGCGCGGGTTGCGTAGACATGTGCGCGGGGCTCTCCGGATACATCAATCGGGTCAGCGCCGCGCGGCTCGGCGGAGTCATTTCCTCCATGATAAGCGCCAGCGTTCTCGGGCCGAGCTGCTTGCATATGCCGACGACCATATCGGTGTTCGTCAAAAGCAGGTCTTCCAGCGTCTGCGCCGCGGCGCTCTCGTCCATTTCCGCGAAGAGGTTGACGATCTTTTTGGCTTCCGAATTGTACTTCACGGTTTCCGCCGCTTCCGTGTAAAGGCGCTCCGCGTTCTCGGGCGAAACCGACTCAAAAAAATCCTTGTACGCTACCGGGTCGCCTTTTGCGATCGCCTCGTCGAAGCGCGCCTTTTCCCGGCGGAACGCGTCCATTTGATCGGTCATTTCGCGAAGCAGCGCTATCGTGCTTTCGTCCGCCTCGTGTTTTTTTCCGGCAATCCTAAGCTCCGATTCGAGCGATTCTATTTTTTGCTCGAACGCCGAAACTATCGCGCTTATCTCGTCGGAGGTCATCGAAGCGTACATGCCCTCGTCGATTTCTTCCGCGGCTTCGTCGGGCTCCGGGAAGAAACGCCCGACAAGCGGCGCGTTCCGAACATACGGCATTATCCAGCGTTCGCGCGCCCCGAAGACGTCGTAGCCGAGTATCGCCACGATTACGCCGATGATTACAAGCAGCACTATTACCGGGACGAACGGGAACCCGCCCTTTTTTTCCTTTTTCCTTTCCTTGATGCCGATATCCTCGAGTTCGGCCGGATTGTCCGCGTCCGCCTGCTTGCTGTCCTTCGCCATCCAACCTCACCCCTTGCTTCCATTTAATATGACTACGAGTATTGATAGCTCACCAGTTCGTCGACTTGCTTCTGCTCCGCGAGCTTTTCGCCCTGCTTGTATGTTTCGAGCCTGTTGTCTTTTATCGAGTCGAGCATCTTGCGCTGCTTCATCGCCTCGACGAGTTCGACGCGCTTTTTTTCCGCGTAGGCTTCCGCCGCCTCGATCCGCTTTATCTGTTCCTTTATTCGGTTTTTCAGGCGTTCGATCGTGTTGTTGTACCTTCGCGCCTCGGCGGGGTTTATCCCCTTTTCAAGCGACTCCCGAAACAAAACGATTTGGCTTTCGCGCTGCCTTTCGAGGCGTTCCTTCGCCTTGCGTTCTTCGTCGAGCCGACGCAGCGCTTGGCCGTACTCGATTTCCTTCTGGTCCTCGATTTGTTCCTTGACGTTTAGTAACGGTTGGAGCCTGAATACGAACCGCGCCATATTTCTACCCGCTTAACCTAAAATGCCGCCCATCATGGCGAGCGTATCTTCGAATGATATTTTTTCGCCGATCTCCTGCATCAAGAACCCGTCGATCGCGTCGTGCTTAGAAATCGCATCGTCGATCTCAAGGCTGCTTCCCTTAACGTACGCGCCGATGTTTATCAAGTCCTCCGAGTTGGCGTAGACCGCCATCGATTTCTTTATTTCGTTCGAGACCCTTTTATGTTCGCCGTCCACGATATCGGTCATGACGCGCGATATGCTGGCTAAAACGTCGATCGCCGGATAGTGGTTGCGGTTGGCGATCTTGCGCGCCAGGACGATGTGCCCGTCCAGCACGCTTCGCGCAGTGTCGGTGACGGGTTCGGTCAGATCGTCCCCGTCGACAAGCACCGTGTACAGCCCGGTTATCGAACCCTTCTCCGAGTTGCCGGCGCGCTCGAGCAGCCTCGGGATCGTCGCGAAAACCGAAGGTGTGTAGCCGCGCGAAACCGGCGGTTCGCCTGTCGCGAGCCCCACTTCGCGCTGCGCCATCGCGAAGCGCGTCAGCGAATCCATGAGGAGCATCACGTCCATGCCCTTCGCCCTAAAGTACTCGGCTATGCTTGTCGCGACTTCCGCAGCCTTAAGCCTTACCAACGCGGGCTTGTCCGAAGTCGCTATTACTATTACGGAGCGCCGTATCCCTTCCTCGCCTAAATCCTTTTCGAGGAACTCGCGGACTTCCCTGCCGCGTTCGCCGACAAGCGCTATCACGTTGATGTCGGCGCGCGTGTTTCGCGCGATCATTCCCATCAGCGTGCTTTTTCCCACGCCGCTTCCGGAAAAGATCCCCATCCGCTGCCCCTTGCCGACCGTAAGCAAACCATCGATCGCCTTAATCCCAAGCGGGAGCGGCTGCAGGATTCTGCTGCGCCTAAGAGGGTTCGGCGGAGGGTTTATGACGCGCCACTCGTCGCCTTCCTCAACCGGCGGCTTCCCGTCCATCGGGTTGCCGATGCCGTCGAACACGCGCCCGAGGAGTTTTTCCGAAACGCGTATCGTGATCGGTTTCTCAAGCGCCTCGACGGTGTTGCCAGGCCCCACGCCCGACATGTCGCCCAGTGGCATCAAAAGGATGCGGCCGTCGCGAAACCCCACTACCTCGGAAAGGACCGGATCGCCGTATTTGCCCGCCTTTATCAGGCACGTCTGCCCGATGTTTGCCTCGGGCCCGCACGATTCGATCGTCAGGCCGACGACCTGCGTGACTCTGCCGGTTTTTTTTATGTAGCTTTTGTCAAGCGCCGCGCGGTATTTGCCGATTTCGACCGCGTTCATATCATGCCCGATATATACTTAAGCTGGTCCCTCAGCGATTCGTACTGCATATTAAGGCTGCAGTCGATGTTGCCGAACGGAGTCTCGATCACGCAGTCCATCGGGCGCAGCGACGGGTCGCGCACGATTTCTATCGTCACCGAGCTGTCCGCGTACGCCGAAAGCGCTTCGGCGTTTTCCGCCGCCGTCTTGTAATCTTCGGGCGAAACATGGATCGCGACTTCGCCCGAAAGCGTCGCGCCCGACAACCCCTGTCTCGCGAGGTTGACGATCGTCTGGGGATACAGTTCCGTCGCGTCCCCGATCAACTTCCGCACGATATCCGAAACGAGTCCGATTATGTCGGGCTCGAGCGATTCCTCGATTTCTTTGCGTTCGGCTTTCGCCTCTTCCAAAATCGTCTCGGCTTCGCCGATAATCAGCCTGCCTTCAGACTCGGCCTTGCTGTAGCCTTCGCCGTAACCCTCGTTGAAGCCTTCTTCCCTCGCCTTTCGCCTCAGCTCGGAAGCCTCGTGCTCCGCTTTCGCGATCGCTTCGCGCACAAGCTCCTCGCAATCGTATTTAGTCTTCGATTCGAGCTGCTCCGCTTCCCTAATCGCTTTCTGGATTATTCTTTCGGCAGTTTCTTCGGGCGGCTCGCCCTGTTCGATCTCTAATTCGGGAAAGTATTCGGCTTCGGGTTCGAAGATCGGTGGCAGCGCCTCTATGCTTATTACATTGTCCGTTTCCAGGTTTACGTTTCGCGCCTTTAGGATGCTAGACAACTATTTCATCCCCTCCGCCGCGCGCTATGAGGATCTCACCGGCGTCCTGCAGCCGCCTGACGATGTTGACGATCTTCTGCTGCGCCTCCTCGACGTCGGAGCGCCGCACCGGGCCAAGGTAGTCCATGTCTTCCTTGATCATGGCGGCAAGGCGTTTGGAAAGGTTCGCGAATATATGGTTTTGCAATTCGTCGGAACAAATCTTGCAGGCGAGCCCGAGTTCTTTTTGGTCGACTTCGCGAAGCACCTGCTGTACGGAACGGCTGTCAAGCTGCAGTATGTCCTCGAACACGAACATCTTGCGGCGGATTTCCTCCGAAAGCTCGACGTCCTCGACTTCCAGGGTCTCCATGATCGTTTTTTCCGTCGTGCGGTCCACCGCGTTCAATATCTCCACGACCGAATCCACGCCGCCGACCGTCGTGAAATCCTCAGTCATTAATGCGGAAAGCTTCTTCTCCAACGCCTTTTCCACTTCCTTTATCACATCCGGCGAAGTGCGGTCCATCAGGGCGATTCGCCTCGCGACGTCCGCCTGCTTCTCTTGCGCGAGGGACGAAAGGACGTCCGCGGCCTGCTTCGGGCGCAGATAGGACAAAATAAGGGCGATCGTCTGGGGATGCTCGTTTTGGATGAAGTTGATGATTTGGCTAGCGTCGGTCTTGCGGATGAAATCAAACGGCCGCACCTGCAGCGAGACGGTGAGCCTGCTTATTACTTCGTAAGCCCTCGCCTCGCCGAGCGCCTTTTCCAAAATGTTTTTTGCGTACGCGATGCCGCCTTCGGTTATGTACTGCTGCGCGAGGCAGATTTGATAGAATTCGTTTAGGACTTCGTCCTTGGTTTCGGGCATGACCGTCGTGATGTTGGCGATCTCAAGCGTAAGCGTCTCGATCTCGTCTTCCTTGAGATGCTTGAATATCTGCGCCGATTTTTCCGGGCCGAGCGATATCAATAAAATGGCCGCTTTTTCGCGACCGGTCAGGTCGGATGTGATGGATTCGGCCGCCATGCCCTACTCCTCCTTTACCATTCTTCGTTGTTGATCCAGTTGCGGAGGAGCGCCGCAACCGCTTCCGGTTTTTCGTTGACGAACTTCTCTATTTGCTTCTTGATCTCGGATTCTTTGTAATAGTTTATTTCCTCGAGCTTCTCGGCTTCCTCGCGCGCTTCCTCAAGCTGCGTGCTCACCAGTAGGTCTTCGACCGAAAGCTCGGGCTCGGGTTCTTCCTCCGCTTCCTCCTCCTGCTTGCGGCGGATGAGGCCAAGCGCCAGCATCAGGATCAAAAGCGAGGCGATCGCGATCATCACGATCTGCTGCCAGTTGATCGAAGGCGAAACGTCGTCCAGGAAGAACGGAAGCTCCGATACGGTTATGAAAACGTTGTCGAGGCGCATTCCTGTCGACGCGACGCCCATCTGCTTGTAAAGCTCAAGCTCGGGCGCTTCGACGAGGCGGCTTCCCCCCATCTCGAACTTGAAGTCGTCCCAGTCCGTTTGCGTCCGCGTCCTGTCCTGCCGCATAAAAGCCGCCTGCGAGTAGGTTTTATAGCGCACGAGGCTTATGGTGATCGAAGATTCGTCGCGGATGTAGCTGCCGGGCCCGTATTTTTTTTGGTTTTCGTCGGTGTTGTAGCCGATTTCGCTCATTTCGCGAAGCCTTGAACTGGCGCTTCCGCCCGCGCCCGAACCGGTTTGGTAGTCGGGGGACTGGTAGTCGTTGGAACCGAGCCCCGGCTCGTCGCCCGGGTTCATTCCGTCAACCTTGCTGCTTTCCTCCTTGAGGTCGAGCGGGACTCCGATATCCGAGTCGGGGTCCGGCGTCGCGATGCGAAACGTATATTCGGTCTCTTCGATCAGCGTGTCGTACATCAGGTTGGGAACGACGTTGACTTCATCGAAGTTCGGATAAAACAGCGAGCGGATCTCGAAGATGAGCGCCCTGCGCTCCTGCTGCTGAAGCGTCGCGATGGTCGCGGCGGTTTCTTCTTCCGTGGATCTAGAGCCGGAAAAAAGCACGTTAAGGTACTGGCCGGTAACCTCCACGTTTTCGAGGAGCAGCCCCTCGACCGACCTGCTTACGTGCAGCGCGATCGTTTCGCCGCCGTTCGCCGGGAAGTCCCTGTTGACTTTTAGCGTGACCGCCGCCGACGACGGATTTGTTTCGGGAGCCAAAAACGCGCGCCTGTCGGGGATGACGAGCCTTACTTCGGCGTCGTCCACCCCGTGCGTCATGATCAGGTACTGCCTCAGTTCGGATTGGAGCACGCGGAGCGTCATCTCGCGGTTTTGCGTGTCGGTCGTTGACATACCGCTTAGGCTTAAGGCGTCCTGGTAGGTGAAAGGTATCTTGCTGGTCGTGGGGTTGGCGTCGAGCTCGATCTTGGCGTCCATCACCCTTTTTTTATCCACTTCGATCGAATAGCCGTCCCTGCCGCGCCTCGTCTTTATGTTGGCGTTTTTGAGCGTCTGCTCGACCGATATCACGTCGTTTCCGTCTTCTAAGGTCAGGAAACGGTAGTAGGTCGTCCGGGTGGTGAGGTAGACGGTAAGTATCAGCGCCAATAAAATAACGCCGACCACCGCGGCCAGCTTTATCTTCTGATCGCGAGTCAGCGCGTCCCACCTGGTTTTTATCGGTTGCAATATCCTAATGAGCTGTTCGGGCATCTAACGCTCCAGCATCTTTTTGGGAACTAAACTGCCATCCTCATGATTTCCCTGTACGATTCGATGATCTTGTTCGTTACCTGCACGGTGAAGTTAAGCGCGGTTTCAGCCTTGCTTTGCGCGAGCAGGACGGAGAGGATGTCGTCGGTCTTTCCGGTCGCGAGGTCCGTCTGCCACGCGTCCGCGATAAGCTGGTACTGGTTGGTTTCGCTTACCACGTCCATCGCCGCCTTAAAAAACGTGGAGAAGGGGTTGTCCACCTTCTGCACGCTTTGGACCTGCAGGTCCGGGACGAGATTGTGCTCCCCTATCGCGCCTATCATAAAATCCATCTGCTACCTCCCCAGCTCGAGCGTCTTTGCCAGCATCGCCTTCGAGCTGTTGATCGCGGTGATGTTGGCTTCGTAGGAACGGCTTGCGGATATCATGTTGACCATTTCCTCGATGATGTTGACGTTTGGCATCCGCACGTAGCCCTCGCCGTCGGCGTCGGGATGGAACGGGTCGTACATCAGTATCCCGGGCGACTCGTCGATTGCGACCTGGCTTACGCGGACGCCCCTTCCCTCGTTTTCCATAAGCTCGGTTTTCTTCGAAAAAAGGGAGGCGAACGGGTCCTTGCCGTTTATTTCCTGGAAGATGACCGTCCGCCGCTTATACGGCCCGCCCTCGGGCGTGCGCGTCGTCTGCGCGTTGGCGATGTTTTGCGAAATTATGTCCATCCGCAGGCGCTGCGCGGTCAGTCCGGACGCGCTTATGTTCATTGCGTCGAACACTGGCTACCTCCCGGTCAGCGCCATTGAGAGGCGCTTGGAATTGCTTTGCATGCACGTAATGAACGTCTCGAATTTAATCGCGTTCTGGTAGAGGTTCACCATCTCGAGCTCCATGTCGACGTTGTTCTTGTCTATCCTGTAATTGTAGTTTTCGTTGGTGAGGCGAATCGACGGGGACGCGCCGGACAAGTCGAGGTTTCCCGTCTGCCGGTAGCGGTCGATCGCTTCGGCGAGGGACGCCTCGAAATCCACCGCCTTTGACTTGAAGCCGGGGACGTCGGCGTTTGCGATGTTGTTTACTATCACTTCGTTGCGGACGTTCGCGGCGTTGCTTGCCGCGCCGAGGATGTTGTTCTGCCGGAACATCGCGTCGAATATCATGTAGACCTCCCCGCCTGCAAGCTCCCTGGCCCGTATGAAAAATTGTTTCCGAATGAACGATTCATTCTAATGTTTCGAGTTGAATTTGTAAATAGCAATCATTTTCGCGTTTTATAAATAAGAAATCTTGTTCAATCGGACGAAAGCCGCAAAAAAACTTCGCCGATCGGTTCGCGGACGACTACATTCGCCAAGCCGTCGACGGAAGTATCGCCGCGGTTGATGACCGCGAGGGACTTTCCCTTAAAATAACTTATGAACCCCGCCGCCGGATAGACCGAAAGCGACGTGCCTCCTATGATCAGGGCGTCCGCCTCCCGTATGTGGCGGATCGCCGCGCTTACTACATCCCCGTTCAGCGCCTCGCCGTAAAGCACGACGCCCGGCCTGACCGTACATCCGCATTTTTCGCATTCGGGGATTTTGGGCGAATTTTTAAGCATTTGCGCAAGAGAGTGCGGGGTCCGGCACCGAACGCAAAAATTTTTATGCACCGAGCCGTGCAGCTCGATTACATTCGCGCTCCCCGCCGCTTGATGGAGCCCGTCGATGTTTTGCGTAATCACCGCCGAAACCTTACCCGCTGTTTCAAGATCCGCAAGCGCCGAGTGGGCGGCGTTGGGGCGCGCGTCCGGATGGACGAGGTTGGCGAAATAGTATTCGTAAAACAGTTTCGCATTGTTTTGAAAAAAAGCGGCGCTTAATATTTCTTCGGGCGGGTAGCCGGCGTATTCGCCTCCGTAAAGGCCCGAAGCGCTCCTGAAGTCGGGGATCCCGCTTTCGGTGGAGACGCCCGCCCCGCCGAAAAACACGATCCGCCGGGATGCTTCGATTATTTCGCGAAGCGCGTTGATTTTTTCCGTATCCATCCGCTACCTCAGCCAGACGAAATAACAAAAAAGGACGAACAAAATGATGACCGCCGCGAACGCCAGCCCGATTGCGAGGGCCGAAAGCGTCGCGGCGAACATGAACCTTCGGTATTCCTTTTTTGACATCTGTTCGATTGGCGTTTCGGTTAGCCCGTCAGGCTCGCTCATTTGTATAGATGGCAGACGACGGTATGGCCGGGCGAAACCTCGACCGACGGAGGCGGATCTTTTTTACAACGCTCCGCGCATTCTCTGCAGCGCGTATGGAACTTGCAACCGCCAGGCGGGTTTGCGGGCGACGGGATGCTTCCCTCGAGGATGATGCGCTCCATTTTAACGGTCGGGTCCGGAACGGGAATCGCAGAAAACAGCGCCTTCGTGTAAGGATGGGCGGGATTTTCGAAAATCTCGTCCTTAGTCGCGAATTCGACCATGTTGCCGAGATACATCACGCCGACCGTGTCCGAAATATGTTGGACCACGGAAAGGTCGTGCGAAATGAACAGATAGGTGAGCCCGTATTCCGCTTGCAAATCCTCGAGCAGATTTATTATCTGCGCCTGTATCGAAACGTCGAGCGCCGAGACCGGCTCGTCGCAGACGATGAACTCGGGGTTAAGCGCGAGGGCGCGCGCTATGCATATGCGTTGGCGCTGCCCGCCCGAAAATTCGTGCGGATACCTATCCTTATGGTATTCGTGCAGCCCGCACGACTTCATTATGCGCGTTATGTACCCGTTGAATTCGGAAGACGGGACAATTTTATGTTCGCGCACCGCCTCGCCGATTATCTCGCCGACGGGCATGCGCGGCGAGAGGCTCGAGTAGGGGTCCTGGAATACGATCTGGATCTTCGGGCGGAAGCGGCGAAGCTCCTTCCCGCGAAGCGAAAAAATATCCTTGCCGCCGAGCAGCACGCTTCCTTCGGTTTTGTCGTTTAGCCGCAGGATCGTCTTTCCGATAGTCGTCTTGCCGCAGCCCGATTCGCCGACAAGGCCCATCGTCTGGCCCTTTTTTATCGCGAACGAAACGCCGTCGATCGCGCGCACCTGCCCGACGACGCGGTTGAACAGACCCGACTTAATCGGGAAATATTTTTTTAAGCCGTTTACCTCAAGCACCGCGTCCTTCATTGGATGGCAGCTTCCTTTTCGTCGTTCGCGAAATACGGCGCCGTTTTGGCGGCGCCGCCGGCCTCCGCTCCGCCGAAACAATCGCGGAGATGGCAGGCGACGCTGTGCGTCTCGCTAACCGTGCGAAAGACGGGGTACGTGCCGGAGCATTTTTCGGTCCGCGTTTCGCAACGGTCGCGGAAATAGCAATGGTTTGGCATGTTTATCGGGTTTGGGACCACGCCCGGGATGCTGTACAATTTTTCGACGTCTTTGTTTATGATCGGCTTAGAGGCCATCAGGCCTATCGTGTATGGGTGCGACGGATTCATGAAAACCTCGCGCGCGGTGCCTTTCTCCACGATGCGGCCCGCGTACATCACGACTACATAGTCGGCCATTTCGGCGATGACGCCGAGGTCGTGCGTGATAAGCATGATCGCGCTGTTTATGCGTTCCTTGAGCTGCCTGAGCAAATCGAGTATCTGCGCTTGTATCGTGACGTCGAGCGCCGTCGTCGGCTCGTCTGCGATGATGAGTTTCGGGTCGCAGGCAAGGGCCATCGCGATCATGACGCGCTGCCTCATCCCGCCGGAAAGCTCGTGCGGATACATCCTGTAGACGCCTTCGACGTTTGCGATCCCGACCATTTCCAATAGTTCGAGAACTTTTTGCTTCCGGTCCTTTTTACCAAAGTCCTCCGCGTGCATCTCGAGCACTTCGTCCAGTTGCTTTCCAATGCGAAAGACCGGGTTAAGGCTCGTCATCGGCTCCTGGAATATCATCGAGACGGCGTTGCCCCTGATTTTTCGCATTTTTTCGACGGGCATCTTCGCGACGTCGACCGCGCGGTCGCCGTAGTTGAGTCTGATCGCGCCCTTGACGATCTGCCCCTGAGGGCGCTGCACGAGCTGCATGAGCGAAAGGCTCGTTATCGACTTGCCGCAGCCCGATTCGCCGACGACGCCCACCGTCTTGCCCGCGGGAACGTCGAATGTGACCCCGTCGACAGCCTTCACCGTGCCTATGTCGGTGTAGAAATAGGTGTACAGGTCGTCGAATTCGACGACGTTGCCAGGGTCTTTCATTTTGCAAAGGTATTCGCTCTCGGGCACGTTGCGCTTTTTACGCGCCTTCTCCATCCGGCTGGTGATCCTCCGGTTTTCCCTGGATATCGCGTTCGTTTCCTTCGCGCTTATGTAATTAGCCTTTTTTTTCTTAGCCATCCCGTTTACCTTTTCATCTTAGGGTCGAACGCGTCGCGAAGACCGTCGCCGACGAACATGAAGCCCAGCACCGTGGAAAAAATCAATATTCCCGCGGGAAGCCAGGTCCACGGGTAAAACGTCAGGACCGTCTCGTTTATCGCCGCGTTTGACATCTGGCCCCACGAGGCGAGCGGGTACTTGACCCCCATCCCGAGAAACGACAGCGTCGCCTCGGTGATTATGATCCCGCCGAGCCCCATCGTCGCGTTGATTATGAGTAACGGCATGACGTTCGGGACAAGGTGCTTGAATATCCTCCTGCCGACCGAAAGCCCCGCGGCCTCCGCCGCGATCATGAAGTCCTGCTCGCGCAGCGAGAGGATCTGCCCGCGCACGGTGCGCGCGATGCCGGTCCAGCCCATTATGCCCAATAGCATCATTAGGATGTAGATCCGCTGGACTGGGTCGACTCGGTAGGCGTCGAGGATAGAGCCTAATATTATCATCATCGGAAAATAGGGAATGGTGTTGAAAAGATCGACGAAGCGCATCATCACCGTGTCGACCCATCCGCCGAAATAACTGGATATGCCGCCGAAGACGACGCCGATGAAAAGCTGCACGAGGACTACGACGAAACCGAGCGTGAGCGAAATCCTGCCTCCGTACATGAGGCGCGCGAGGATGTCCATCCCGTTCGCGTCGGTGCCGAGCCAGTTTTGTTTCGAGGGCGGGTAATATATTTCGATTACCTCGGTGAGCTGGTCGGTGCGGACGAAGAAATGCTGGTTGATCCGCTGCACGTCGAACCGCGTGCGCTCTCCGTTTGCGGTTTCGGTCCAGAAGAACGGAACGCTTTCGACAATCGCTTCCCTGATGTCCTTCTTGAACGCGATCGGGTGGGTGATTCCGCTTCCGGTCGGTGGGGTGATTATTATGACGGAGATGTCGGCGAACGCTTCACCGCTTGAATCGAACACGGTGCCGTTGTCGGCGTCGAGCATTTCCATCCGGTAGCTCGAGCCTCCGTATGAAAAATAATCGTCGTCGTTAAACATCGCCTCCTCGACTGCGAGGCGGAAGCCGTAGCTTGAGACGACTCCGGCGCCGGCCGGGTCGTAGGCGTCGAACGCGCGGCGCGACGCCACCGCGAAATCCTGGTAGACGGCGATCGCGCACGATCTGTTGCCCCTGATTACGTGGTAGGTTACGCCCTCGAAAATGAATTCGTCGTACCCGTCGGCATGCGCGTCCTCAAACGCCTTCTTAAGCTTAGCCGGAAGCTCGGGCGAACCCTCTTCGCCGTCGCGCCACGCGATCATCCCGCGGAACTCGTCGCCTTCCGCAAGCGTCACGTAGCCGCCTATCTTATAAAACTCCCCGCCTTCGTCCATGATGATGTAGTTGACGCCGCCGTGCGTAAACTCCCTGTCGTTTGTGCTCAGCGCGAGCAGAAACGGCGCGTACGCCTGCGGCGGGAACGTCACGCCTTCGGCCGCGTAAAGCCTGAGTTCCGTGTTGTATGTTGCGATCGCGTACTCGAGGTTGATGTGCGCCTCGCCCTTAAAGACTTGCGCCTGGCCGTGCGGGTAGAAGAACCCCCCGGCGAACGAAAACAAAAACATCGCGGCGATTATCGCAAGCCCTATTATCGCGAGCTTGTTCCGGATGAAGCGCTTATACACCATCATGCCCGGCGAAAGCACCTTCACGCGCGCGGTATCGTCGGCGGGCTGCTGCTGCTGCTGTTTTTGCATGTCCTTATTTTTATCCAAAGAGGATCCTTCCATCACAATCCCCCTAATTGACCCGGACGCGCGGGTCGACGACCGCGTACATCATGTCGGCGATAATCAGGCTGACTTGCGTCAGCAAAATGATGAACGTCATGTAAAACATTGTGAACGGGATGTCGCCCTGCACGATCGCGTTGTAGCCGGCGTAGCCGATTCCGGGAATCGAAAATATCGTCTCCGTGATCATGAACCCCGAAAACATCGCGGGAAGCAGGTAGCTGAAGTAGGAGACGATCGGTATCATCGTGTTCCTGAAGGCGTGGCGGTTTATGACGATTCGTTCGGGCAGCCCCTTCGCCCTCGCGGTCCTGATGTAATCCGCGTTAAGCACCTCGAGCATTATGGTCCGGGTATAGCGCATCAGGCCGCCTATGCTCATGATCATGAGCGTCGCGGCGGGGAGCACCAAATGGTTCGCGTAGTCGAGGATCTTGCCCCACGCGTTTAAGAATATGTGGTTTCGCCCGACGATGCCGTAGACGTCGAACCATCCGAGCCTGACTGCGAACACGTAGCGCAGCACCGTCGCGAAGAAAAACGACGGGAGCGAAATCCCCATCAGCGCCGCAACGGTGACGCCTATGTCCGTTTTGCTGTACTGCTTCCTGGCGGCGGTGATGCCTAGCGGTATCGCGATGACAAGCTCGATGACAAGCGTCACAACTTGCAAGACGACCGAAAACATGATTACGGCCTTGAAATGGTCGACGACCGGGACCGTGTAGGCCCAGCTGTCGCCGAAATCGCCGCGCACGGCGTTACCCGCCCAGCGCAGGAAACCCGCGGGTATGCTCAGGTCAAAGCCGTACATCGCGTTCAGCTGGTCGATCCAATCCTGGTACGATTTCGAGCCGGGAAACTGCGAAAGCCTGAGCGCCTGCGTCTGCACGTACGAAACGGGGATGAGGCGCAGCACCGCGTATGTTATGAACGCGCCAAGCACCACGATCGCCGCGCCGAAAGTTATGCGCCTTATTAGAAACCTGTGCATTAGGCTATCCTTCCGCCGATTGGTGCGTTTAATAAAATTAAACCCCGTCCGCTAGGAACGGGGTTTAATTTCAACCGAGTACTATTGGTTTCTCATTTGCATCGTCGCAATCTCGCTCAGGTAGCTCCAGTACGTCGTGGAGTCCTTCGCGATCGTCGACGTGTTGACCCTTTCCTCGCTGAAGCAGATGAAGTTGCTTCTCTGGTAGGACGGAAGCTCGACCGCCCAGTCCATTATTATGTCGAAGATCTGTTTGAACACGGCCTTGCGGTACGCCTTGTCGTCGCTGTTGCGCGAGGCGAAGAGCAGCTCGTCGAGAAGCGGGTCGTCGATCATGTACATGTTGCTGTTGGTCGAGCCCGTCTTGCCGAGCATGTTAGTGCTGTGGTAGATCTGGAAGACGTCGGGGTCGATCGTCGAGCCCCAGGCCATCGTCCAGATGTCGTATTCGCCGGACCTTGCGCCGGTTTGGAAATTGTTCCAGGCGAGGTCGCTGATCGTTATCGTGATGCCGATGGTCGCCATCGCTTCTTTAAAGTCGGTGTAGATTGCGAAGTTGGGGTGGTCCCCGCCGCCGTCGGCGCCCACCGCCGCCTCAAACTCCATGTAGGAGGCGTCGCCGTAAAGCGTGGTCCTTACGCCAGCCGGGGGCGCGGTGACGGTCCCGCCGTCGACCGTGTAGCCGGCCGCCTCGAAGAAGCCGAGCGATGCGGCGATCGCCGCGTCGTAGCGTTCCTGCGGGGTCATTCCGGGAGTGTATATCGCGTCGCCGTTGACGTCCCTCGAGAACGCGATTTCGTAGCCGTCGTCGGTCGGCATCGGCGCCGCCCAGCTCGTGTATGAAATCGGGTAGTCGATGACGAACGCCGTGTCCTGATAGTAGCTGTTGACCGCGGTCTCGCGCGCGGCGGCCATTACCGTCGCCAGCGCGCGGCGCAGATTTTTGGAGGCGTCGCTTGCGGGTTCGCCGCCGACGTTGATGTTGGAGGCGTTAAGCCCGATGTAGCCGTAGCCCAAGTTCGGAACGGTGGTCGTGTAGATCACGTCGCCGCTTAGCTCGCCGTTTGAGTTCTCTTGCTTGATGCGGTCGCGATTGGTCGGCGAATAGGAGGTTTCGGCTATGTCGTGCGTCCCGGCGATGATGCCCGAGAGCTCAGTGGCGCTGGCCGCGCCCTTCCACTGCGCGTGCTTGATTTCGGGTTCGCCTTCCCAGTAGTAGGGGTTGGCTTCGTAGTAGAGCACCTGGTCCGAGTAGCTCACGTACTTGTACGGGCCGGCGCCGAGCGGCACGGTATCCTTCGAGTGTATTATCGAAAGGTCGCCGAACGGGAAGCCGTACAGGCCGTTCTCGGGCTGCCAGAGCGACTTGTCGCCGTAGTAGTGAAGCGGGGCGAGCGTCAGGTTGCCGAGCGAATAGACGGCGTTGGCCGCGAACCCGTTCGTCACTATTTCTAATTCGTAGTCGTTGATCTTGCGGATGCCTTCGATGCTTGTGACCGTAAGCGCGACGCCTAACGCGTCGGCCATTTCTTTAAAGTATTTGGCTTTGATCGGCTCGAGCTGGTTGGTTTCGTTGGGGTCCTCGACCTCGCTGAAATCGGCGAGCTCGCCGTCGTAAGCGATGTAGGTCTCGTTGTAGAAGTCGGCTATCGTCGGGTATTCGCCGTCCGAGAGCACGAATTCTTTGCCGGTCATCTCTGCGATAAATATTATGTCGGCGCCTTCGGCCATGACGTTCGTCGTCACGGTTTCGCCTTCGTCGTTGACTTCCTCGACCTCGACGGTTTCATAATCGACGTCTCCGAAACCCCAGAGCCACATGCCGAACGCGACCTGCAGGCCGACGTTGTCGGCGATCTCCTCGGCGGTGTAGCCGATGCTCGAGGCGTAGCGCGCGGTGTAGCCGCCCGCGAAGTCCACGATCGACTGGCAGACTTCGTGCCACTTGTCGGTGACGTCGGCCCAGAATTTTTGCTGCAGGTCCTCGGGCCATTCGTCGGCGTCGGACCACTCGTGGTCGATTCCGGCGTCGATCATGGCGTTGACGACGCTTCCGAACTGGTCGGCGTACTGGTTGCGGTACGCGTCAAGCCCCACTATCGGGAACGAGTAGTAAGTCGACGAGCCGTCGTACGACGGGTCGAGGTAGACGTAGAGCGAGAAGATCGCGTCGTCTATCGTGACGGGCGTGCCGTCCGAAAACTTGAGGTCGTCCCTGATCTTGGTATGGTACGTGGTCGTGTCCGCGTCGCGGTCGACCGTAACGGTCAGGTCGGCGACTCCCTGATAGAAGTAGTCGGTGCCGTTGTAGTTGAGCGTCTCGCCTTTGATGCCGCCGAAGACTATTTCGCCCCTGCGGTCGGTCGTCATGGTCGAGAGGCCGACTAGAGCCGCGGCGTCCCTGTCATAGCCTGTCTCCGAAAAGAACGGGGTAAATTTTTGGTTTAAGTATTCGCTTCTTATTACCATAGGGAACGGTTCCGGTTCGATTTCCGCTTCGATTTCCGGCTCGTCTTCAACCACCGGTTCGTCTTCCACGACGGCGTCGGCCGTCTCTACTGGCGCTTGCGTCGGCGCGGGCGTAGCCGTCGGTGCTGCGGTCGGCGCAGCCGGTTCTTCTTTTTTTGCGCACGCTGCGGCGAGTGATAAAGCCATCGCCAGGACCAGCGTGATCGCGAGGATCTTTTTGATCGTCTTGCCCATTAGTTTCTCTCCTTAGACTCAGATGCGTTAGCTTGGAACGTAACGTAACATAAATGACATATATTGTCAACGAACGCAAAATTGCTCGCGCGTCCGCTCCCTTATACGTTTCGCTCCTTTTAAAAATAAAATCGACGAAGCTAGCAGGGCCGCGCCTGTCGGCATAAAAAACGCCTCGCTTAAAAAAGTTTGCGGAAACCTCAAGAAAAACGCGGCGCCTCCGATCAACGACGCGGCCGAAGCGGCGGCGCACACGCGAGGCCAAAATAAAATACGCGCGAGCGTGCCTTCGCAATCGACGCGCTTAAGATTGGCGCCGGTGAAAAAAAACCTCGCGGTATCCGTCAGCGCGAAAAGCGCCGGGATCGATATGAGCGCGTACGGGATCCCCACGTAGGGGGCGCGCGTGCATTCGTTTCCATTAAGCCCCATAAAAACAAAAAGCGCGGCCGAAGCGGCCGCGTTTAAGACAAGCATGGCCTTCCGCCTCCGAAGTTCGGCGGGGGGCATGTCTATTTCGTATACGATTCCGTGATACTCGAGCTTCTTTTTGCCGTTTACTTCGACGACGGCGTAGTCGTTTAAATATTTCTTCGTCATCTTTTATCGAGCAGTATTTTCCCGTCGGCCATCACGAACCTAACGTTCATTTCGGCGTCGATCGCGGTTATGTCGGCGCGCTTGCCGACGTCCAGCGACCCTATCGCGTCGAATTGCCCGACCGCCTTCGCCGGGTTTGAAGTCGCCATCTTGACCGCGTCGCAAAGCGCGACTCCGACATGGTTGACCATGTTTTTAAGACAGCCCGCGACGGTCGCTGTGCTTCCCGCGAGCGTTCCGTCGGCGAGCCTCGCCTCGCCGCCCCTGACATAAACCGTCATTTCGCCGAGCCCGTATTCGCCGTCAGAAAGGCCGCCCGCCCTCATGCAGTCGGTCACCATCACGATTTTGTCCGCGCCCTTAGCATTGACCAAAACCCTTACCGCCGCGGGGTGCACGTGCACCATGTCGCAGATGATTTCGGCGTAAATGTCCCTGCAATCCATGACGGCTCCGACCATTCCGGGTTCGCGGTGGTTGAGCGGGCTCATCGCGTTGTAAGTGTGTATCGAAAGATTAGCGCCGAGCCGGACGGATTCCAGCGTTTCGGAATATGTCGCGGACGAATGGCCCACGCGGACGTTTATGCCGGAGGCGGCAAGCTTGCCGATCGCTTCCGGCCCGCCGGGAAGTTCCGGCGCGACAGCGACGCTTAGCGTCCGTTTTCTGCCGTCGGGCGATAGTTTGGCCGCGCATTTTTTCGCGAACTCGAAAATTTCAACTGGGTCGATCGGCCTTATGTATTCCGCCGGGTGCGCGCCCTTGTTTTTCGGGTTTATATAAGGGCCTTCCAGGAAGACGCCGATAATTTTCGCCCCGTCCGTCCCGATTGAAAGCGCTTCGCTAATCCCGCTTATCGCGGATTCGGTCGCGGCGCCGGAAGCCGTCACGGTGGACGGCATGAACGAGGTCACGCCTTCCTTCGCCTTGTGCAGCGACATCCCGTTAAGCGCCGTGCGCGTCCCGTCCATCGTGTCGAAGCCGCTTCCCCCGTGCGCGTGGATGTCGACGAATCCAGGAAGGCACGCGAAGCCTTTAAGGTCTATCGGCTTAACGCTGCGGTTGGCGTCCAGCAGTTCGGTTCCGCCGACGCCGACTATCGCGCCGTTTTCGACGGCGAACACCGCTCCGTTTTTTTCAACCCCGTCCGATATGCTCTTTCCGGTGACGATCAACTGCATGGCCCGGGCCTCCCGGCGTTTTTGTTAATATATCACACCGTTTTTCCGAAATATACAACGAACGGCATAATCGGCGGTACTAATGAACATAGTCATCGGCAATTTGCAACCCTCCCCCGAACGCGCTCCGACGGTCGGCTGGCGCGACGCTTCCAGGCAGCCCCTCTTAAAACAGGGCGCCGTTTTTACCGCGACTTTGGTAGAACGCACGGACGATTACGCGAGGCTTGCCACAGCCGAAGGCGCGGGCTTCACCGCGAAATCCGATTCAGTGAAGGGCGAAGTCGGCGACTTGCTGAGCTTCGAAGTTGTAAAGAGCGGAAAGCGGCTTACGCTCAGGCAAATCGCCGCGCGCGACGATTCGCGCGCCTCTTTGCGCAAAGACGCGCCCCCGATCGACGAGCTTATCGAATCGAAAAAAACCATAGATAAAATAAAGGACGAAGACGTCAGGTTCGCCGAGGAAAAACAGGAAGAGCAGGAAAAGATAGCCAAGGCGATCGCGATCATTACGCGCGCCCAATCCTACGTCGAATCCAACGCGGGTAAATCAGCCGCCGCCGCGATCGTCGAAAGCGGCCTATCGGTATCGAAAATCGGCTTCGCCACGCTCGAACGCGTAATGCGCGAATCCGGAAACGTAAAAACGCCGGAACTCTCCGAAGACGAAATAATCAAAAGCGGCGTCGACCGCGGCATAGCCCGCAGCCTTCTTGGACGCGGGCTTCCGGCTGTTTCCAAAAACGCGGAGCTGCTTGAGAAAGTTTTCGATCGGATTCCGCCGGGGCTTCCCGACGCGTCGGTCGCGAGGCTGGTCGCCGAGGGCAATCCGATAACGCTCGAAAAAATCTACGTGGGCCGCTACGCTTCCCCCGACGGCCGGTTTGCCGGTTCAGTCGAGCCGGAACCGGGTGACGGCGATCTGGAATGGCAGATAAAAAGATATTTCGCGGGCAACGGGATAGAGGAAACCCGCTCGAACATTGAGGCTGCGAGGCTGCTCGTAAAAAACGACTTGCCGCTTGACGGCGGTAACGTCGAGCTTGCCGAAATCCTTCGAAACCTTCGCGCGCATGTCTCGAAGGAAGCGGCGTAC
>Ga0123353_10001357_pt1 | contig 29999 bp, 24 predicted proteins | sample TergutLab28metaG_3_FD_92763 | JGI IMG/M metagenome (GOLD analysis project Ga0123353, IMG submission 92763) | Labiotermes labralis P3 segment gut microbial communities from Petit-Saut dam, French Guiana - Lab288 P3 | ecosystem: Host-associated > Arthropoda: Insects > Digestive system > Gut ...
TCGCCATTCCGCACGGCCGTCTTGGCGGTATAAACGAACTCTGCATGGCTGTCGCGCGTTCTGCGGAAGGAATAGAGTTCGAGGCGCTTGATGATCAGCCGGTGCATCTGATATTTATGATGATCTCCCCCGCAAGCACTTCAGAAGAGCACACGTCGGTGCTTTCGGCCCTCTCGCGAATCATGTCCTATGAAGAGGTGCGCAACAAGCTCCTAGAGGTTTCTACCCCCGATGAATTTGTTGACGTTATTACAAAAGCAGAAAATAAATATATAGAATAGCACATATATTATTTTTATATCATGCCAACAGTATATTTTCAAACATTCGGCTGTCAGATGAATGTGGCCGACAGCGATACCATACATCAACTGCTTTCGCAGCGCGGGTTTGTGCTTAGTGATTCGCCCGATGGCAGTGATATTGTGATTGTCAACACTTGCAGTGTGCGCGAGGCGGCTGAAAAACGGGCCAAGAGCCGCATAGCTGAATTTGCTAATAAGAAATCAGGCGGTCAAAAACTTTGGGTTACCGGCTGCATGGCGCAGAGACTTGGAGACGCGCTCAAGGAGCAGATCCGCGGGGTAGATCTTGTTATAGGCGCGCGTCAGATGGAGCGCATCGGCGAAGTGATTGACGAGGCTCTTCCGCCTGATGAGAGTGCGCCCGCTGTTTTCAATAAAAGCGCCGTAACCGATTTTGTTCCTGTAATGAGAGGGTGCGATAACTACTGCGCCTACTGCATCGTGCCTTACGTGCGGGGGCGGGAGCACTCTATCCCTTATCATCTCGTTGAAACAGCGGTCAAAGAAAAAATATCTCAAGGCATTAAAGAGATAACATTTCTTGGACAAAATGTTAATTCATATAATTTTGAAGGGATGGATTTTCCTGATTTATTGCTAAAACTTGCAGAAGTTAACGGACTTGAGCGGATTCGTTTTACTACAAGCCACCCCAAAGACTGCACCGAAAAACTTATTGACGCTATCGCTTCGTCAAACAAATTCGCAACCCATATTCACATGCCGTTTCAAGCCGGGGCAGACCGCATACTCGCTCTAATGAACCGCAAATACACATCAGGCCATTACCGCGGACTAATAGAGATGATAAGAAAGAAAATTCCTGACGCTGATATTACAAGCGATATTTTAGTAGGATTTCCTACAGAGAGCGGTGCGGAATTTAAAGAGACACTCTCTCTTGTTAATGATGTACGGTTTACGACGGCGTTTATGTTTGCTTATTCCCCCCGCGAGGGCACCATCGCCGCGGCGATGAAAGAGGAGATATCCAAAGAAGAGAAGCACGCGCGCTTGTCGGAGCTTATTGCGGTACAGACAGAGATCACCCGCTCAATTTATCAGGAATCTGTCGGCAAAGAGCTTGAAGTGTTGATAAGCGGCAAACAGGAAAAGCGCGATGAGGCGTGGATGGGTCAGGATAAAGGGTGTAAACGCGTACTTATAAGTTGCGCAAGCGCAGAGGCAGGAATGATTTTAAAAGCAAGAGCAATAAAAAGCAGCGGAATGACACTCATAGCCGAAAGGATGCTATAGGAGATGAAGATACTTAAGTGGGGTTCTGTAGTTGTGATTACTTTTGCCGCGGCATGTGTTGTAATATTCACTTTTATTCAGCCGGAATTCAGCGGCACAAACGCTCCGTTAAAATTTTTCAAGTATACGACCGCGCCGTTTCCTATCTATATCTTTGTCGCGGCGGCTTTCGGCATAGGGCTGTGTATTGGATTAGCCGCAACCGCTTACTATTACGTAGTTGGACTTACGGGCATACGCGGTAAGAAAAAAGAGATAAAAAAGTTGACAGAATCCATCAGCAGTATTGAATCTGAGCTTGACAAATACCGTACGACGGCAGAAAAAAACAACAATAAAAAAGGCGGCTCTTCGGGGGAAAATTCCGGTGATAAGAGGGGGCCGTCTAAATAATGATAATTACTTATGGAAACGGCTTAAGATGATTTGGGATAATGTTAAGTATATCAAGTACAGGTTGATTGTTTTTTCAGCAGTGCTGCTTATGGCCTCTGTATCGATTTTCTCATCACCTGATTATAACACGCTTATTCGCAGTGCCGCAAGTATGCCGGTTTCAGGCGGTATGAAAATGCTTGATTCGCTCAGCCGCGTGCAAGGCTCTTTAGGTGCGCAGGCGCTGCGGGTTTTGGGTGATCACGCTTTTATAAAAGAGGATTATAAAAAAGCCGCCGCTCTCTATAGTCAAGCGGCACAGTCAGACAGTCTTTCAATCTATCGCCACCTGCACGCTCTTGCCGCCGCTCTTGATGGTCAGATTTCTGCCGCAAAAAATATTTGGAATGTAATTTCAGAAGACCTCTCCGACCCGCTCAGCGCCTTAGCCGCGCTTCACCTTGCTTATCTTGAAATGCAGGCGCGCAACTGGGAAGAGGCGTACGCACTTCTGCAATCCGCCGCACCCGCAGACACCGCTTCGCCGCTCTACATACCGTTTGTATGGGAGATGCTCGAATGTTCAAGAGAGCTGAAACGCGGCGAAAGAGTCGCAATTCACGAAAAGCAATTGTCCGCTTTTAGAGGACATATCCTTGAGAGCGGAACGTCTGCGAGTTTTGGGCAACCGGTTACTGTTAGTCAGCAAAATAACAGACAAGGCAGCGCGGTTGTCAATACCGCAAATGTAAACGCAGAAAAACCGCATGCGGCCGCTGTGAGAAACGCTGACAGAGTTGAGGATAAAAAAGTTGATGATAATCCTGTCGGCGCAGACAGAAGAGAGAGCCGTCCTCAAAATCAGCAGAGAGCTAATTTTACCATACAGGTTGGCGCGTTCGGGTCAAAAGCTAACGCGGAGAATTTAGTAAGAAGACTCTCTGAAAATTATAGCGACGTAATAATATTTCCGCCGGCCATAGGCGGCCCTGTACTTTACAGAGTGAGAGTGGGTGTATTCGCGAACAGGGAAGAAGCTGAAGTCACAGCTCAAAAACTTTCCGCTTCGGGCATGTCGCCCCAAATTTTAGAAAACAGATGAACTTTAATTATTTATTATTAATACCGCAGGATGCGAGAGCATAGAGAATGAAGTTGTTTTTATTGACATTGCTGATATTGTTTATATGTACGCCTTTTGCTGTTTTTGGCGATGAGGCTGCTGCTGATACTGAGCGGGAGCAGTCTATTATCATTTTGGACATTGAGGAGATTAAGGACGATCTGCAGGAGGAGGTCGTTTTAAATACCGGGCTGCCGCTGGAAGAGATCACAAAAGAGACTGCGCAAAGCGACACTCTTCTCATCACACCGCACACAAGACTAACCGTTGTACGCCGCGATCATGATTACAAAAGGCAGCTGTGGATGGCGATCGGGATGATGACTTTTATAGTCATCATCCTCGGAACATCGCAGTCATGGAATCCGCGGTAGTTCTACTGAATTACGGCATAAATCTACACTGTGCCGCTAAGCAGCCTCACGGCCCTGCGTGCAGTTGCGTGCGGTGCAGTGTAGATCTATGCCGTGTACCAGTATCATTAGCCAAGAGTCTCTTCCTGTTCTTGATTGTTAATGCCCATCAGCTCTTCCATAAGTTTGTTGTACTGTTCCTGCGCCGAGTTGGAATTCTCAATCGCGTTAGCGATCTCCTCATAGCGCTGAACGGTAAGCCCGGCCTCTGCGATCACAACAAGACTTTTTGAATGAAGTTCATTGTTAAGCACCTCAATCTCTTCATTGACATTTCTTGCTTTCTCAAGCTCTTTCTCCGTAGCGGCAGCTGCGAATTCAGGATTTTGCTGAGAGAACGCGATCTCCAAATACTGTTCAACCGTAAGCCCCTGCTCTTCAATCGCTTTTATCATACGCGCCTCTAATTCGCTCTGTATGATAATCATGCGGTGATTAACCTGAACAAAACTTGCGATATCCTCCTCTGTAACTTTCTCAACAGGAGCGCCAAGCCCTGGGATAGACCCCGTCACAGAAAGAACAACCATTAGAACAATGAGACTCCCCGTAATAAGCGCGGATACGCGAAACTTTTTTCTGATAAATGACATCTTTACCCCTAAACAAAAAGATTAATAATAAAATGATCTTAAGGAATAACGAAAACGCAGAGGAAATATTTTCGGTGATTTATGATATTATGGGCGTGATTGTCTCAAAACGGGTTTTCCCGCATCCTAACCGTGTTTACCGAGGCGAAGCCAACATCTCTGTGATTATTCTTTTACACCAAGACAAATGCGTTCCCTGAGAAGCGAATTCCTCGTGAGAGCCTTATCATTTCTAACCGCGATAGATAACGCGCTGCGCGAGCCGATAAGAATGCAAAGATCACGGGCGCGCGTAAGCGCCGTGTAGATGAGATTCCTTTGCAGCATTATATAATGCTGCGTTGACACAGGGATAATAACTGCTTTGAATTCGGATCCTTGACTTTTGTGAATGCTTATGCAGTAAGCTGGAATAATCTGGTCAAAATCTTTTTGCTCGTAAACAACCGGTTCATTATGAAAAGTAACAGCGACGTGTTCATTTCCAACTGCGGTGATCATACCGATATCACCGTTAAATACTCCCAAATCATAATTATTTCTCGTTTGAATAACTCTATCGCCTAAAATAAAATTATGCTGTCCAACGCTGATTTTTTGTTCGTTTTTGTTGAGGACGCTCTGTATTGCCATGTTAAGGCTGATTGTTCCAAGCGTCCCCTTGTGCATCGGCGACAATACCTGAATGTCAATGAGCGGATTGAGGTTATATTTGGCTGATAATCTTCTGTTGACAAGGTCAACAATGGTCTTCAAACATTTTTGCGGATCATCCTCAATAATTAAAAAACAGTTATCATCAGCGCTGTTTGTAAATTCAGGTATCTCTCCGTTAATAATTTCGTGGGCTGCCGTAACAATGCGGCTTTTTGCGCTTTGGCGGAAAACCTCTGTAAGTTCTACATGAGGGATAAGTTTACAGCTTATCATATCACAAAGAATATTCCCCGGTCCAACGGAGGGCAATTGGTTATGATCACCAACAAAAATAAGCGTTGTGCTCTTTTTGACGGCAGACAAAAAACTTTTCATAAGCTGAATGTCAACCATAGAGACTTCGTCAAGTATTATAACGTCCGCGTCAATCGGATTTTCTTCATTTTTTTGAAACCGATACTTATCAAATCCGCCCGGCGTTTGCTCGAGCAGCCGGTGGATAGTACGCGCTTCAATCCCTGAAATTGAACCCATGCGCTGTGCGGCGCGGCCTGTGGGGGCGGCGAGTTTTACGTTTAGACTGCAATGCGCGAAAAGCGCTACAATAACCTGAAGTACTGTCGTTTTTCCCGTACCGGGGCCGCCTGTCAATATAAACACTTTGCTCTTTGCGGCATAGCGCACTGCTTCAAGCTGCCGCCGTGCGCCGGTCCATCCGGTTTTTGTTTGATAAAGTGAAATGAAATCTTCCACCTTCTGCGGCTTTGCGGCAGGAGGTGAAATTTTTGTGGAAATTATTCTTGATGATAAATCATCCGCTGTAAATTTCTCGGATTTGTAAAGATAAGGCAGATATACGCAATCATTCTCACAAATAAAAATCTCCTGATTGGCGCAGTGGTCAAGAGTATATGTAACCTGTTCAGCGCTTACCTTAAGCAGCTCCGCGGAACTGTTTTGCAAATCTGTTCTTGACAAAAAAGTATGGCCGTTAGAAGCCGCTTCCTGCAGCGAAAAAGTAAGACCCGCTTTTATTCTTTTGTAAGAATCAGCTTCAAAGCCGAGTTTTGAAGCGATTGCGTCTGCTTTTATAAATCCAACTCCCCAAACATCATCAATAAGCGCGTAAGGGTTTTCGCAGATACGCTTTTTAGCATCGCTGCCGTAAGCTTTGTAAATGCGCGCGGCCATTGTTACCGTGATATCGTAATCCTGCAGAAACAGCACAAGGCTTCGGATATGACGCTGTTCCGCCCAGCTCTCTTTTATCTTCTGCAAAGTTTTAGCGCCAATGCCTGATATTTCTGACAGCCTGTCGGGATCATCATCCAATATCGTTATGGTCTCTAATCCAAATTTGTCAACAATAAGCTGCGCGCGGCTCGGACCTATATTTTTTATAAGCCCTGATTCCAAAAACTGAGTGATCCCTTCAAGCGTTGTAGGGCGTGTTATCTCAAAACTATCGAAAGTAAATTGCTTACCAAACTTTTTATGCAGCGTCCAGCTGCCGTCAAGAGTAACGCTCAATCCTTTGCGTACAGTTGGAGCGCTGCCTACGCATGCGAATAAACCGCTCTTGGTACGAATCTGCAAAACGCAGAATCCGGTATCTTCGTTTTGGTAGGTGATAGTCTCAACAGTGCCTTGGAGTTGTTCCATTGTGTGATGGATATTTTAGGGTGTATATTTAATTGTATATTGCCTATAATATATATTATTAATTGTATGTTCTATCACACTTTTCTAAAAGGATGGCAGAAATGGCAGACTTAAAAGGTACAAAGACAGAAAAAAATCTAATGGAAGCGTTTGCCGGCGAAAGTCAGGCGCGTAATAAATACACTTATTTTGCGGGAAAAGCTAAAAAAGAGGGGTATGAGCAGATAGCGGCTTTTTTTGAAGAAACGGCTTTAAACGAAAAAGAACACGCGAAAATTTGGTTTAAGCTGCTTTGCGGAGGGGAGATACTTTCTACAAAAGAGAATCTGAAAGCTGCCGCTTCCGGTGAGCATGAAGAGTGGACAGAGATGTACAAGCGCATGGCGGCAGACGCTCGCGAAGAGGGGTTCAGCCATATTGCGGTTCTGTTTGAAGCAGTTGGCAAAATAGAAAAAGAGCACGAAGAGCGCTATACCAAATTGCTAAAAAATATAGAAGAGACGGCAGTCTTTTCCAAAAAAGAGAAGCAAGTTTGGATTTGCCGCAACTGCGGACATTTTCACGACAGCGAAAGCGCTCCGGCGAAATGCCCGGTATGCGTACACCCTCAGGCATATTTTGAGATCAAAGCGGTTAATTATTAAGGAGCATATTTTGGGATCAAAGCGGTTAATTACTAAAAAGCGTAAATTGAAAATCACAGCGTGTTATATCGCCAAAAACGAAGCGGATAATATAAAACTCTCCATAGAAAGCCTTATTGACCAAGTTGATGAGATCATTGTTGTTGATACAGGGTCAACAGACAACACGGTAGAGGCTGCCAAATCATTAGGCGCTCGCGTCGAACACTTTGAGTGGATCAACGACTTCGCCGCGGCGCGCAACCACGCGATCTCGCTTGCCGCGGGCGACGTCATTATTTTTCTTGACTGCGACGAGTGGTTTAAGGATAAACTTGACGCATCTGACCGCAAGCTTATAGAGGGCCTTTTTAATAACAATCCTAAATTAGATCATATCGCCGTAAAATTGATAAACATTGACAAGCAGACAGGTGTTCCCTTTGGCGAGAGCGTTGCAAGCCGCATTTTCCGAAACGTTAAGAGAATTCGCTACAAGGGTAGAATACACGAGCATCTTGACACTCCCAAAGGTATGAACGGTACTTTGGCGGTTAACAAACTTGCCGTCTATCACAGCGGATACACCAGAGCTACTGTAGCCCAAAAATTAAGCCGCAATATAGAGCTGCTCGAAGCCGCCGCGCTTAATGATTTTGAGGTGGGGAGTTTAGATTGGGTACGCATACAGACATACCTTGTCAGAGAGTATTATACCTCAGTTCAGGCAAAAAAATCTATAGAAGCGCTTCGCAATGTTCTCAAGTATGCGCCGGTATTAAAAAAGTTGTGCGCTCATCACGACGATGAGTTTATATGTAACATATATATGATGATTTGGGCCGCTTCCAAAGAGCGCGGCATGGTAAGCAGGCGTGAGATTTACAGCAAACTTATCCGCCTGTTTAAAACAGTTTATTCGAAATATCCCGGTACTGCCGAAATAGAACTTTTTTATCAAGCCTGTTTTCATTTGAATGAAGAGAGTTTTCTAAAGGATTTGCAGCCCGCAATTGATAAAGCGTCACGTATGCTAAAAGTGCATCCGGCAGCGGTTTCTTACTACAAAGATTATGAGCGTGTGATCTATGAAAAAGCGGCCGTCGCGGCGTGGAGGCGCCGTGACTATACAAACGCGATGGAATACTCCATGAATGCACTCAAGGGTTTAGCGCGGTATCAGACGCAGGTTGTTTCCATTCTGTTAACCGTTTTAAAAGGGCAGCCCGCAGAAGAGATTATTCCTTTTCTTAACACTATATACGATGTTTCTAATCCGCAAGACATAAATTTTTTGATAGACACGCTCCGGCGTGAAAGTTACAATGATGTCTATCTATGGTATCTCAAAAAGCGCATGGACAGCGACGGTACTAAAGGAGTTGTGCGCACCGGCGATTATTTGAGTATGTTGTTTGTAAGCCAAAAATATGATACCGCGGCTCAAGCCGCGGCGCAGAGTTTTGGAGCCGGTAACAAAACAGATTCGCCAAAGTATTTATTTTGGACTGCTGTATGCAGTGCCGCGCCCGCTATTCCTGAAGCATATCGGCAAATACTTACCCCTTACTCTCATCTATTGGACGCGTATTACAAAGGAGAGCCGCTTGCGGCAATATCAGATACCGATTCCGCTTTACTTTGGGAATCATACCCGTCAATAGTTTTCGCGGCAGGATTTGAAACTGCCGACCGCTTTTTGTCAATTTTTAAAAATGATCCAGCGTTATGTTTCAGAGTAAAAGGCGATTACTGCGAAACAAACGGTTCTTACGATCAGCTCTTAAACGAAGACGCTTCAAAAATTGACAAACTTGATCTCTCCTGCCGCCGTTTTCTTATTTTTGCGCAGATCAACGCCGACCGCTTCGACGAAGCGTATCAGCAGATAGAGGACTTCCTGAATGCCGACATATTGGAACAGGATCTCTTTCACATGCTGCTTGTAATAGCGGAAGCAGCAGACGGTGAAACCGGCGCAAAAGCGCGCACTCTTTATAACCGCTGCATAAAGGTGTTTGATTCCGCTGTTGATAGTAACGATGCGCATAGAACCGGTGTGGTAATTGACGATGGTGATATGGCGTAGCGGCAAAGAGAGTTATTTTTTTACCGGATACTACTGCTATATATTATATATTGAATCGTCTTAAAACTTAAACGGCTGAGGACAGGACAAATACGCCCTGCCCCCGTAAAAATAAATTAGAACGACCCGCCGATTACTAATTCCGGACGGTTTTCTATCTTCGTTTTAACGGTATTGCCGTTGTTGCGGTCTTTATCGTATGTTGTCACGCAGATCCACCATCTCGGCATGATAGTAAATCGCGGGTGGACATTAAATGTGTAGCGGGCGTCAGCTTGGTAGTTGTTTATGTCGGTCATAATCTTAGTCTGCTCTGTTTTATCATTGTATGATTTGCCGTACTTGATATCAGCCGCGAACAAACCGGGAGCGGTTCTTACTGCTGTACCTGCTCCAAACACCATACCAACACTGTTGTATGCTGATACAGTAAGTGTATCTAACGATCTGCGGCCAGCTCCCGCCATACCATACGCTCCGACCTTGCTCTTGTCGTTACTCACCGTGCCGTAGCCGCCGAACATACTTACCGATACCGCATTATTAACCTTGTAATTTGCCGACAAGCCGCCTAAGATCTCGTGGTCGCCTTTTTCAAGCTCTCTATTATAGTTGCGGTTTACAATCCCTACAAGCTCCGGCGTAACTCTGAAATCGCCAACCGCGGCAGGAAAGTTAAACATTAAAAAGAAAGAGCTGGGGTTAGACTTCGACCCGTTGGGATCTAATGCCATATCGCCGACGGTCGTCAATATTTGAGTACGAGGGTCTATAACAGAGACGACCATCTCCGCCGCCATCTTAATATCATCCTTTAGAACCGGCACACCGAGCCTCATAGCCATCAAGCTGTTGTTTGTCTGCGGAAACCAACCCAAAAATGACGCCTCGTTGTAGCTTCCGGTATTAAGCGACTTTTCAAGCAAATCAAGCGTCCCGTTGCCTGCAACCGGAATAACACCAACATCCATATACAGATAGCCCGGATTCCATCTCGCATATGCCAAGCTAACTTTCATATTGTTGAGAGCGGTGCTATTAGAAGGATGGGTATTGGGAACTAAACGGCCCCACAAAGGATTGTTTCCCGCCCATGAGACGTTTTCTCCAAACAACCAGTCATTGCCGATCTGAAACTGCAGCGAAAGCTGATCGTCAACCTTGGCCCGCAAACCGACAAACCACGAAACCAAATTCGAGTGATCCCATGTCGATGCGCTGTTGTCATCATTATCCGACGCGTTCCATATTCTGCCCCTGTAACGGTATGAGGCTGATCCATAAGGTTTAACCTCAAGCTCGGCAAGTACAGTTGAGGTTATTGTGAGCACTGCGAGTCCGGCGGCAAACAGCAATTTACTTTTGATACCCATAAAGCAACTCCTTTGAGAAAGAGAATGAAAAAGAGCAAAGCACAGCCGCGCAATAGCATCGCTGCGCTTCGCTTTGAGAAAACAATGTACTATTGAGAATAGTGATGCCGAGAACATTACTCCATTAAGAGTAACGGTACTGCCGGGAGGTACTGCCGGGAATACTATACTGGTACACGGCACAGTGTAAACGCGTACCGTAATGCAATATACTCTATATAAATAATATTTTACGCCAAAAGAAGCAAGTTTTTTTAATTTTAAAATACAGGCGGGACAATAAAAAAGCCTCGCCCCTGTGATTGGAGGCGAGGCTGGATTTTGCCGGTCGTTCAATAGGAACGGACATCCGTTTAAGGATTAGAATGATGCTGTAAGAATCAGCTCCGGACGGTTTCTCATGAATGTATAACCGTTGTTTGCGTCGCTATTAGGTACTGTGATATAGGTTCTCCATCTTGGCATAATTGTAAAGTTGGAATGAACCTTCATTGAGTAGCGGGCGTCAATATAGTGATAAGCAACATCGGAATCATCTACCTTTTTATTCTCGTTAGTGCTTATCTTGTAGTCAAGCATAACAGAACCGGGGCCTGCACGGTATGAACCGCCTACTCCCAATAGTAAACCGTTAAACTCTTCTGTTGCTGTACCGCCGTTAGAGTTTTCATTACTGATCATACCATAAGCGCCCGAGAGATTAAGTGAGAGCAGCGGATTGACTTTGTAAGCGGCGGAGGCGCCGAAGATCATCTCATGATCACCATTGCCCGGAGCGTAATGACGGTTTAAAACCATAGCCATCTGTGGAGTTACTTTCAAATCTCCCGCGCTGATGGGCACATCAATAACGAGTAGTACGGAGCTTATGTTAGCATCCGCATCTCTTGAAAGATCTGAAGTATAGTAAGTTGTACCGCGAGATAGAATTACAGATGTGGTCAGTTCCGCACCAACTTTTACGTCACCGGTAACAACAGGGGCGCCGACTTTAAAAGCCATCAGGTTATTGTTCTGAAATGTTGACCAACCGTCATAGCTAGCTTCAGCATAACCGGCATAATCGCTGTGTAATGAGTGCGCCAAAAGGTCAAGCGCGCCGTGACTGTTAACAGGAATAACACCGGCGCTTATAAAAAAAGCTCCCGGATTCCATGTACCATAAGCGAGATGTACAAGCACAGGCGCAGCAGTGCGGCTCCTCTGTGTGTTACCATAAGTCACGCTTTCAGACGCTGACCAGTTGTTGCCGATTTGGAACTGTAGAGAGAGCTGATCGTCAACTTTCGCACGAACACCGGTGCGCCACGCAAACATATTAAAATATTGCGCCCCGCTTTGACTGTTATCATCATCCGAATGAGAATCCAAATTCCCTCTGAACCTGTACTGCGCATCTCCATAAGGCTTAAGTTCAAGCTCGGCAAAAGCCGCGCCGCTCATCATCAACACACCCATAGTAACTGCAAACAACGACTTCCCGATACTCATAGAACAACTCCTTTGAGAAAATATGGTTATAAAAATAACAGTTTTTCACAATTATACATCCCACGTTTAAATATTGGCTTACGCCTCGATAAACACGGTGCGCTGTACCGCGGAACGACCTCACTGCTGTAGTGCAGTCGTGTAGTGGTACGGCGCAATATTTAAAAGGAGCGGCATGATGTGACAAGGGGGAGAAGCCTCCCCCTTGTGTTTATTTTATCCTGCCGTCTCAAGCGAAGCTTTCTCAATCATCGCGTGATACTCCTGCAATGAATGAGTCACAGAGCCTTTGTTTTTACGATCGGCTATACCATTTACCGCTGCTTTAGCTGCGGCTAATGTCGTGATATAAGGCAGTTTGTGTTTGACAGCGGCTTTACGAATGTAAGAGTCGTCATACTGACTCTTTTTACCGATAGGAGTATTGATTATTAATTGAAGTTCCTTATTGGCAACGAGGTCTAAAATATTGGGTCTGTCAGACTGATGCAGCTTGTAAACCACTTTGCTTTCGACGCCGTGACTCTTCAAAAACTCGTGCGTGCCGTCTGTAGCGTAAATTCCAAAGCCAAGCTCTACAAACTTTTTGCCGATCTCAGCTACTGAGCTGTCGGATTTTGATACGCTCATCAGCACATTGCCGGATAAGGGGAGAATCGAATTTGCGGCTTCTTCCGCTTTGAAGAACGCAAGGCCAAACTCCTCTGCCATTCCAAGCACTTCACCTGTGGAGCGCATCTCAGGCCCAAGAACGGGGTCAACTTCCGGGAACATTGTAAATGGGAAGACAGCCTCTTTGACGCCATAGTGAGTCAGTTTACTTCTGTGCAGATCAAATTCGGCCAAAGTTTTACCCATCATCACCTCGGTTGCGATTCTTGCCATGCGGATATTGCATACTTTTGATACGATGGGAACCGTGCGTGAAGCGCGGGGATTTGCTTCCAATACGTAAACCGTATCTCCCGCGATTGCGTACTGCATATTCATAAGCCCGATAACGCCAAGCTCAGAAGCTATTTTACTTGTGTATGAATAGATGGTTTCAATGTGCTGAGGCGGGATAGTGACAGGCGGGATTACGCATGCGCTGTCGCCTGAGTGGATACCGGCCTGTTCGATGTGTTCCATGACCGCGGGGATAAAAACCTGTGTGCCGTCACTGAGCGCGTCCGCTTCCGCTTCTATCGCGTTTTCTAAAAACTTGTCGATGAGGATCGGTCTTTCGGGCGTTACGTCAGCCGCCAAGTCCATATACGTCTTAAGCATGTTGTCATCATGAACAACTTCCATCCCGCGGCCTCCAAGAACATAAGAGGGACGCACCATAACAGGGTATCCGATTTTTGTGGCGGCCGCGAGAGCTTCATCGAAAGTCACCGCCATCCCTGAGGGCGGCATGGGGATTTCGAGTTTGTCCATCATAAAGTTAAAACGGTCGCGGTCTTCGGCCAAGTCTATAACATCAGGCGTTGTGCCTAATATCTTAACACCCGCCGATGAGAGCTGATTTGCGAGATTAAGCGGAGTCTGACCGCCAAACTGCACAATCACTCCCTCAGGTTTCTCCATTTCGTAAATGCTCAATACATTCTCGCGTGTCAATGGTTCAAAATAGAGCCTGTCTGATGTGTCGTAGTCGGTTGACACAGTTTCAGGGTTGCAGTTTACCATTATAGTCTCTATACCCATGTCTCTAAGCGCGAATGCCGCGTGTACGCAACAGTAATCAAACTCTATCCCTTGACCGATGCGGTTAGGCCCGCCGCCCAAAATCATTACCTTGCGTCTTTTACTTTCGGTATTTATCTTATTTGAACTGTTGAAAGTTGAGTAATAATAGAAAGCGTTGTCCACTCCGCTCACAAGAAGCTTATCCCACCCCTCAACTACTCCATCCGCAATACGTTTTTTTCTGATGATAGTTTCGGGTACGCCGATAAGTTTAGCAATGTAACTATCCGCAAAACCCCACTCTTTAGCTTGCTTTAAAATTTCTGACGGTAGTTCTTTGCCTTTATAGGTGATGATCTTTTCCTCAAGACCAACCAAGTCTTTCATCTCCTGTAAAAACCAGTGCTTTACTTTTGTAATCTCGTGGATATTATCAACAGTTGCGCCTTTTCTGAACGCTTCGTAGATAATAAAGTGGCGCTCGCTTGTAGCTTCCTTTAACATTGCGCAAAGTTCATTTAATGACTTTTCGTTAAAATCCCTGGCGAACCCAAAACCGCTGCGTCCGATTTCAAGCGAGCGGACCGCCTTGTGCATCGCTTCCTTATAATTTTTACCGATGCTCATAACTTCGCCTACAGCCCGCATCTGTGTACCGAGCTTGTCCTGAGCGCCCTTAAACTTTTCAAAAGCCCAGCGCGCAAACTTTACTACAACGTAATCTCCGGACGGTGTGTACTTATCTAATGTGCCGTCTCTCCAATAAGGTATCTCGTCAAGCGTAACGCCTGTGGCTAATTTTGCGGACACAAGCGCGATCGGAAAACCTGTCGCCTTTGACGCAAGGGCGGAGGAGCGCGACGTACGCGGGTTGATCTCTATCACCGCAATGCGGTCAGACTTGGGGTCATAAGCGAACTGCACATTACATCCGCCGATTATGTTGACAGATTCAACAATAGCGTAAGCCTGTTTCTGCAACCGTTTTTGTACCTCTTGCGGAACAGTAAGCATAGGAGCGGTACAGAAAGAGTCACCGGTGTGAACTCCCACAGGGTCAACGTTTTCAATAAAACAGACCGTTATCATCTGCCCCTTGGAATCACGGACTATTTCAAGCTCAAGCTCTTCCCAGCCAAGTATCGACTCCTCTATAAGCACCTGATTAATGAGACTTGCGGCAAGCCCTCTTCCCGCAATAGTACGAAGCTCTTCTACATTGTAAACAAGTCCGCCGCCTGTGCCGCCCATTGTATAGGCGGGACGCACAACCACAGGATACCCAAGAGCCGCGGCGGCTTTTTCCGCGTCTTCTATTGTGTAAACAGCTTCGCTTCGCGCCATGTCAATATTGATAGCGTTCATCGCTTCCTTAAAAAGGATTCTGTCTTCACCCCTCTCAATAGCCGCAATGTCAACCCCTATCAGCTTAACCCCATTCTTTTCAAGCACGCCCTCTTTTGCAAGCTGAATAGAGAGATTAAGCGCAACCTGACCGCCAAGATTCGGCAATAACGCGTGCGGTTTCTCTTTTTCGATAATGCGGCTAAGCGTCGCTACATTGAGCGGCTCAATGTAGGTGATATCCGCAATCTCGGGGTCGGTCATAATCGTTGCCGGATTTGAATTGACAAGAACAACCTGATAGCCAAGCCCCCTCAGTGCTTTGCAAGCCTGAGTGCCGGAGTAATCAAACTCACACGCCTGCCCTATAATAATGGGCCCTGAACCAATAATCATTATCTTGTTAATATCATCACGCTTCGGCATCTTTTAACTAACCCCTTTCATTTATATTTTTTACATTATTGTAGTCATTCCGGGAATAAAACCCCGGGTTACAAGATGGCGTCCCTTCAGGACGCGGAAAAATCAGGAATCTATACAACATTTGTAATTTCATCTTCTATACGGTTTCGGTTACTTCAACAGATTTATTTACACTGCATGATTTCGCGTTATCACACCCTGTCCAGCAATAGGTACACAAATTCTGCGCCGGTACCCCAAGAGCGTCTGTCATATCCTTAAGACGCTGAAATTTCAGAGTAGTCAGATTCATTCTGGAACGAATACCCTCCAAAAGCGCATTGTGCTTATCTGACTTCTCGTCAATATAATCTTCAATATTATACTTGCTGTTCCCCTCAAGCTTTGCAATCGTTTTTCTTGTGACAAGATCAGACTCAGACTTTGAACGGGAAAAGGGGAGATAGTTACATCTGAAAAACAGCGGCGGACACGCAAGACGCATGTGAATCTCTTTTGCGCCGTAAGCGTATATCCTCTGTAAAGTATCTTTGAGCTGTGTCCCGCTTACAATAGAGTCATCACAAAAAAGAATCCTTTTACCCTGTGTCAAACGCTGTATAGGGATAAGTTTCATCTTCGCGACAAGTTCACGCGCGGTAAGATTCTGCGGCAAAAAGGAGCGCGCCCATGTGGGCGTATACTTTACAAACGGACGGCTGTATTGAATTCTTTTTTTCTGCGAATAGCCAAGAGCGTGCGCAACGCCCGAATCCGGTATCCCCGCCGCAAAATCAAACTCCTCTATGTATATATCTTCCTTTATGTCTCTTAAGGCAAGTTTAGCGCCGCAGCAGTAACGGGAGTGCTCTACGTTTATCCCCTCATAATCGGAAGCAGGGTATCCATAGTAAATCCACAAAAACGAGCAGATCTGAGTACGGTCTCCGGGAGGCTTAATCTGCTCAATCCCATCGCGTGTTATAAAAACCACTTCGCCGGAGCCAAGCTCCCGCTGCGCTTCATAGCCAAGATTATAAAAAGCGCAAGTCTCCATCGTAACCGCATAACCGTTTTGCCCTTCGCCAACCGTAACGGAGACCCGGCCAAGTTTATCCCTCACCGCGTAAATTCCCTTATGCGTAAGTATAAGCATGGATATGGAGCCCTCTATCTGCTCCATCGCTATTTTTATCCCCTCTTCAAAACTCGCTCCCTGATTTATGAGCGTTGCCACAAGTTCCGTAGAGTTAAGCTCCGAGCCGCTCATCTCTGAAAAATGAACGCAGCGCTTTTCAAATGCCTTTTTAGCAAGCTCATCGGCATTTCTTATAAAACCCACAGTAACTATAGCGTAACTGCCCAAATGAGAGCCAATGATAAGCGGCTGGTCTTCGTTGTTGCTTATAACCCCTATTCCGCTGTGTCCGTTGAGCTTCACAAGATCGGCGTCAAATTTACTTCTGAACTGAGTATTGGAGATATCGTGGATAACGCGTGAGAAACATCCGCCGTCAGAAACTACAAGACCGCCCCGGCGCGTACCAAGATGGCAATGATAATCCGTTCCGTAAAACAGGTGCATCGCGCACTCTTCGTTACTGTCTGACACTACTCCGAAAAAACCGCCCATAGCAGGTATCAAGCTCCCGTTAATGATTCCAAATTATTCGCTGTATCTAACGCCATCCCCGGGTTTAAACCCGGGGCTACAGATCTTGCACCCCTCCGGGGTGCGGAAAATGCCAAAATCATACAGTAACTAAGTAAGGGCTGATAATTATCAGCCCCAACAATCAACTAATAAAAAGAGACTTCGCTGAAAAATCAGCGTCGCTTGTTAAGTTTACTCCCAGCTTCCTCAAACCCGCCTCGTCTCCCGGCGTTGGTATATGAGTTATGTGTACTTCACAATTTCTTAACTCTTTTAGCCTTTTTAACGCTACATCCGCCATCGGATTAGAGATCGCGCTTATTCCAAGAGCTATTAGCGTCTCTTCAAGAGAGAGGCTTACGTTGTTGCCGTTTCGCAAAATCTCTTTTTTAAGATTACCGATTGACTCTATAATATTTGACGGCAGAAGCGGTATTTCGTCAGGGATTCCCGCAAGCTCTTTTGCCGCGTTGAGCACCATGCTCGAAGCCGCGTGCATAAGAGGCGAATTGCAGCCTGTTACTATCATCCCATTTTCAAGCTCTATTGCCGCGCCGCAAAATACGCCGTCGTTACCCTTACCCTTAGACTCCGCTCTCTGCGCAGCGGCACGGGCCGGCAAAACCACATTTCTATCCTCAAGTTTAATCCCCATCTCCTGAATAAGAAGCTCTACCTTGTGTAAAGTCTCTTTTTCGATGAGCCCCATAGCGTATTCACAGGCGCTGCGGAAATACCGTCTGATTATCTCTTGCCTGGCGGCTTCGCGTACAACGGTGTCATTTACAATACCAAACGCAACCTGATTGACGCCCATCTCTGTAGGCGAACGGTAAATAGAATCTTTGCCGGTTATTCTTTCAAGAATTCTCTTTAACAAAGGAAAAGCGTCAACATCGCGGTTATAGCTTACTGCCGGTTCGTTGTATATGTCAAGGTGATAATGATCAATTTTATTTGAGTCTTTGAGATCTGCGGTGGCGCTCTCGTAAGCGAGATTTACATCGTGGTTAAGCGCCATATTCCATACCGGAAAAGTTTCAAATTTGGCGTAACCGGACTGTATTCCTCTTTGGTGATCATGATATAGCTGAGAAAGACATGTGGCGAGTTTGCCGCTTCCCGGCCCCGGGCCTGTCACCACAACAATGGGACGCGTTACAGGGATATAGGAGTTTGCGCCGTAACCCTCCTGTGAGACTATAACATCTACATCTGTAGGATATCCCTTAGTAAATGCGTGTGTGTAAACGCTTACGCCGCGGCGCTCAAGCCGCGCTTTAAAAGCGCGCGAGGCGGCCCGGTTTTCGTAACGGGTGATCACTACCGCAGATACCTTTATCCCCCGCTCGCCCAAATCATCTATCATCTTTAAGGCGTCACTGTCATAAGTGATTCCAAAATCAGCCCTTATTTTTTTGCGCTCTATATCGCCGGCATAAATGCAAAGAATAACCTCCGCGTTATCTTTGAGCTGCTGCAAAAGGCGGACTTTAACATTAGGGTCGTATCCGGGAAGCACCCGTGAGGCGTGATAATCAAAAAGCAGTTTGCCGCCAAACTCTAAATAGAGTTTATTTTGGAAACGGTTTACCCTCTGTGCGATCGCTGCTGTTTGCTGCTCAAGGTAGAGCTCATTGTCAAAACCGACCGCCTTACTCATCTCAATCAGCTCCCTTTTTCAGCAGCGTACAGACAAGGCAAACCTTGTCTCTCCCTTTTTTATATTTATGCTTCATATACCCTGAATACGGGCCGGCGGGGCGAATTAATATGGTCTGAGGATAAAAAAAATCCTCCCCTATGTGTAGAGGAGGATGTTTTATTGCGAAAAACCGTGAATTCATTTTATTTATACTTCTGAAAACAGGCAGCCACATATTCTAATCTGACCGCCTAATGAAAGAGCCTGTTCAGTTATGTACCGTTACTAAAATAATGCTTTGGCGCGATGGAGTCAAGGGGAGATTTTTTTTACCTTTAAGGTCTGCGCAAAAGTTATAATTAAATATATCCGTTCTTTATAATATATAAACTGTAACATAACTAAAAACGAAATAATTCTGCTATGAACATTCGCTGCTGGGGCTCTAGAGGATCTTTTCCCGCTTGCGGGCCCGAATATAATCGTTACGGCGGAGATACCGCCTGCGTTGAGGTACGGTCGCAAAGCGGCGATCTTCTCATTATTGACGCCGGAACCGGTATCCGCAAACTTGGTGATCTGCTTGAAACAGAGCCGCCGAAGTCTATTCACATTATTTTCACCCACGCCCATTTAGACCATATTATGGGGTTCCCGTTTTTTGTGCCTATATATAATAAGAGTACGAAACTGCATATCTACGGCCCGCAAACAACCGCGGGATCGTTTGAGAGCGTTTTAAAAAATATTATGAAAGATCCTTTTTTCCCAGTTGAGTTCGATAAACTTAGAGCGGATATCACCTTTCATGATATTTCACAAAACCCTTTCACCATAGGATCACTTGCGATAACGCCCATAAAGCTAAACCACCCAAACAGCGGCTGCGGTCTGCGCATAGAAGAGAACGGACGCGCGTTTGTATTCCTCACAGATAACGAACTGGGTGACGAAGATCCCGGAAGCAATCCGACGTCATACTTCGAATCATTTTGCAAGGGCGCAGATCTTCTGTTCCACGACGCGGAATACACCGACGAAGAGTATCCGCTCTATATTGCGTGGGGACACTCAAAATTTACAGACGCGGTACGCCTTGCTCTATCATCCGGCGTAAAAAAATTCGGCCTGTTCCACATAAACACAAGACGTACCGATGATCAGATGGACGAACTTGTGAAAAGCGCTCAGGAGATTGTTCGTGAAAACGATTCGAAGATGGAGTGCTTTGGGGTGGGTTTTGGGTTTCAGTGTGAGCTGTAAGTTTGCACCAATAAAATCTTAGAACACTACACAGGGACAAGGCGTCCCCATGTAGAAATTATGGGCAGAGCCAGTTTAGCCCTGTACCCTCATAGCCCTAAGCCGACGTACGCGTTCCTCAGTCGGCGGATGAGTGCTGAAAAGCGACGCCGCGCCGCCTCTAAAGGGATTGATAATGAACATGTGAGCGGTTGACGGATCGCCTGTCTGCATCGGCCTCGCGCTCACTCCGCTTTGGAGTCTGTCAAGCGCACCAGCTAACGCGTTAGGCTTGCCGCACATCTCCGCCCCCGATTTATCAGCCGCGTACTCTCTGCTTCTTGATATCGCCATCTGTATAATCATAGCGGCTATCGGCGCGAGGATCGCCAAGGCAAGAGTTCCCCAAACGTTATTGTTTCTATTACCGCCGCCTCTGCTGCCGAATATCGCCGCCCAGCGCGCCATTGTCGCAAGCCATGTGATAGCGCCCGCTATAGTCGCGGCGACACAGCTTGTAAGCGTGTCGCGGTTCTTTACGTGCGCGAGCTCGTGAGCCATTACGCCCTCAAGTTCATCATCACTAAGCAGATTGATTATACCGGTAGTTGCGGCAACGGAGGCATGCGACGGACTTCTTCCCGTAGCAAAAGCGTTGGGGGTCGCCGTATTGATAATGTAAACTTTGGGCATAGGCATACGCGCATCCCTGGCAAGCCGTTCTACCATATTGTAAAGTTTGGGGAAATCACTCGGCCCGACTTGCTTCGCTTTGTACATTCTCAAAACGATTTTATCTGAGAACCAAAAGGCAATAAAATTCATAACGCCGGCGAAAACAAGCGCCATCGTCGCCATCTGCCTGCCGTGCTCCTCACCGCCGAACATGTATCCGAAAGTGACCAAAAGCCCTGTAAGCGATGCAAGCAGTATTGTGGTTTTTAATGAGTTCATCAGTTCCTCCGAAAAATCGTTAGTTGACCATTATATTTAAGACATCAATTAAATGCTGTGACTCCTCTTGCCTTTTCCGCGTCCTGCAGGGACGCCCGCGCCGTCTTCGATGCGTCTGTACACCCCCGGGTTTTAACCCGGGGGTCGGGAGACAATCCAATATTTAATCAACGGATCAATAAAATAATAATTACGCGGCAAAGATGGTGATTATTTAATTAATACAGATTAATATCTCGCATCCGCAAATTCAACCCATCCGCCGGATTTAACAAGCGCGTCGTCGAATTGAGAGAGTGTGAATGCGATAGATTTTGATCCGCCGGCAAAAGTGAACGCGAGTTTCTTTTTTTCTATGTCAATTGAGCAGTTAACATCCCCTTTTTTACTCAGTGAAAACAGTTCTTCAATTTCATTTGCAGATAACTCTATCGCAAGCATTCCGCCGTTAAACATGTTTTGGCGGAAGATTCGGGCGTAGCTCTCTGCGATAACACAGGTGATATCATTCACCTCAAACGCCCACGGCGCGTGTTCGCGGGAGGAGCCGCAGCCGAAGTTTGCGCGTGTTACTACTACTTTTGCCTCGCCTCTCCAAGCGCCGTTTGGATCGAAACTCTCAAGCTTCAAATCTTCAAGAAGATAAGGTTTAAGTGCTTCTTTTTTTACTTCTGTGAGGTATTTCGCAGGGATGATTTCGTCGGTATTTATATCGCTTCTGTCAAGAAAAAGAACCTTGCCTCCAAATTTTTTCATCTGTTTATTCTCCTGTTGGGGCTGATAATTATCAGTCCGTACTTATTAATGATAAATGATAATCAATTAAATTCAAAAAATTAAAGATAATCTCTTGGATCTGTCAAATGTCCTGTTATTCCGCTTGCCGCCGCGCATGCGGGCGAAGCGAGATGAACCATGCCGCCTTTACCCATGCGTCCGTTAAAGTTACGGTTTGTTGTTGCTACGCACACTTCCCCTTCTGCAAGAACGCCTGTAGACATTCCGAGACACGCGCCGCAGGTGGGATTTGCTATGCAGTAACCGGCGTCCATGAATACCGCGAGAAGGCCCTCGTCCATCGCCTGACGGAAAATCGCGGGTGTGGCGGGGCTTACAATTCCGCGAACCCCCGGAGCGAGCTTTTTACCTTTTGTTACAGCGGCGGCTATGCGCAGATCTGAGATGCGTCCGTTTGTACAGGAGCCAAGGTATACCTGATCAATTTTTGCATCTGTCAGCTCTTTGACTCTCTTCACCTGATCGGGTTTATATCCCACAGTAACCACAGGCTCAAGCGTCGATACGTCAAGCGATATTGTCTTATCATAAGAAGCGTCTCTATCAGAGTGCCACTTTTTAAAATCAGTAACAGCCGCTTCAATATCATTATTATAGTCAGACGATATGAAAGGCCACAGATACTCCGCCGTTATCTTATCGGGCATACAAAGACCGCTCGTGCCGCCCGCTTCTATCGCCATATTACACAATGTCATCCTCTCTTCCATAGTCATCGAAGAAACGACCGGGCCATGAAATTCGATGACGCAATCTGTCGCGCCGTTTACAGTAAGCTGACGGATAACTTCGAGGATTATATCCTTAGCGTAAACGCCTTTCATCATTTTACCGGTGATATCAACCTTTATACTTTTTGGCGGTCTGAAGGCGCAGACCCCTTTCAATATGCCGACTTCAAGATCAGTAGTTCCCACACCCGCGGCAAACGCGCCGAACGCGCCGTGAGTGCAAGTGTGGCTGTCACCCATTATCACAGTATACCCGGGACGTATAAAACCTTTCTCAGGAAAAAGGGCATGACAAACGCCGTTATAACCTACATCAAAAAAGTCTTTGATCTTGTGACGATGCGCCCAGCCGCGGATGATCTTGGCCTGAGCCGCGCTCTTCGAGTCTTTGGACGGTGTTACATGGTCAATTACCGCCTTGACTTTGGAAGTATCAAACACCCGATCCTTACCGCGCCACTCAAGGTCTGCGATAGCTACAGGGGTAGTGATCTCGTGGCACATTACCACATCAAGAGACAGGACGTATGTCCCCTCAAACGGCTCATCAATTTTATGAGCGTCAAAAATTTTTTCTGTGATAGTCTTTCCCATATTTTTTAATTCCTTTCTATATTTCCTAAATAATAAAAAATCAGTGAACCTATAAAAATAGCATTTTGCCGCACCAAAACTAAATTTGATTAAGTCAAAATCAACCGCATTTTTTTTTGTCAGCCAAAGTGTGCTTATTCATCGCTTTAAGAACCAATACCATCACAATCCCCAAAACAGCACAGGCCGAGGCGATGATAAACGCGGGGAACATCATGTCGATGTTATCCGCGGCGATATTTTTGTAATAGCCGGCGATTTGTGATGAGATAATCGCTCCTCCGCCAAAACCGATCAGTACAAATCCATAATTCGCAGCCATGTACTTTGGGCCGAAGAGATCGGCGGTGAGCGCAGGGAAATTGCTTAAAAGCCCGCCGTAGAAAAATCCCACAAACGCAATCAATCCAAATACCAGATAACCGCTTACGGAGTTGATAAGAAGAGAGAGCGCTGCTGTTCCGCCAAGAAGTATGATTATTGTGTTTAACCGTCCAAGCCTGTCGGAAATCATCCCCCAAAATATGCGGCCGATAGAGTTAAACAGTGAGATCGCAAGCACGCCTATTGTCGCGGTTGACGCAAGCCCCTTGTCAACCGCTATGGGCTTTGCAAATCCTATAATCATAAGCCCGCCCATGCAGGCGAGCAGAAATGTCGCTGTTATCAGATAATACTGAGGGCTTCTAAGCATCTGAGCCGTCGAATAGTTTTTAATAATTTTTGATGATTTATTTGCGGCTGTGTTACTAACAGTATAATCTTCGGGAGGATTTTTCATAAAAAAGCTCCCCGTTGTACACACTACAAGAAAAATCGCGCTGAGCACCATAAATGTTTTGGGTTCACCAACGCCGCTTCCCCCAAAAACTAAAATTAACTTTTCAACAATAGGGGTAAAAACAACGCCGCCGAATCCAAGCGCGGATACAATTACTCCGGTAACAAGCCCCTTTTTATGCGGATACCATTTCTGCGCACAGGCAATCGTAGTTGAATACGTAACACCCATTCCAATCCCGCCCATAATACCATAGGTAAGCCAAAGCATCCACGAATAATTTGAGGTTACAAATGAGGCGAGAAGAAATCCAACGCTTACAATAATTCCACCCATAAAAACCGCAAACTTTGTGGAATACTTGGCCGCAAGTTTTCCGCCGATAATGCCTCCCGCGCCAAGCATGGAGATTAAAAGCGAAAAGGCGAGCCCCGCGGCGGCGTGGTTACCTCTAAAGATGCTGTTTGCAATACCGGTCTGAAACACGCTCCATATATAAGCTATTCCGAGAGTAAGCTGGATGGAGATTGCGGCGAATACTGCGTAGAGTCCCTGATTTTTCATGAGAACAGCTCTGTCTTCCAGTCAAAAATACATCCGAAAAAATACCAAAAAAGCCCCACCTAACGGCAGGGGCTTTTAACTTAGGAACATCATTCATTGTAAACATCATTACGCATGATCATTACAGTAAAACTACGCCGAAGCAACTTCCTTAATAAGCTTCATCGCAATCTCATTTCTCTGTATCTGGTTCGTACCTTCGTAGATCTGCGTGATCTTAGCGTCGCGCATTCTCTTTTCCATCGGGTACTCTCTCATATATCCGTAACCGCCCATCACCTGAAGCGCGTCTACAGTTACTCTCATCGCCACGTCAGAACAGTAAAGCTTTGACATCGCGGATTCTTTCGCGAAATCTTTTGCGCCTGCGTCAATCATGCGGGCTGTAGCATAAAGAAGCGCGCGTGCGGCTTCGATCTCTGTAGCCATATCCGCAAGCATGTGCTGAACAGCCTGAAATGATGAGATCGCAGAGCCGAACTGAACGCGTTCGCGTGAATACTTCACCGCGTCGTCAAGCGCGCCGGCGGCGATGCCAAGAGCCTGTGAGCCAACGCCGGGGCGTGAGTTATTGAGCGTGTGAATCGCTACGATAGAGCCCATGCCCTCTTTGCCAAGAATAGCGTCTTTAGGGATACGGCAGTCCTGAAAGACAAGCTCTGTTGTGCTTGACGCACGGATACCCATCTTATCTTCGTGCTTGCCGAATGTAAATCCGGGGGTGTCTTTTTCGACGATAAAGCAGGAGATACCGCGGGCGCCCTTGTTCGGGTTTGTCTTCGCGAATACTGTGTAGACCTGAGCGTTTTCACCGTTTGTGATCCACTGCTTTGTACCGTTGAGCACCCATTCGTTCCCGTCAAGAACCGCTGTCGTCTTCATGCCAAGAGCGTCGCTTCCCGCGTTTGCTTCCGTGAGACCAAACGCCGCGATTGTTTTTCCTGCCGCGATACCGGGGAGATATTTTTTCTTCTGCTCTTCTGAGGCGTGAAGAAGAATCGGGAAAGTTCCAAGCGCTGTCGCGGCCATTGCGAGCGAGATTCCGCCGTCAATTTTAGAGAGCTCCTCTACGGCAAGGCAGAGTTCAAAGACGCCGCCGCCAAAACCGCCGTATTCCTGCGGGATATAAAGTCCGCACATATCCGCTTCCGAAAGCGCCTTTACAACATCCCAGGGGAAGATCCCCTCGTGGTCGTACTTCTCTCTCACCGGCAAAATCTTTTTGATCGCGATCTCGCGCGCGGTGTCCACAATCATCTGCTGTTCTTCAGTCAGAAAGTAATTCATCGTCCTGCTCTCCTTTTGTACTGGATTTTTTTATTTTTTCTATTATCTCTTTGTCATAATTTAAAGCCGCGTTCTGCGCGGCGAACTGCTGAGCGATCTTTTTATTGGGGCCGACTCCCTCCCCCATCTCAACACCGCTTATTACAATTTTTACCTTGAACTGCTTTGCGTGATCAGGCCCGACCGCGTCAACCGTAACATATTCCGGAATGCCAAAACCATCGCGCTGAGCCATCTCCAAAATTTTACTTTTATAATTAATGTTGCTCTCGTCTTTTAAAAAATCGTCTATTCTGCCGTAAAGAAACCGCTCCAACATTTTTTTACAAGCGCTCAAGCCGCCGTCAAGATACACCGCGCCAAGCACCGCTTCAAAAGCGTTTGATATTGTTGACATCCTAAATCGGCCGCCGGACTTCTCCTCCGAGGGACCCATTATGAGATATCGACCCAAATCAATACCCTGCGCTACCTCACCCAAAATTTTGCGGCTGACAACAAGCGATTTTATCTTGGACAGCTGCCCTTCGCTTTTGTCGGGGTGAGTGAAGTAAAGGTACTCGGTAACAAGACAGTTTATCACAGAGTCACCAAGAAACTCAAGTCTCTCGTTAGACAGGAGTCCCTTTACATCGTCTTGACTTACAAAAGATTTATGAGTAAGAGCATGGCATAAATAGTGATCATCTTTGAAACGGTAGCTGATAATTTCCTGCAGCTTATCAAGCAGCTCCGTACTCTTCTTCTTACCGCTGAAAAAAATCTTGCCAAAAAATTTTAAAACGCTATTATTTGCTTTCACAAAATGTTACCCCGGATAAAACCGGAAATGTTTTTCTGATCCACATCCCCCCCGGGTTAAAACCCGGGGCTACAAATCTGTCACCCCTAAAGGGGTGAGGACAATATTCCGATTCTGATACCCTGAAAGGGTGTACTATCTATAACCGCAGGTTTTAACCCGCGGTTATCTGTCCTATGGCATATACCTTCCGACGACAAGCGACACGTTATGTCCGCCAAAACCAAAAGAGTTGCTCATCGCGCAGCGCACCTCTCTTTTCACCGCGGCATTGGGCGTGTAGTTGAGAGGACACTCAGGATCGGGATCTTCATAGTTAATTGTCGGCGGAATAATCCCGTCCCTGATCGCAAGAATCGAGGCGATAAACTCAATACCTCCCGACGCGCCCAAAAGATGCCCGGTCATTGACTTTGTGGAGCTGATACTCAACTTATTTACAGCGCCGCCAAAGACCTTTGATATAGCGAATGATTCGCCCATGTCATTAAAAGGCGTTGAGGTTCCGTGCGCGTTTATATAATCAATATCATCAGGTGACAGTTGACCGCTTTTGAGCGCCATTCTCATAGAGGCTTGCGCTCCCGCGCCTTCAGGAGCGGGCTGAGTTAGGTGGTGGGCGTCCGCTGTCGCGCCGTAGCCAAGCATCTCACCGTAAATTTTCGCTCCGCGTTTCAGCGCGTGTTCCAACGATTCAAGGACTACAACGCCGCTGCCCTCTCCCATCACAAATCCATCGCGCTTAATGTCAAAAGGAGAACTCGCTTTTGCCGGGATATCATTTCTTGTAGACATAGCTTTCATTGAGCAAAATCCGGCAAACGATAACGGCGTTATCGCCGCTTCGGTTCCTCCCGCGAGAGCAACATCCATCATACCGCTTTTTATCATAATAAACGCGTCGCCTATACTGTGGCCTCCGGAAGCGCATGCGCTCACGACCGCATAGTTAGGCCCCCGCAAACCGTACTGCATTGAGATGCGGCCTGCAGGCATATCAGCTATCATCATCGGGATAAGAAAAGGCGAAACGCGCGAAGGCCCCTTTTGGATCAGCTTGGTCTGTTCAGTCTCCATCGTTTTCATACCGCCCACACCGGAGCTTACGATAACTCCGATACGGTCTAAATCCTCATTTGACAAATCAAGACCGCTGTCTTCAATAGCCATAGCGGCGCCTGCGATACCGAGAAGTATCACCCTGTCATTGCGTTTTACCTCTTTGGCGTCCATGTATTTGCCAAAGTCAAGATCTCGCACCTCTCCGGCGATTTTAGTCGGGTAGTCGGATGTGTCAAACGCGCTGACCGCGTCAATCCCCGATCTGCCCGCGCAAAGAGAGGCCCAAAATGTGTTTACATCATTACCAACAGGGCTTGTAACCCCGAGACCTGTAATTACCACTCTGTTTGACATGAAAAACCTTTTTTTGGTTCTTGATATTTTGGCATTCGGGACGGGGTTGTTTTTTATAAACGGGCGGGGGTGAACCCCGTCTCTACCGTACGGGCACCCCTTGCGGGTGCCCTGACAACCCCTCTCGGAAACCAAACTATCTATACATAATGAAATTTGATTGGTGATGCTAAAGGACTCTTTGGCGCAAACGTTTTCACACACGTCAAAGAGTCCTTATTTCAAAGAGATACTCTCTAACTGATTACAGCTTGCTTGAGAGATATTCCAAAGCATCCTTGACGGTACGCATTTTCTCCGCGTCTTCGTCGGGAATCTCAACTTCGAAAGCGTCTTCAAAAGCCATGATGAGTTCCACCTGGTCTAATGAGTCCGCGCCAAGATCGTCAACAAATGAAGATGTTGAACCGATCTTCTCTTCGCTCACGCCAAGCTTCTCGGCAATGATCTGTTTTACTTTTGATTCTACGTCACTCACAATATGCTCCTTTCAAAGAGACTGATGATGTTATAATATAATAGATACCACTCTACATAACGAGTCCGCCGTCAACAGTCAGCACCTGACCTGTGACGTAGTCGGACAACGATGAACTCAAAAACAGCACCGCGTTAGCCACGTCCTCAGCCTCGCCAAGTTTCTGCATTGGGATGGAACCCGCAAGCTTTTGCTTCGCTTCGTCTGAGAGTTTGTCTGTCATCGCTGTGCGGATAAAACCCGGGGCGATAGCATTCACGTTGATTGAACGTGACGCGAATTCACGGGCGAGAGTTTTTGTAAGACCGATCATCCCAGCTTTTGAAGCTGAGTAGTTGGCCTGACCCGCGTTGCCCATAAGCCCTACAACAGAGGCGATATTGATGATCTTGCCGCTGCGCGCGCTCATCATCGGCTTAGCCGCCGCTTTACAGCAAAGAAACGCGCTCTTAAGGTTCACGTTAAGAACAGCGTCCCAATCTTCCTCTTTCATTCTTAATAAAAGGCCGTCTTTTGTTATCCCCGCGTTATTTACAAGGATATCAATACAGCCAAAAGCGGCCAAAACATCCGCAAACATCTTTTCTACGTCGGCGGCTTTTGATACGTCGGCTGATACGGCGACTGACTTGCGGCCAAGAGCCTCAATCTCGGCGGCAGTCGCTTTGGCTGTTTCGAGATCGATATCACTTATCGCGACATCCGCCCCGGCACGGGCGAGCTTGAGAGCGATCTCTCTGCCGATACCGCGTCCCGAGCCGGTAACAATAGCTTTTTTTGAAGATAAATCTATCAACTTACGCACTCCTCGTTATTTTGATTAATCAATGAATATAAATTGGTAACAGTGTCACATGAAACAACATTCATAGATGGAGCGCATTTTTTTGCAAGCCCCCTCAAAACGGCTCCCGGTCCGACTTCCGCACATTGTTCAACAGAACAGGCGGCCAAGGTTGTCATAGAGTCAACCCATTTTACCGGTGATATCAGCTGTTTGACAAGTAAATCTTTCATCAGCGCGGGATCATTTTCTGCCTTTGCCGTAACATTCGTGATGACGGGACAGCGGGGCGCTGAAAAGGTTACTGACGCAAGCGCTGCTTGAAGTTTATCCGCAGCAGCCTGCATTAGGGGAGAGTGAAACGCTCCGCTTACAGGCAATATTATTGTGCGCTTTGCGCCTGCTTCTTTTAATAATGAACATGCTTCATTGACGGCGTTGATCTCACCGGAGATAACTGTCTGCTCAGGAGAGTTTTCGTTTGCAGGGACAACAATACCGCTTTTCACCTGTGACAGTACGGACGCGATTTTCTCTCTGTCTAACCCCATAATGGCAGCCATTGTTCCCGGGGTTTGTTTGCCTATCTCTGCCATAGCCGCGCCGCGTGCCGCAACTGTCTTCAGTCCGTCTTCAAATGATATAACCCCCGCCGCATAGAGCGCGCTGTACTCGCCAAGGCTGTGTCCGGCTGTATACAGGGGGATTGCGCCTTGCTCTAAAAGATAATCAGCGATAACCGCTTCAACGGTAAAGAGCGCTGGCTGTGTGTTTTGAGTCGCGGTGAGTTCCTCTAATGGCCCCTCGAATATGATTCTGCTCAGATCGCGGCCCAAGATTTTGTCGGCCTCTTCAAATCTGGCGCGGGCAGCGGGAATTTCTTCA